>X1_Eurasian_Beaver__coassemble_75_pt1 | contig 15683 bp, 7 predicted proteins | sample X1_Eurasian_Beaver__metabat2_low_PE_008 | metagenome-assembled genome bin X1_Eurasian_Beaver | reverse complement strand
GTACAGCAAGTATTACCACGAATCATAAAGTCGATTGAAAATATTCATTGGGACGAATATAAAATTCGTCGGTTCGAATAAAAAATTCGATGGGACGATTGCCGAGATTCAACGAGATAAACAAAATCATTCGTCCCAATCAATTCGGAGTCTTATCCCGATGCCGCTTTAGTTTCATCCCAATGATACTTTAGTTCCAAACCGATGATACTTTAGTTCCATCCCAATGGAATTTTAGTTCCATACCGATGGAACAAAAGTATCATTCCGATGAAACTCCGCCGTCATTGCGACAAGACCTTCAATCCATCGAAAAGAAGCGTTTCGATGCCGCCCAAGCCTTTTTCGCCCGAGCTTGGCCTTTCACGCAGCCGAAGGGATCGTTTCGGTCAAATCTCATATTCGTATTCCCGGTCTGTCAGCGTTTCGGTGCGGATAGTCCCGTCAGGCTGCGGGTCGACAATAAGCGTGGCGTCGGGCGAGCTGTTGCGATAGCTCTTGCCACCCGCCTTCAGCTTTTCGCCGCCATAGAGCAATGCCGCGCCGCTCTTCGTATTGACAATTTGCAACATCGGCTTGGCCGTGCCACAAGCCTCGTAGGTAATCGCCCAGTCGCCGCAGACCACAGTCCGCTTGTCCGATTTTCCGCTCTTAGCCCTCTTTGTCGACCAAGTTGGGGTCGCAGTCTTTTCGCCCGACGCATGCGTGTCGATAATGGTCAGTATTCGCGTAGCCCCACATCGAGCCGAAGTCGCTGTAAAGTGCCATTGCTTGTCGAAGTCGATAGGCTTGCCCGAGGCATCGGTCTTGTTGAGCCAGTTGACAGGCGGCTCGAAGTATTGGTCGGTCTGCGAGGCGGCCATCGCGTCGGAGCAGAATATGTAGGCGATCGATTCGCCCACGTCGTTACGCGCCGTCACTTTCAAAGGAGCGGCCGCAGCGGCGTCATCTTCTTCTACGAGCATCTGCTTGTTGCTGTGGAGCAGGAAGCTCCAAGCGACCGGCTCCGTGGCTTCGAGGTCGTCGTAGACGACGAACAGCCCCGTGTCGCCCAGTTGCGCCACGTGCCGACGGAAGCGGCGGAGCTTGTTGGGGCCCCAGCCGTGAGCCTCGTCGAAGCTAACCTCCGACATCTCCGCCCGCTTCAGCCAAAGCGGCGATACCACTTCGCCGTAGGCGTGCGACGCATCGCCCACCATGTAGGCAATCGAGCCTCCTTCGTAGTATCGCGGTATGGTGCCATAGCCTTCGGTACCGATGCGTTGCCCCATGCCGTCGACGAGGATGCTGTTATGGGCACGCGTGGCGCGATAAGCGTAGACGCTGTGAGCGTCGGAGAAGCCGGTGCGGTAGCCGCTACTGTAGAAGAGCGGTGTGCCGCCGTAGAACGTGTTGAAAGCATTCTGATTGGCCAGAGCGTGCGACGTCGAGCCGTAGGGGCTCGAACGGAATGAGAGCGATGCGTTGTGGCGATAGTCGGCCGGAGAGGTGTGCATCGTGGCGACCCCCGTTTCCGGGAAGACCTTCGCGTGAGGCATTGCCGTCATGCTGCCTGAGGCGCTCGTTGAGTCGACTGCAGGGAGCTCCTTGCGCGTCGTCAGCCGATACCAAGTCAGGTCGCCCGACTTGCCGAGAAACGACCTGCGCATCACGTCGGGCTGCACGGCAAGCACGCGATTGACGTAGTCCGTGCCGAGCGGACATTGCAGCTCGCGCGCCAAGGCGTCGACGTAGCCCGTGCGCGTGCCGTTGGGCTTCATCATGTTCTCGTGTGCGTTGCCATGTCCGGCCGACATGGAGCCGGGCAGCTGGTGGTAGATGGCGTAGCGAATCGATCCTTCGTACCATGGGTCGCCGAAGAAGTTAAAGCCCGACACGCGCGTATAGAACGCCGGCACCTCGATAAGCGTGCGCAGGTTCACCTGAAAGTAGGAGTCGCCGTTGTGCCAAGCTCCGTCGGCCGTGAGCCCCGGCAGGCGTGCCACCCACATATTGTAGCAATAGTCGGCCCACTCCGCCGCCTCGGGCAGCTCGCCGTAGGTGGCGAAGGCGGCCATCGTCAGGATGCGGAGCGTCATCTGCCAGACGTGGTTGTCGGCGATGCGGTTTTCGAGGTGGTTGACGTATTCGTTGTAAAAGCGCGAGCCGTTGTCGTGTAGCTCCGACAGCAGCAGAGCCCGCTCGTCGGCGGTCAGACGGTCGTAAAACGAGTCGTAGGCCAGCGTGCATACCGAGAGGAGCACCGAGCGGTTGAAGTCGCCTGCCATCAGCGGGCTTCGGCTCCATGCGAGCATCTCCTTGATGGTGCGCATGGCGCCACGCATATAGGCGGTGTCGGCTGTGAGAATGTAGGCGCGCGTCATCGCTTCGACGTCGGCCTCCGATGCGTCGAATATCTTGCGCCCTTCGCGAATCAGGTATGATTTGCGCTGAACCTTGTTGGTCAGCCCGGCCAGACACGACGTGTCGATAGCTTCTTCAAACGGCAGTAGCGGCTTTTTCATCGCCTTGCGGGCGCGGTCGGTGTAGAGCTTGCGTTCGGCGCGCCCCCGGGTGCGACGGCGCAAGTCGTCCCAATCGTTTCGGTCGGTGAGGATGCGCGGATGCGAGGCGGGGAGCTTGGCTACGAGCTCGTCGAACGACGGCGGGCAGAAGTCGCGCGCCGCATCAGTAATGTCAAATCGGTAGGTGGCCGACCACTCTTCGCTCCCTTGCGGCGTTACGAAGGCATATTGCCAATACCAGCGCCCGGCGTCGAGGCGGCGGGAGGGGTTGAAGAAAGCCCACGAGCGGGTGGCTTCCGTGACGTCGTTCTGGAAAAGGGAGTCTTGCGAGAGGCGTACGCGGTAGGTGACGCGCGGCTTCAGTTCGGTCTCTGCCGCACCGTCGAGCACGGCGCCGAGGTGAGGGTAGTGATCGGGCCAAAGCAGGGCGGGCGGATTGCGCCGGGCGGCCGAGCCGTCGGCGGGATAGGGGGCGACGCGCACCTCGTTCATCAACGTCAGCGGGGCCTCTTGGGCCGAGGCGCCGACGGCGAGGGCGAGCGTCAGGGAGGTTATAAGTTGTCGGGTAGTCATAGTTTCTGAAAAAAAGAGAGACCGTGTCAAAACAATCGGCAGACACGTTTCGACACAGTCTCAGGATGGATATAAGCGATTCAACAATATCTCGATTAGTAGCCCGGATTGTTCTTGCCGCCGAGTTCGGTGTTTTGCTGCAACTCTACGAGCGGGATAGGGAAGAGCTCGTGCTTGCCCGGGGTGAAGTTGCGCAGGGCATTGTAGCCTTTCTGGTTTTTGCTCGTAGCGTGTTTCTGGATGGCCGCCTCCGTGATTCCCCATCGAATCAGGTCATACTTGCGCGTCATCTCATAGCAGAGCTCGAAGCCGCGTTCCCAGAAGAGCGCCACACGCATTCGCGACTTGTCGGTTGCTCCGTCATACTCTGTCAGCCCCTCGACGTTGGTGAAGCCGGATATGTCCATCTGCTCTTCGGCACGCTTGCTGGTCGACTTGCGGTAGATGTCGTCGAAGTTGCTGAAGTCGGTGGCGAGCTCGTCGGCATGGGCGCGCGAGCGCACCTGATTGAGCAATTCGATGGATTGCTGGATTTGGTCGGTCTCGGCATAGGCTTCGGCCGCCATCAGCACCACGTCGGCGTAGCGCAGGAATGAGAAGTTGACGTTGGTGTTGTTGATATTGCCGGTGTAGCGGTCGTGACCAATCCAGTCGCGGCGCCATTTGCCGGGAAAGTAGCCACTGCTGTTGACGATGTTGACTGCCTGACGGTCGTCGGAGTAGTAGGTGGTCCATTCGGGGAGGACGCGCATATTGCCGTTGGCTCGACCGGGGCCTCCCGAAGCGTAGTCGTCGGTATGGCTTGGGCCGATAAAGACGCCGTAGCGACCGGCGCCGCCCTTGTTGCCGTCGGGCGTGTGGAAGGCGATTTCGTAGATGCTTTCTTGCCCGTCGATGATCTCTTCGTTAAAGTTTTTCCAATATTGCTCGTAGGAGGCGTAGAGGCTGTGGTGATTTTTGATTTGGTTATATTCGTTGATCACCTCGGCCCAATAGCCTTGGCGCGTAGCATCGTCGGGGCGGACGAATGCGCCCGTTTCCGAGTCGAGACGGTAGCCCGCGCGTTGCAGATAGACGCGCATAAGCAGGGCGCGCGCTGCGCCTTGCGAGCCGCGTTCGGGGCTCACCCCTTCGTCGACCCATTTGAGCAAGCCTTTGGCGGCGTTGAGGTCGGCGATGATTTGGTCGTAGATTTCGTCGGCACTGCTTCGGCCCTTGTAGGCGTTCTCATACGAGTCGGTGTACTCGGTCTTGAGCGGGACGCTGCCCCAGTAGCGAAGCAGGTCGTAGTTGAGCAGGGCGCGCAGGAAGAGTGCTTCCCCTTCGATGCGCTTGGTGTCGTCGCTGCCATATTCGTCCATTAGGCGCACGTTGGCGATGACGTGATTGGCGCGGTTGATGCCGATGTACTTATATTGCCATACGAGCTGAAGCCACGTGTTGGTGGAGGTGGAGGCATAGTGCGATATGTCGCGCCAAGCACCGTCGCTGTTGGTGCCGTTGGCGTAGTACATATCGTCGGACGAAGGCATCGGAATCTCGTCGCACCCCATGTGTTCCTCCTGTGCGAGCGAAGCGTAGACGCCGTTGAGCGCCATCTGAGCTTTCTCGGCCGACTCGAAGACGTCTTCGGTGGCGATGTAGGAAGCGGGGTGTTCTTCGAGCGTGTCAGAGCAGGAGAAGCCGATTGCTCCGGTCAGGGCCAACGCCGCTATATAATAGATGTTGCGATTCATTGTAAAATGCTGTTAGAAGGTAAAGAATCAAAGTCGCGATTCGAAGGCGTCGGCATCAGATGCCGACGTTCAGGCCGAACACGAACGAGCGGCTGCGCGGATAAGAGCTCCAGTCGACGCCCGGCGTCAGTCCGCTGGTGTTGCGGGTGCTCACTTCGGGGTCGAAGCCGGTGTATTTGGTCCACGTATAGAGGTTGTTGGCCGTCACGTAGAAGCGTACGGTCGAGAGGCGCACTTTCCGAATCAGCTTTTTCGGCAGTGTATAGCCGAGTGTGATGTTGTTGATGCGCAGGAACGAACCGTCTTCAATCGCCCACGAGTGGATGGTGCTCTTGTCGCCATTCTGCAAATTGTTGATTTGAGCCACAGTCTTGCCTGCGTTGACGTTGGCCAATACGGCCGGGTCGGTAATGGTCTGGCCGTCGGAGCCGACGGTTATCCAGCGGTGATTGCTGTCGAACATGGCCATACCCGTGCGGTTAGCTTGCGCGATAAGGCTGTTGTAGAACTTCGTGGCGTTGAAGATGTCGTTGCCATAGCTGAAGTTGAGGAAGATGCTGAGGTCGAATCCTTTATACGAGAAGTTGTTCGTAATACCGCCATAGAACTTCGGATTGGCGTTGCCGATTACCTGCTTGTCGTCTTCGGTGATGATCGGGTTGCCGTCGGCATCCGTTTCGCCGCCGTTGTCTTGGTATTTCCAGAAGCCCGGTTCGACATCTTTGTTCTGAATGCGAGCTACGCCCGGCTTGAGCTGATACTTGCCTTTCGAGTCGAGCAGGAAGTTGCCGTCGTCGTCGAGCAGGAAGTCGTCTACTTGGTAGAGGCCCACCGTCTTATAGCCATACATCAAGCCAATCGGCTGTCCGACTGCTACGAGGTAGTCCGACGGGCCATCCTTTTGCCAGTTTGAAGAGTAGTAATAGTAGTCTTCATTGGCCAGAGCGAGGATTTTGTTTTTATTGTGCGATACGTTGATTGTCGTGGTCCACGTAAAGTCGCGTCGGGCGATGTTGGTTGTGGTGACTGTGATGTCGATACCGCGGTTTTCCGTCTTGCCGATGTTGCGAATCATTGACGACTCGCCCGAAGAGAGCGGGAGCTTGGCGTTGAGCAGCAAGTCGCTCGAGCGGTTGATGTAGAATTCGGGTGCTACGACGAGGCGCTGGTCGAAGAAGCCCATGTCGAGGCCGATGTTGAAGGTCTTGTTAGCCTCCCATTTGAGGTCTTTGTTCGGAATCGAGGTTGGGTAGTAACCCGGCGTCGAACCATTGCCTGAAGGGGTCTGGAGCGAACTCCACAGTGCGAGCGACTGGTAGTTGGAGATGCGGTTGTTGCCCGCCATACCGTAGCCGGCGCGGAGCTTCAAGTCGGAGAAGAGGGCCAAGTTGCGAACAAACTCTTCTTCCGACATGCGCCATGCGGCCGATACCGACGGGAAGTAGCCCCACTTGTTATCGGCCGAGAACTTCGAGCTGCCGTCGGCTCGGAGCGTCCCGGTCAGCATGTAGCGGTCGCGGAAGTTGTAGTAGACGCGTCCGAAGAAGGAGAGGAGCTTGTCGTCGTCATTATACGAAGAGCTCAGTACGCCTGGTGTGGCCACACTGATGTCGTTGAGCTTCAAGTCGTCGTTCGGGAAGTTGCTCAGCGGGATGTAGAGCGAGCGAGTCCAAGCGCGCACCCATTCTTGCCCTACGAGGAACTCGGTGCGATGGCCTCCCCGTTTGCGCCAAACGTATTGCAGCGTGTTGGATGTCTGGAATTTGCCCGCTTCGCCCGTAGTGATAGAGCCCGACGGTGCGCCGTTGCGCTTGGCCGTAGTCGACTCTGCGGTGTAGTAAGTCGTGTTGCGCGATGTGCGATACGACATGCCGGTAGCGTTCTTGAAGGTAAGCCCTTTGATGATTTCGTAGGTCAGGCCGGCGTTGGCCGAGAAGATGCGAAGCTCTTTCTTGATCTGTTCGGCGCGAGCCGAGATGGCCGGGTTCTGAATGCTATTGTCGTCTTCGTCTTTCCGTGGGTTGGTGGCAAGCTGACGAAACTCTTCTTCGGAGTAGTCCTTGCCAATGGTTGGCTGATAGGAGAGGATGCTCGTCATCTTGCCGAAGTTGCCTTCCCCTTCCGACGTCCCCATCCCTTCGACGCTTTGTGAAGCGTAGTTGGCGCCGAGGTTGACGCGCAGGCGCTGACTCAGGCGATGGTCGAGCTTGAAGCGGAGCATGTCTTTGACCAAGCCGCTCTCGAGCATAATCCCTTTGTCGTTGAGGTGGGCGTATGAGGCGCTATATTTGATGTCTTTCGTGCCGCCGGTAAACTCGACGTTATGATTCTGCACGAAGCCCGTGCGAAACACTTCGTCTTGCCAATTGACGCCGCGCCCCGCATAGTTCTCTCCGATTGAGGCGAAGTCACCGTAGTACTTATTGAAGTTACTAAACGACCCGTCCTTGATGGCGATGCGTTCGTAGTCGAGGTAGACGAACTCCTCCGTACTCATCATATCCATTTTATTGGAGATATTGCGCACGCCGAAGTAAGCATTGTAGTTGATATGTCCTTTTCCTTCCGTGCCCCCTTTGGTGGTAATTACCACGACGCCGTTGGCACCGCGGGCGCCGTAGATGGCAGTCGAGGAAGCATCTTTCAGCACGTCGATGCTCTCAACGTCTGAAGGATTGAGCGAAGTGAACGCCGAGGCGTCGCTCGGGAAACCGTCGATGATATAGAGCGGCTCGTTGTCTTGCGTGATGGAGATGCCGCCGCGCACACGAATCGTGATGCCGGCGTTGGGGTCGCCTTCCGTCTGCTGCACGCTGACGCCCGCAATACGCCCTGCCAGCGCTTCGGCGATGTTGGTCACCGGAGCCTTTGCCAAGTCGGCCGAGTTGGCAGAGGCGACCGAGCCTGTCAGGTCTTTACGCTTCATCGTGCCGTAGCCGATAGCCACCACTTCGTTGAGTTCGACTGACGACGGTTCCATGACGATTTTGAACGTCCGCTTGCTCCCGACGCGAATCTCCTGTTGCTTCATGCCGATAAACGAGACCACGAGCGTCTGCGAAGGCGCAGCTTTGATGTTGAAGTTACCGTCGAGGTCGGTAGCCGTACCGACGTGCGTGCCTTTGACGACGATGCTGACGCCCGGAAGCGCCTCACCTTGGTCGTCAACGATGCGCCCCACGAGATCGACGGTCGTTTGAGCGGAAATCATCCCTGCCCAAAAGAGGGCAAGGATGATTGAAAGAGTCAAGCTTTTAATATTAAGCATAATGATTAATCGCTAAGAGTGTGTAGTGAGATTTATTGCTTGATGAGGCGCTGAGCGGCCTTCGTGCCGTCGGCAAAGCGAACGACAACCTGGTAGAAGCCGCCCGGAAGCTGAGCCACTGAAAGCTGCGAGGCGTTGCCTGCTCGGTGCATCACGGCCTGACCGCTGATGTTGTAGACGTCGACGGCGGCAATCTCTTTAGCCGAGGCGAGCGTGATGACGTCGGTCGTCGGGTTCGGATAGATTGCAAGAGCGTCGTTGGTGGCGGCAGTTACGGTTTCGATGGCTGTGACGCTCGATTCGGTCGAAACGGTGAAGTCTTTTACACGAAGTTTCGTCTGTTTGCTGCCGACCGTACCATCAGCCTGAGGAGCACCTTTGATGGCAAAGGTGACAGTTGCCGCATTCAATTCCAACGGAATGTTGATTACTGTCATTGAGGCCGGGTCGAGGCTTGCTTGATCAGCCGGGACGAGGCCTTCTTGTAATACGTTCCAAGTAGCTGTACTGTAGTCTCCGGCATAGTCGGTAGCATAGTAAAGTGAAAGGTTGGAATAGAGTTGGTCAGCCAATTCTTTGCCAACGAGGCATTTCACGTATTTCGTATCATCGCCGCTCAAATCAATTTTTGGTGAGATTAACCAAGCGATGGCATCTTTTGTATTACTGCTTTTACATCCATCGGTCCATTCAATTGTGTTAGGGACTTGACGGAAGTACTTCGTCCCATCAATTGTTACGCTATTGGAGAGTGGTGCAAAGTATTTTGTCTTGGCTTCAACAACGGAGGTCCATCCGCCCAAATACCAGTTTGATTGATCGGATGTGTCAATTGATTGGTCGTAGAAGATGGAGTCAGCCGGATTTGCCAATCCTTCTTTGAAGCTCCAAGAAGCGGCGTAAGGGAGTGTTTCAACCACCTCTTTTTCGGTGAGCGATACGTTAAAGCCGGTCAGACGGATTTTGGTATTAGTCGACGATTCGTCGGATACTTTTACCGAGCGGATAGCCAACACGGCATTGGGCGATACGATATTGGCCGTAGCCGTTACCGTAGCAAATTTTGATGTTCCGAGACCCGACTGGTCGCTCGGCACAAGGTTTTCGGCGATAGTTACCCATTCCGCCTCGCTTGGCGAGCCCGCATAGTTTGTGGAATAGACCAAGTCGATGCGGTAGTTAAGGCCGTTGGCCTGCTTGCCGCATTTGAGCGAGATGGTTTGAGCGTAGCCTGCGTTAGAGAAGTCGAAAGCCGGCGAGATGAGGTATGATTCCTGCGTATCGGAAATGCTTGTCGATTCGAAAAACTCCATAGTATTGCTAACCGGATTACCGCTTGAGATTGGAATATAGAACGGACGGTTGCCGGATACGGCAATTGTGCTCCAACCTCCGAGGTCGTATTGCGTTGTGTCGATCTTTTCCGGATTTGAGATATATGATGTGACATCGCTTTTATACTGCCAGTTGGCGCTGTACGGGAACTCGGTGATGGCATCCTGTGCGCTAAGCGAAGCACAGAGCATCAAGCCGAAAGAAAGGGAGTAGATGTTCTTTTTCATTTTATGAGAATATTATTAAGGTTGACATTCTGTCTTTCTTCGCGCACGGCGTAAATCCAGCGCACGTAGCGGGCTTCGCTTGGAAGCTCCAAGGTGAAGCTTTCGGTGGCGGTGAAGGAGCCCGGCGTGAAGGTCTTTAGGTTGCTCCATTTCTTGCCGTCGACCGATGTTTCGACGTCCAGCTCGCCTTTAAACTCTTTGCCTCCCACTGCCGTCAGGTCGAACGAGACTTCCGTGGCAGCCCCGTCGTAGGCGGCAAAGAATCCGATGCCGTTATTGCCCATGCGGGCTACGGTTGGCTTCGTATAGTCGATCCCATAGCCGGCCCATGGCTTGGCTCCCGCTTCGGGCGAGCAAGGGTTTGTCTTCGAGAAGGCAATTTCGAGCGGAAGTTTGCCCGGCACGAGCTGATGCACGTTGATATTCCATGTTGCCGATGTGCCATCCTTCTTGTTGACAACGACGGTTTTTGCCTTGGTAAAGTCGTTGTTGAGCGGTGTGGCTTCGTCGATCGAACAGCTGCTGAGCAATTTGTATTTGACAGGGAGTTCCTTCAGGTTGAGGTCGGCCGGAATTACGGTTTCGATGACGCTCGGGACGCCCGTGTTGTGTTTAAGGTGAGTCGCGGTGAGAGCGCCTTCCACTTTAAAATTGGCAAAACCCTGAGCCGAAAGGATTGCGGCGGAGAATAGGGTCAATGCCGAGGTTGTGATAATTCTGATATTCATATTGAAAACGTGTGTATGGTTTGTTCGTAATTGGTAAGGGCAATGTTAGTCACAATGAGCCCTTTACCAATTACGCGAATGTTGAAAATTGTTTGGCATTTGTTGAAAGCCCCTTTTAGAGTCTTATTTTTTGAAAAACCGAAGCGTCGTCTGCCCTATGCGGAGCAGGTAGTGGCCCGGAGCCAACGAGCTGACGTCGATGCGCTCGGTGTCGGCTCCGGTGGGCCGTACGGCGAGGAGCGTGCGTCCGCTCAGGTCGCAAACGATGATGCCACCCTCGCCCGCAAGGTTGGCATTGCGCAGGTAGAGCACCTCTGATGCCGGGTTCGGGAAGAGCGAGGCTTCGCTCGATGCACCGACGGCGGTGAGGCCCGTCGAGGCCGGCTTGAGGCCTACGGTCAGCGACTCGGCGTTTGAGCCTTCGAAGCGGAGCGTCGTGGTCTGCGCCGCTTCGTCGACGGCTGTTACCGACGTCTTGCCGGCCTCGTCGGCCAGCTTCCAGATGCCGCGCAGGGTGACGTCGACCGGCATTACCGGCGTAGCCATGTAGAGCTTCGATGAAGGGATTGACCAGGCCTGAACCGGGAACTGCCCGAATGCCGCCCCGCTCTCGTAATATCCCAAGTCGGGGTTGGCCACGCTGAGCACGACGCCGTCATTGCTCGTATCGATCCAGATGGCACACGGGTCGCTCGCTGTCACTACAAGCTCGTCGGCCAGCGTGCCTCCCCCTTCGAAGAGGGTGATACCTCGCTTCTGCCCGAAGCTTACACTGTGGGCCACGGCGTCTTGCTGCTCGATGCGGAAGTAGTCGGCAGGCGACGCGGCCAAGTCGGCAACCGACTCGGCGCCCCGTACCTTCACGGCATAAGCATAGCTGCCGGCGCTGATTTTCGAGCCGTGGTTAATCCAAGCGGTGACATATTCCCCTTCGGTGTCGGCAGTGTCGGTATCGTTGCGCGAGGTCTGCTTCGAACGTGCCACGTGGAGACCCTTGGCGTTGGCCAGGTAGTAGCCGTTGCCCGCCACGTCGGTCAGCGTTGCAGCCCCCTCGGTGCTCTGATCGTAGCTGAAGTCCGCACCGATGGCCGAGCCGTTGAGCAGCAAGGTTGGCGAGCCGTCGACGAGCAGGTTTTGCAGGATGGTGGTATGCGAGTCGTAGGAAGACTTCGTGTTGTCGATGTCGGAGCCGAGCGCTACGATGAGGTCGTCGCAGAAGAAGTAAGATTTCCGAGCCGTCAGCTTCGGCGCGGTCCAGGCAGAGGCGCTCTGCCCCTTCGTACGGTCGGAGAAGCGGAATCCGTAGGCCCCGTTGCGTCCGTCGGTGACGCCGCTCGCCTGCGCCTCGTTCGAGAAGCGCGCCCACTGGAATGCCTTGGCGTCGGCAAGCAGTTCGGCAAGCGAGAGGGCCGGCGTCGTGGTGCCCGGTATGTGGCTCCAGTCGTAGCCGTCATAGCCGACGCCGCTCGCCTCGGCCGTGACAACGCCCTCGGCGTCGCGTCCGCTGTAGACGCTGAGTTGGCCGAAGCTTTGGTTGCGACCATACCAGTTTTCGGCGCCGTTGGTCTCAAAGTCCCAAGCATACTTGCTGTAGCCCTTGACTGTGGCCACCCAGTCGGCGCGGCGATGCACCTGTGCGGCCGCGTATGGGAAGGTGCGGTTGAGCTCGACGTCGGCAAGCGGCTCGGCCGATGCGGCGACGCTGTTGAGCAATGCGATAGAGCCCATGCCGCCCGAGAAGGTGATGGCACAGCCGACGTTGCGCACCAAGTCTTCGTCGACTACGGAGTAGCTCGGCGCGTAGAGCGTGGCGCAGATGGAGGCCATGCGCTCGCGCAATGCTCCTTGAGGGAGCACCCGGCTGATATAAGCGTAGGCCGGAATCTGAGCCGGAAGTGCGGTGAGGTTGGCGGGGAAGCGGCCGCACAGACCGCGTGAGATGCTGTATTTGCCGTTGATGTCGAAGAGCGCCTCAAGGCCGTTGGCCAGATGCGTAGCCGACGCCTCGCTGACGGCATAGCTTGTGCCGGCGAGCGCGTAGGCCATCTGCGCGGCCACGTGCAGGGCGTCGGTGTTGTAGGCATTGCCCCACGCGCCGCGATGGTGGAAGCCGGTATAGTCGGGCTTCAGGAAGCCGTTCCACGCGCCGCGAGGCGTCAAAGCGTTGTCGAGCGCACGGCGCAAATAGTCGAGCCGGGCCTCGCGCTCCGTGTCGGCATCGCCGAGCGTCAGCAGATAGAGCAAGCGGTTGTTGTAGATGGTGCGCACACCGTCGGAGCGGCTTGCGTTGCCCTCGGCTTCGGCCGACCAATCGCTCTCACCGCCGTCGACCGAGAGCGAGTTCTCGACCACCCAACGTGTGCCCCAGCCCATCATGTCGGCCACCTCATTGAGGCGACCCGTGCGGGCCAGCTCGTCGCGCATCAGGAAGGAAGCATAGAAGTAGCCGGTCAGGCGCAGGTAGATGCCGCCTCCGGTGAAGTGAAGTTCGCGGCCGCTGCGGAAGTTGCGAGTGCTCAGGTAGTCGTAGAGGCGCATGATGCGGGTCAGCGTGGCGGTGCTCTTGTAGTAAGGGTTCGGATTCGACGCCGGCCCCTCGACGTTGTAAGCCAGTGCGAGCGGCATCAGCACGGAGCCCACCAGCTCGCGCACCAAGACGATGTCGTTCGGGCTATTGCTCTCGTCGATGTCGAACTCCGTAAGGCCCTCGGCCGTCGGGTCATACTTCGAAGAGTTGGTCAGGGCCTTTGCCGCGGCGGCAAGCATGGCATTGTAGCGCGCCATCGTGGCGGCGTCGGCGTAGTTGGCCGACCCTTCGCCCGTGAGCAGGGCACGATAGCGTTCGCGCACCGTGTCGACCTCCGAGTGGGTTGCCACGGTGAGGCTGACCGGATTGGTAGTCTGCCCGTCGGCCGTGCGGAGCAGGGCGTAGACCGTAAAGCGGCCATTGGCGTTGTCGATGTCGGCGTTGTCGATGGTGAAGGCCATCGCCGCTCCGCGACTGCCGTAGCCGACGCTCTTGCCGGCCAGAATCTCGTCGGCTGTCGGTGCTTCGGCGTCGGCGCTGTATGGGCGCGTCAGGTAGAAGAGTGTGCCGGGAGCGCCGGCGCTAAATTCGATGGTGGTCTGCGTCGCACTCTTGGCCGAGGCGAGCAGATAGCTTACGGTGAGGTCGGAGGCTTCGTTGACCGCCCGCCATATCTGAATGGTGTTGCCCGAGGCTACATAGAGGTTGTCGGCACCGTCGGTAGCCACGCCCCACGGCGCCGTCATCGTGTCGTCGATCTTCGCGCAGAGCGAGCCGTCGGCATTAAATCGGTAGAGCCCTTTCGAGGCGTCGGTGTAGGAGCTGACGACGAGCGACTCGTCGCTCAGCGGGGCAAGCCCGGCGAGGCGGTTGTAGATGTCGACGCCATCTTCGCGCTTGATGCGGAAGCCGATGGAGGCGGTGTCGTCGGTGAAACTGTAGACTTGCAGCACGCCGGTGTTGTAGTCGAGGATAAACGGATGGCCGTCGCGATCGAACACCACCTTGCGTACTTCGCGAAACTTGTCGACCCCCTCAGTCTGCGTCACGACCTGCGTCGTGTCGGGCCCGATGATGTGGACTGCCGTCATCGTTGCCACGTAGAGGCGACCGTCGGGACCCGCGGTGACGCCGTTGACGTTTTCGGTGAAGCCGTCGATCGTGCGGAGTTGTCGGCCCTCGGCGTCGTAGGCCACGACGCGCTTGTTGCCGCGCTCGGCTACGTAGATGGTGCCGTCGGCATCGACATCGACGTCATACGGCGTGCTGAGGCCGCTGACGAGCTTCGAGCCCGAGCCGGAGGCAAGGTCGTAGCGATAGAGGACGCTGCCGGTAGTGGCGTAGATGACGCTGTCCTTAAAGCAGATGCCGCGCGTGGTGCTGTTGGGCATTGTGATGGCGGATGATTTTTCGAACGTCAGTGCGCCGGCGTTGAGCCAACCGGCCGACAGCAGCAGGAGTAGGAGGGCTTTTCGGTTCATAGTGGGTTTTGGTTGCAGGTTTGGTTACTTAGAATCAGTCGGGCCGCACCGAGCACGCCGGCGCGGTTGCCCAGTCGGGCCGCCTCGATAGTGGTATTCACAGAGCAGTCGGCAATGGCCTGGCCGAGAGCCACTCGGCGCAGGGCATCGATATAAAACGAGCCCGCCTCCGAGATGCCGCCGCCCACGACGATGCGTTGCGGGCTAAACGTGTTGATGAATCCGGCCAGTGCGCGCCCGAGGTAGAACCAATGCTCCTCCATGGCCCGCATGGCGGCGGGATGACTGCGGTGGTAGAGCTCCACGACGGTGCGACCGTCGGCCGTGGCCGGCGCTTCGACGCCGAGCGCGTCGCAGAGCGTCTCGAAGCGGCGCACGAGAGCCGAGGTCGAGGCGTAGGCTTCGAGGCAACCCGAACTACCGCAGGCACACGGCTCTCCTCCCGCCACGATGGGCGTATGGCCCAACTCGGTGCCGCGGTTCTTATAGCCGCCGTAGAGGCATCCTCCGATAATCAGAGCGCCGCCGATGCCGGTCCCCACGGTGATGAAGAGCACGTCGGTGCAGCCGCGAGCCGCCCCGTAGGCTTGCTCGCCGAGTGCCATCGCGTTGGCATCGTTGGCGATGCAGACGGGCAGATGGTAGGCTTGTTCGAGGATTTCGGCCAGAGGGACGTCTTCCCAACCGACGATGTTCTCGGCGCCCCCTTCGATGGTGCGCCCTTGCTCGTCGGTAATGCCCGGCGTGCCGATGCCGATGCCGCAGATCGGTAGTGATTGGCTCAGGCAAGCGTCAATAGCGTGATTGATTTGTGTGATGACCGCCTCGCGCCCTTCCGAGGCTCGCGAGGGTATTTCGTCGGTATAACATAATGTGCCTTCGGCTGATACTACTGCGAATTTAAGGGATGTGCCGCCTAAATCAATGCCAATAGCGTAACTCATTTTTACTAAATTTAGTTTTTAACGTTGGAATAGAAGAAAAGTACGGACGGTTGCGTACAAAAGTACGGCGGGCGGCGTACGGAAGAGTCGTCCCAATGCAACTCGAGTTTCAATGGGATGATACTTTCGTTCCATTGGGATGGAACAAAGATTCCATTGGGATGGAACAAAGATTCCATTGGGATGGAACTCGAGTTCCATTGGGATGAAACAAAAAATTCATTGGGATGAAACAAGAGATTCATTGGGACGAAAAAAATATTCATCGGGAAGAATTTTCGCTTATGCCCGTTCCACCCAGATTGGCGAACTAAAGGCCCACTGACCGTCGCGCTGACGCACACGGAGGTAGTAATAGTC
>X1_Eurasian_Beaver__coassemble_74_pt1 | contig 15769 bp, 11 predicted proteins | sample X1_Eurasian_Beaver__metabat2_low_PE_008 | metagenome-assembled genome bin X1_Eurasian_Beaver | reverse complement strand
TATGATTAAGGGATTTCGCGTTTGGGACAAAAGGGCGGATTCACGCCCGGCGGGGCGGAGTTTCATTGGGATGATACTTTAATTTCCTTGGGATGAAAATCGATTTTCATAGGTTTGGGAATCGATTTTCATAGGCTTGGAAATCAATTTTCATTGGGATGGAAATCGAATTTCATTGGGATGAAACTTTTGTTCCATTACTAGGAAACAAAAGTACGAATGGGTCCGCTTAAAGGTACGGATGGGTCCGCTCAGAGGTATGGTCGGTTCCGGACGGAAGTACGGACGGCTACGTGTCGTCGTGTACGCGGGCGATTCACTTCGTGCACTTTTTCCTGCCACGGCATCATAGAGGCTCCGCTGCGCTCTGCTTTGATGCTGCCCGTCTGGCTTAACAAAAAAGTTCTCGCTCCGTTGCACTTCGCTTCATCGTCCCTACTCCCCGTCATTCGAAAAGTTTTACTGGATAGCAATAATAGCTGTATATAAGAAGAGGGATGTATCCGGAAAAGACACATCCCTCTATTGTTAGGATCTCATAACAAGATTCATCTGTTTTACTATAGTCTACTCATTATCGCAGTACGATAATGAAATAAGTTTAAGTATTCGAGCGATAATTAGTCGCTAAGCTTAGCGCAGATAAACTCGCGGTTCAGGCGAGCGATATTGCTGATAGAAACGCTCTTTGGACATTCCATCTCACAAGCGCGGGTGTTGGTACAGTTACCGAAGCCGAGTTCGTCCATCTTAGCCACCATTGCTTTGGCACGATCTTTAGCTTCTACGCGACCCTGCGGGAGGAGAGCGAATTGGCTAACCTTGGCTGAAACGAAGAGCATAGCCGATGCATTCTTACAAGCTGCCACGCAAGCGCCGCAACCGATGCAAGAAGCAGAGTCCATTGCTTCGTCGGCATCGTGCTTAGAGATTGGAATATCGTTGGCATCGCGCGGACCGCCTGTATTAACGCTGATGTAGCCACCTGCCTGCTGGATTTTGTCGAAAGCAGAGCGGTCGACCATCAAGTCGCGAATTACAGGGAATGCGGTTGAGCGCCAAGGTTCAACTGTAATTGTTTCGCCGTCGTTGAAACGACGCATGTGGAGCTGGCAAGTAGTGACAGCTGTATCGGTACCGTGAGGGCGACCGTTGATATAGAGTGAGCAAGTACCGCAGATACCTTCGCGACAGTCGTGGTCGAATACGATTGGCTCTTTGCGTTCGCTCACCAAGCGTTCGTTCAATGCATCAAGCATTTCGAAGAAAGAGCTGTCGGTAGACACTTTCTCCACTTTATGTTCTTCGAAGAAGCCTTTTTCTTTCGGGCCTCTCTGACGCCAAACCTTAAGCGTTACGTTTATGAATTTTTCCATTTGGTCGATGTTTTTGAGTTTGAAAGAAAAGATTAAGCCTTGTAGTTACGGGTCTGAACTTTGATATACTGGTAGTTCAGGTCTTCCTTCAGCATTTCAGGCTGTTTGCCTTCGCCTTTGTATTCCCAGCAAGACACGTAAGAGAAGAGTTCGTCGCGACGGAGAGCTTCGCCGTCTTCTGTCTGATACTCTTCGCGGAAGTGACCGCCGCAAGACTCTTCGCGGTTGAGCGCGTCGAGGGCCATGAGTTCACCGATTTCGATGAAGTCAACGAGGCGGAGGGCTTTGTCGAGCTCTGTATTGAGGTCGTCAGCTTTACCCGGAACGTATACGTTAGCCCAGAACTCTTTGCGAACTTCTTTCAATTTGGCGAGAGCCGTTTCGAGGCTCTGTTTTGTACGAGCCATACCAACAAATTCCCACATAATAAGGCCGAGCTCTTTGTGGATAGAGTCGACGCTGCGCTTACCCTGAACTGCCATGATTTTGTCGATCTTAGCCTTGAGTGCTTTTTCGGCTTCTACGAACTCAGGAAGTTCGGTTGAGAAGCGAGGCACGCGGATCTGGTCGGCGAGGTAGTTCTGGATGGTGTAAGGGAGCACGAAGTAACCGTCGGCCAAGCCCTGCATCAATGCCGAAGCACCGAGGCGGTTTGCACCGTGGTCAGAGAAGTTGGCTTCACCGATACAGAAGAGACCCGGGATTGTAGTCTGCAGTTCGTAGTCAACCCAGATACCACCCATTGTGTAGTGGATAGCCGGATAGATCATCATCGGAGTTTCGTATGGATTGTCGTCAACAATCTTTTCGTACATCTGGAAGAGGTTGCCGTAGCGAGCTTCAACAACGTCGCGACCGAGGCGGTTGATAGCGTCAGAGAAGTCGAGGTATACGGCGAGACCTGTATTATTTACGCCGAAGCCTGCGTCGCAACGTTCTTTAGCGGCACGTGAAGCCACGTCGCGCGGAACGAGGTTACCGAATGCAGGGTAGCGACGTTCGAGATAGTAGTCACGATCTTCTTCAGCGATTTGAGTCGGTTTGAGTTTGCCTGCGCGGATTGCTTCGGCATCTTCTTTCTTTTTAGGCACCCAGATACGACCGTCGTTACGGAGTGATTCGGACATCAAAGTAAGTTTTGACTGGAACTCGCCGTGAACAGGGATACAGGTTGGGTGGATCTGAGCGAAGGCCGGGTTAGCGAAGAGGGCACCTTTGCGGTAGCACTGCATTGCAGCCGAGCCGTTGCACGACATAGCGTTGGTAGAAAGGAAGAAGGCGTTGCCATAACCGCCGGTAGCGATAACTACGGCGTGAGCAGAGTAGCGTTCGATCTTACCTGTCACGAGGTCGCGAGCGAGGATACCGCGGGCACGGCCGTCGATAACCACGAGGTCGAGCATTTCATGACGAGTGAAGAGTTTTACTTTGCCTTTCTTTACCTGGCGCATCTGAGCCGAGTAAGCGCCGAGAAGGAGCTGCTGGCCCGTCTGACCTTTGGCGTAGAATGTACGAGATACCTGCGCACCACCGAAAGAACGGTTGTCGAGCAAGCCGCCGTATTCGCGAGCGAACGGTACACCCTGACCTACACACTGGTCGATAATTGCGTTTGACACTTCAGCCAGACGATAGACGTTAGCTTCGCGGGCACGGTAGTCACCACCTTTGATAGTATCGTAGAAGAGACGGTAAACGGAGTCGCCGTCATTCTGATAGTTTTTAGCAGCATTGATACCGCCTTGAGCGGCGATAGAGTGTGCGCGGCGGGCAGAGTCCTGAATACAGAAGTTCAAGACATTGAAGCCCATCTCGCCGAGGGAAGCGGCTGCAGAAGCACCTGCAAGACCTGTACCCACAACGATGATATCCAAACGGCGTTTGTTAGCCGGGTTCACCAATTTCTGGTGTGCTTTATAATTCGTCCATTTCTCAGCCAATGGGCCTTCCGGAATACGAGAATTAATCTGAGTCATATCTATAAGAATTATGAGTTTAACTGATAAGGATTATGTCCGAGCATTAGCCCAAGATACCCAAAAGGAAAGAAATTGGGAAAGAGATGAAGCCGAGACAAACGATCGTTGCAAAGATCTGACCGATTACGTTCCAGCGATAGAACCATTTGCGGTTGTTGACACCAAGCGTCTGGAATGCGCTCCAGAAACCGTGAGAAAGGTGGAACCACAAAGCAGCAATCCAAATGATATAGATAATATCGAAGATTACGTTGCCGAAGTAGATTTTGGCAAGGAGATAAGGTGCGATAAATTCACCTGCGAATTCGGTAGGAATACCGTTTTCAAGCAAGAGCGGATACTCTTCGTTGCCCAAGAAGTGCTGGAGCTGCATCTGAGCCCAGAACTGAGTCAGGTGGAATGCGAGACCACACAATACGATGATACCGAGCACGAGCATGTTTTTCGCAGCAAAGCTTACCGGAGTTTTGCTACCGCCGATGTATTTCGCATGGCCGCGAGCGCGAAGGTTACGTGCGTTAAGCACAAAGGCATAGATGATGTGAATGATAAAGCCGAGGGCAAGGACAGGTACGACTGCCCCTACTACCGGGCTTCCCATAAACTCACAAGCCTTACCGAAAGCGGCAGGGCTAACGTACATAAACATGTTCGCAGTCAAGTGAACACACAAGAAGACGATAAGAAAAAGACCAGACAAGCTCATGATCACTTTTCTACCGATGGAAGAATGAACTAACCACATAAAAATTTGATTTTAGTTATTTGATTATTTTGATTGTTCTCTCGATATCAGTGTGGGCAACGCCCCGAATTGTGTGGTTTCGATTAGAGGCGCTACTTATTGGCAAAAGTAATCCGATTAATTATTCCTAACAACAGATTAAAGAATTATTTCCGTAATGAAATGAAGTTTTTTGGCTTCAACGGGCAAAAAGATAGTTTTTCGATGGAGTGACGATGGTAATTCATGAAAAGATAGCAGGCAATGGAGGGAAAACCCATAGTAAGGTATAAAAAAAGATAAGGTGTGGTGTACAGCTATAATATATATAATAAGGTGTACCCCCACCGAAGTCGGGATACACCTTATTATATATATGAGTAAAAACTTACCTGATTACTGCAACGGCTCAACCTGCCCCGTGCCGATTGTACGGGTCTTGAGCTCCGGCTCGCCCTTATAGAGCACTTTGCCGCTACCGGTGAGGAAAGTCTTGAGCTGCTTTTCGGCATGACATTTGACGGTACCCGAGCCTGTGATGACAGCGTTGACTTCGCTGGTCGTCACATCGGCGGCACGGATTTCGCCCGAACCCTGGATGGAATAGTCGCCCATCCCTGTCTTGCCGGCTACGTAGATATCGCCGCCGCCACTGACGTTCAGATTGAGCACACCCGAACTGGTCTGCGGAGCCTTGATTTGGCCGCTGCCCACCACCGAAAGCTTCAGCTCCGGCTGATCGATAAGCGACTGGAGTTCGATGGTAGCGGCAGCTTCGTTGCGCACTTCCTTGAGCTCGGACGAATACATCTTAATAAGGATAACACCGAAATCAGGGTTGCGCAGCCCGGTAAGGCGCACGGTGAGCTGACCGTTCTCACTTTTGAGCCCAATCAATTCTTGAATATTTTCTTCGGCATAGATGCTGATGTAGCCTGCCGAGTCAGGGTTCACTTTATAGACGACATTGAACGGCTGCGTTACGGTCAGCTTCGAGAAGTCGGCAACCTTGTATTCGCGCGTCACGTAGTTGTCATTGCCCTTCACCTTTTTGAATACTTGGGCATTGCCTTGCAGGGCCACCATGAGCCCGATGAGAGCGACAAATAATGATTTGAATTTCATAAGCAATTAGTATTTAGTACGGGTAGCCGACCTTGGGGCCGACCAAATGCAAAGTAAAGATAATTTAGGGAAAATCGTTTGATTTTCCCTTTATAATGTGACTCGTATTGAGGGCGATGGTTTATTTACTCCTTATATATAATAAGGTGTAAACACCAATAACCGACGATTAAAGATTCATATACTCGCCAAACTCCGCTTCAATCTTATCAAAGATGGCAAAGAGCTCGTCGACCGACTCGGCGCGAAGCATGGCAATACGCGTGTCGCGGAAATTCGGAATACCTTTGAACAGCGGCGTGGCGGCCAAGTGTCTGCGGATATGCAAGATGCCTCTGTACTCATCGAGTCGGGCCACGCTGTCGTTGACCTGGCGCTTGATTACCTCCATCTTCTCGGCCGGTGTGAGCGGCGTCATGTGCTCGCCCGTCTGCAGATAATGCTTGATTTCGCGGAAGATCCACGGGCGGCCGATTGTGGCACGCCCCACCATGATAGCGTCGACGCCATACTTATCAAACTTCTCGCGAGCGATGACGTCCGAAGTCACGTCGCCGTTGCCGATAATCGGGATATGCATGCGCGGGTTCTCCTTAATCTTACCAATCAGCGTCCAGTCGGCCTCGCCGGTGTACATTTGGCTGCGCGTACGACCGTGAACGGCCAAAGCCGCGATGCCGCAATCCTGAAGTTGCTCGGCAAGATCGACGATGATTTTGTTCTCGCAATCCCATCCCAGGCGCGTCTTCACCGTCACCGGGATATTAACAGCCTTAACAACCTCGCGCGTGATTTCGAGCATCTTCGGGATGTCGCGGAGCATACCGGCCCCGGCACCCTTGCCCGCCACGCGCTTGACGGGACAACCGAAGTTGATGTCGAGCAGGTCGGGCTTCGCCTCTTCGACGATTTTCGCCGCCTCCACCATCGCATCCACCTCGCGACCGTAAATCTGAATCGCCACGGGGCGCTCCTCCTCGTGGGTAATCAGCTTCTGCTGCGTCTTGTTGACACTGCGAATGAGCGCATCCGATGAGACGAACTCCGTGTAGACCATGTCTGCCCCGAACTCCTTACACATAAGGCGGAACGCCATGTCGGTCACGTCTTCCATCGGCGCCAGCAATACCGGCTTGTCGCCCAAATCAATATTGGCAATCTTCATATATCTATTCAGCTATTATTCAGGCTGCAAAGATAACTAATAAAAGCGAGAGCAGACGGCGGCAAACCAACCGTTGCACCCTTAAAAACTTCATAATGAAGCGAGGCGACCGTAAATAATCAGCTAAATATGTCGAATGCACCTATCAAATTAGCTAACTTTGCTTTAAGTTTACAGCAAACTTCCACAGAATAGATAATTCAAATCAAGCAACAGATATGGACTATAATTTCAGAGAGATAGAAAAGAAGTGGCAGCAGGTCTGGAAAGACAACAAGACCTACCGCGTAGAGGTCGACGCGGCCAAACCGAAGTTTTATGTGTTGGATATGTTCCCTTATCCGTCAGGAGCGGGGCTTCACGTAGGTCACCCGCTTGGCTACATCGCATCCGACATCTTCTCGCGCTACAAACGCCTTAACGGCTTCAACGTGCTCCACCCGATGGGCTACGATGCCTACGGTTTGCCGGCCGAGCAGTATGCCATCCAGACGGGCCAGCATCCGGCCATCACTACCTCTCAGAACATTGCGCGCTACCGCGAGCAGCTCGACAAAATCGGCTTCTGCTACGACTGGGATCGCGAAGTTCGCACGTGCGACCCCGAATTCTACAAATGGACGCAGTGGGCATTCATTAAGATGTTCGACAGCTACTACGACACAGCGCTCGACAAAGCCCTCCCAATCGCCGACCTCGCGGCCTACTTTGCCGCCAACGGTACGGAAGGAATCACCGCTGCCGGCTCGAAAGAGATTTATTTCTCGGCAGACGAGTGGAACGATATGAGCGAGCGCGAGCAGCAGGAGACGTTGATGAACTTCCGCATTGCCTACCTCGGCGATACGATGGTGAATTGGTGCCCGACACTCGGCACAGTGCTTGCCAACGACGAAGTTGTCAACGGCGTATCTGTTCGCGGCGGACATCCGGTAGAACAGAAACTGATGCGCCAGTGGTGTCTTCGCGTCTCGGCCTATGCCGACCGCCTTTTGAAAGGACTCGACAAGCTCGACTGGACCGACTCGCTTAAAGAGACACAAAAGAACTGGATCGGCCGCTCGGAAGGCGCCGAGATGCAGTTTAAGATTGCCGATTCCGACGTCGAGTTTACGATTTTCACCACCCGTGCCGATACCATCTTCGGCGTCACCTTCATGGTGCTTGCGCCTGAGAGTGCCTACGTCGACATGGTGACAACCCCGGAACAGAAAGAAGCTGTCGCAGCCTACATCGACAGCATCAAGCATAAGACCGAGCGCGACCGCCAAATCGACAAGACCGTCAGCGGCGTCTTCACCGGCGCCTACGCCATCAACCCACTCTCAGGAGCCAAGATTCCGGTGTGGGTCAGCGACTACGTGCTTGCAGGCTACGGCACGGGCGCCATCATGGCCGTACCGGCTCACGACTCGCGCGACTACGCTTTCGCCCGCCAATTCAATCTGCCAATTATCCCGCTCATCGAAGGAGCCGACGTGTCGGAAGAATCGTTCGACGCCAAAGAGGGCAAGATGATTAACTCTTGCGGCCCTAAGCTTGACCTCAACGGCCTTGAAGTGAAAGAAGCCATCGCCAAGACCAAAGCCTTTATCGAAGCGGAAGGTATCGGCCGCGTGAAGGTGAACTTCCGTCTGCGCGACGCCATCTTCAGCCGCCAGCGCTACTGGGGCGAGCCGTTCCCGGTCTACTACAAAGACGGTATGCCGTATATGCTCGATGAGAGCAAGCTGCCGCTCTTGCTGCCGGAAGTGGAATCGTTCCTCCCTACGGCTACAGGCGAACCACCGCTCGGCCACGCCAAAGGCTGGGAGACAGAAGAGCACTTCCCGCTCGAGCTCTGCACGATGCCTGGCTTTGCCGGATCGTCGGCCTACTATCTCCGCTACGAAGACCCGCGCAACGACAAGGCGCTTGTTGATAAAGTGGTCAACGAATATTGGCGCAACGTCGACCTCTACATCGGCGGCACCGAGCACGCCACCGGCCACCTTATCTACAGCCGCTTCTGGAACAAGTTCCTCTTCGACCTCGGCATCATTTGCGAAGACGAGCCGTTTAAGAAACTTGTCAACCAGGGTATGATTCAGGGTCGCTCTAACTTCGTCTACCGCATCGTAGGCACCAACACCTTCGTCAGCTACGGCCTGAAAGAGGAATACGACGTGACACCAATCCATGTGGATGTCAACATTGTCAACAACGATGTGCTCGACCTCGAGGCCTTCAAGGCTTGGCGACCGGAATTCGCCACCGCCGAGTTCATCTTGGAAGATGACAAATATATCTGCGGATGGGCTGTTGAAAAGATGTCGAAGTCGATGTATAACGTCGTTAATCCGGACGTGATTGTTGAGCGCTTCGGTGCCGATACACTTCGCTTCTACGAAATGTTCCTCGGGCCGCTCGAACAGTCGAAGCCTTGGGATACGAACGGTATCGACGGCGTCCACCGCTTCCTGCGCAAACTGTGGGGCCTCTACTACAAACGCGAAGAGTTCCTGCCGCAGGCGGGCGAGCCAACGAAAGAAGAGCTCAAGTCGCTCCACAAGCTTATCAAGAAGGTGACGTGGGATATCGAGAACTTCTCGTTTAATACCTCGGTGGCCGCCTTTATGATTTGCGTCAACGAACTGACGGCACTGAAGTGCACCAATGCCGCAGTGCTCGCCGACCTCGTAGTCTTGGTAGCGCCGTTTGCTCCGCATATCGCCGAAGAGCTCTGGCATGCGCTTGGCAATGAGACAAGTGTCTGCGACGCCGCCTGGCCGCAGCTCAACGAAGACTACTTGAAAGAAGACAGCGTCAACTACACCGTCTCTTTCAACGGCAAAGCCCGCTTCAACATCGAAGTGCCGGCAGGCACTGATAAGGACGAAGTTGAGCGCATTGCTCTTGCTCACGACGGTGCAGCCAAATGGCTCGACGGCAAGACACCGAAGAAGGTGATCGTCGTGCCAAACAAGATTGTGAACATCGTCATCTGACCTAAAACCCCTCTCGGATGAAGACCTCTAACAGACAATGCATTACCTATAAGTAGTTAACTTTATGGCTTCCATATAATAAGGTGTACCCCTCGACCGGGGGGACACACCTTATTATATAAGTAGCCTAATACCAACCGAAAAGAAGACCATGCTCAATCAAAAAATCAAAGTCACCGACATCAAAGACTATATCATTATCATCTTAGGATTATTCCTTTATGCTTTCGGATTTTCCGCTTTCATTCTCCCTCAGAAAATTGTGATTGGGGGCATGGCCGGTATCGGCTCGCTGCTTTTCTATATCACGGGAATCAAAGTGGGTATCTGGGTATTTGTGCTCAACGCGTTGCTGTTGATAATTGCGCTTAAAAGCGTCAGCCGAACCTTCGTCGTCCGAACAATCTTCGGAACCGGTATGCTCAGTTTTTTCCTCTATCTGCTCCAGCCTATCTTCGAAAACAACCCTATTGTGCAGGGAGAGCCTTTTATGAACGTCATCATAGGCGGTATCCTCTGCGGCGTAGGTATCGGCGTCGTCTTTACCCACAACGGCAGCTCGGGCGGTACGGATATCGTAGCGGCAGTTGTCAACAAGCACAGCACCATGTCGGTAGGGCGCACGATGCTCTTTTGCGATATGACGGTGATCTGCTCCTCCTACTTTCTGCCCGACAACAATGGCTTCGAAAAGATTGTCTACGGCTTTGTAGTGATGTTTATCGTATCCAACATGTGCGATATGGTGATCAACTCGGCCCGTCGCTCCGTACAGTTCATGATTTTCTCGAAGAAGTACGAAGAGATTGCCAATGCCATCAACACCGACGTCAAGCGCGGCGTCACGCTGCTCGACGGACAAGGCTGGTACTCCAAAGAGCCGATGAAGGTGATGGTCGTGTTGGCACGCCAGTCTGACTCCGAGACCATCTTCCGCATCATCAAGCATATCGACCCGAACGCCTTTATCTCGCAAGCAAACGTGCGCGGCGTCTACGGCCGGGGCTTCGATGAGATCAAAAACAAACAAAGTTGATAACCTCCGGTCGATGTTAATAACCCGCCGGGGCTGTTGATAACTTCAAAGTAAAAGCTCCCAATGAGTCGGAAGATTCATTGGGAGCTTTTTTTATTTTCTTGGGACGAAAATCAATTTTCATTGGGACGAAAATCAATTTCCATACCGATGAAACTCGAGTTCCATCGGTATGGAACAAAAGTGCGGCAAGCGGCGCACAAAAGTAAGGACGGCTCCGTACTTTTATCACAGACCGAGCTTTGCCGAGAGATCGAGCATGCGGTCGATAGGGAGCTTGGCGCGCTCGCGGATAGCCTCGTCGACGTGGATCTCAGGCTGTTCGTAGCGGAGCGTATTGTAGAGTTTCTCCATCGTGTTCAGACGCATGAAGCTACACTCGTTGCAGGCACAAGTCGAATCCATCGGAGGAGCCGGGATAAAGGTCTTCTGCGGGCATTTCTTCTGCATCTCGTGAAGGATACCCGACTCGGTAGCGACGATAAACGTGTCGGCATCGTCTTTGATAGCGAAATTAAGGAGTCCGGCCGTCGAACCCACATGGTCGGCTACGGTAAGGATTACCTTCTTGCACTCCGGATGCGCCAATACCTTGGCGTGCGGATACTGTTTCTTCAGGTCGAGGATTTTCTCGAGCGAGAACTTTTCATGCACGTGGCAAGCACCATCCCACAAAAGCATCTGGCGGCCCGTCACAGAGTTGATATAGTTGCCCAAGTTGCGGTCGGGACCGAAGATGATTTTCTCCTCTTCAGGGAAGCTTTCGACGATCTGGCGCGCATTAGTAGAAGTCACGACGATATCGGTGTGATACTTCACGGCGGCAGAAGTGTTGACATACGACACCACGGTGTAGCCCGGATGCTCGGCCACAAACTTACCAAATTCGTCGGCAGGACAGCTGTCGGCCAACGAACAGCCGGCCATCAAATCGGGCACCAACACCTTGCGATCGGGGCAAAGAATCTTTACCGTCTCACCCATGAAGTGCACACCGCACATGACAATCACGTCGGCATCGGTCTTTTTCGCCCACTGCGCCAGGGCAAGGCTGTCGCCCACGAAGTCGGCGATATCCTGAATCTCGCCCACCGTATAGTAGTGCGCCAAGATAACAGCGTTCTTTTCTTTTTTGAGTCGGAGAATCTCAGCTTTCAAGTCGACATCCTTTGCTACGGGGATATCAACAAAACCTTTCGACAAATCAATATTAATCATTATGTATGGGGTTCTAAATTTTAAAATTCAAATCTTTCTATGATGATAATAATGGGGTGTTGATAAAGCTGATAGTTTGTTGACAGAAACCTTGCATATGAAGTTATCAAACCAAAGGAAAAGGTTATCGACGTCTTATCAGCATACTATCAACAGTTATAAATGATGATATTCAGACGTTTAGCTGTTTTATTCCTAAAACTGTTGATACACGGCAAAGTTAATAACTTTCTTCCGTATCGACTATTGATAACTTGCTAAAATGTAGTGTATAGCTCGCGAGATAACTTGTGAATTAAATATTTGGATATTTCGTCCGGACCTTGGTATAGGAGGATTATCGAGAAAACAAGCGAAAGTTGTTATTTTCTTTCCCTAAGTTTTCAGGTGTTTTCCACAAGGTTATTAATAGGATATCCAAGCGTTATAAACACTATCTTTGCACAAAGCAAAAATTCCTCTTTATGAAGAAACTGACTATTACCGAACTCAACCGCATTTCGACGGAAGAGTTTAAGCAGGCCGACAAGATTCCGCTCATCGTGGTACTCGATAACGTGCGTAGTCTCAACAATATAGGCTCCGTTTTCCGCACGAGCGATGCCTTCCTTGTCGAGGCGATATACCTTTGCGGTATCAGCTCGCCGCCGCCAAGTCCTGAAATCCACAAGACCGCGCTCGGTGCCGAAGATTCGGTCGATTGGGTCTATTTTGAAGATACACACGATGCTGTTGATAACCTCCACAAAAAGGGCTACCAAGTCTATTCCATCGAGCAGGTGGAAGGGAGCGTTATGCTCGATAAGATGCAGTTTAGCAAGGAGTTGAAGTATGCCGTGATTATGGGTAACGAAGTGAAGGGCGTGCAGCAAACCGTTGTTGATAAGTGCGACGGATGTATTGAGATTCCACAATTCGGTACGAAGCATTCGCTCAACGTCAGCGTCACGGCGGCGCTTATTATCTGGGATGCCTTCAAACAGCTTGGGCCGCTTGAGGCGTAAGTTGCTTATCACGGGGTGTTGATAACCTTTTGAAAACAATGAGGGGTTGTGTCAAAACGCGCGTTTTGATACAACCCCTTTAAGGTGCGTCAGAATGGGTTAGATGCAAGGCGCTGAGGATGAGGCCGAAGGGAGCATACTAAAGTATGTGACCGAGGTCGAATTCCGAAAGCAACGCAGCAGATAGCCCATTCTGACACACCGTCATTGTCTTTTAAGATAGTTATCAACAATCATATAACACCGTATTCCACCAACACACAGATGCGTTCGAGCTCGCGGTCTTTGCCGTCGGGGTCCCACTCGGTCTTGAGGCTGACGCCAAAAAGACGCCCGAATCCTTGCCAGAAGCCGGCGGCGAAGGAGCCGAGGTATGCCTGAATAAGCTGGTAAGATGAGCTGTGGCACTCGCGGTCGATAAGCTTGATGAGCAGCTTACCTTGCCTGTAAGTGAGCTTCTTAAGGGTTGGCTTATAGGTCTCAAACAGTTCGGATTGCATTTTCTTCAGGTGCTGTTGCTTGGCTTTCTCGGTAGGGAGCGTCTCGATATACTCGTAGGTCTCGAGCATGATGCCGTGGATAAGTTTGGCCAGCGGCAGTGTCTTCTTGACGTCGCGCACATCGCGCCAATAGTGCTCCTCGGCCTTTTTGCTCTTGAATACGGTGCGCGGCATACACATCACCGTGCGCAGTTGCGCCAGAATGATGGTATCGCCGTCGACGACTATACAGCGGCGCATATTGCCCGGCAAGTCGTTGATAAGCATCTGGGCTTCGCTTCTCGATGCGATGAAGAGAAGGAGCGTCAGAGTCAGGAACAAACATTTTTTTATCATGGGGCGAAAATACAATTTTCTCGTGCAAGCAAGCGTGGTTACTGCTTATATTTTAGGTCTTTATGGTATCGTTTGTTGCTAAAAATGCGTAATTTCGAATGCTCCTCTAACGAAAGATGTGCTGTTGAAAACCTTTGTCTTCGTCATGATTACGAATCGCTACCTCTCCCTCCTGGCTGTCGGCCTATTGATAAGTGCCGAAGCTGCTTTGGCCGGCGACGCATTGCCGCTTGCCGACGCCCGTTCGTCGGCTCTTGCCGATATCTATGCTCCAATCAATTCGCTTCTTAATCCGGCTTCGATGAGCCTCACGCCCGAGCGCGCAATTGGCTGTGTCTGGCAAAACCGCTACCTGATGAAGGAGCTTTCCACCTTTTCGGCAAGTTATCAACAACCCTTTGCCTTGGCCGATCTGTCGGTACAAGCGGGGCGCTACGGCTATAGCGAATATGCCGAAAACTACGTCGGCACATCGGTTTCAAAGCTGTTGATAACCGGTTTATCAGTGGGCGTACGGCTGTTTTATACCTATGTGCAATATACTGGAAACGTGTATAATAACAGTTTGTTTGGTTGCGATATAGGGCTACAATACACACCTGTTGATAACTTTACGGTAGGGATGTTTATAGGCAATCCGATTCACTTCGGATCAGGTAGTGGCGAAGCGCTCAATCTACCCATACGAATGGCTCTCGGCATAAGTTATGAAGTTATCAACAATTGCAGTCTGCTTGCCGAAATAGAGCAGCGGAGCGGGATGCCAGTACGTTTCAAGGGGGCAGTCTGCTACGACGCCGAGCGGTTGCTGACCCTGCGCGTGGGGCTCGCCACGGCTCCCCTCACTCCCACTGCCGGCGTCGCCCTCCGCTTCGCTCCCTTTACGGTCGACGTGGCCCTGCAATACCACAATACGCTCGGCGCATCGCCTACCGTAGGGATTACTTATTCTTTCTAATTTTTCTTGGGAAAACGCCTTAAGACGATGCCTTTCTTTAAACTTATTCACCGCTTGTTAATAATCAGCTGGTTGATAACTTTCTCGTTATCCACAGTTGCACAAAATATTGAAAAAGAGCTTGATTCGTGGCGCGAACTCCTATCAGAGCTGGCAGCCGACGGCGAGAGTGAAGAAGATATCGACAATCTTGCCGACCGACTTTCGCTACTTATCAACAACCCTATCCGGATCAACACTTGTACGCGTGAGGAACTCGAACAGTTGCCGTTTCTGTCGGATGAGCAGGTCGAAGGAATCCTTGCCGCCCGCTATCGCGTAGGGGTTTTTGCTTCGGCGGGAGAGCTGCGCTTTATCCCCGAACTCGACTACCTGACGGTGCGCTATCTTCGCTCCTTTTTGTCGTTTGAAAAGCCCGAAGAGGATGCCGGGAAGGCTGTTGATAACCTGTTCAGAAGTATGCGTAATAAGGTAATAATCGGCTATAAATCAACGTTGAACAGAAAAGAAGGCTATGTTGATAAGTCTGATTCGTTGTTAGCTCTCAACCCCAACCTGCAATACCTTGGCAGCCCCGCTTACGGCGTCGTTCGCTATCAGCTACAAGCGGGCAAACATCTCTCGGCCGGCTTCATAGCCGAGAAAGATGCGGGGGAGCGGGGAGTCGACTACCTGAACGGCTACGTGCAGGTGCAAAACGCGGGGGTCGTACGGCGCTTCATAGTGGGAAGTTTCAAGGCACACACGGGTTTGGGCTTAGTTATCAACAACAGCTTTTCGTTGGGGAAAACCAATCTGAGCGTTGCCTCACTGAGCCGGACGGCGGGCTTCACGCCGCATGCTTCGACCGACGAGTGGAACTACCTGCGCGGAGCGGCCGTGGAGTTGCAACGAAGGCATTGGCGCATGGCTGCGGGGTGGTCGGTGCGTCGGATTGACGGCACGGCTTCGGCCGATACGCTCACCTCGTTGAAGAAAGATGGGCTCCACCGCTTGCCGCGCGAAGTGGAAAAACAAGGGGCGGCCCGGGTAATGAGCGGCGTAGCTTCTGTCGGGTGGACGGGTCGAAGCGGCAGCATCGCGCTCAACGGGGCGATGCATGTTTTCAACAAGGTGTGGATTCCGAACCGTAACAGCTATATGAACCGTCCGTTCTCGGGGCGCAAGCTTGGGAGCGCGAGCGTCGACTATCGCTATGCCGGCTCGCATCTGACCCTTCGCGGCGAGACGGCTGTGGCGGAGAACGGCGGCTTCGGTATGCTTCATATCGTCGCCTTGCGGCAGGCGAGCCCCGTGGCGCTTACGATGCTCCATCGCTATTACAGCAAGCGATTCCACGGATTTATGAACCGGGGCTTTGG
>X1_Eurasian_Beaver__coassemble_66_pt1 | contig 16347 bp, 9 predicted proteins | sample X1_Eurasian_Beaver__metabat2_low_PE_008 | metagenome-assembled genome bin X1_Eurasian_Beaver | reverse complement strand
GTTATAGATATTGCAGCCCACTTCGCCGTGTACGCGACCTTCTTGCGTGAAGTCGAGCGTCAGGGCGTTTTCGGCCTGTACGGGCTCGCCGGCGATGGCCGAGATGGTCCATTTGCCCGCCAGCTCGTCGGCGGTGAGGGCTTCCTGTTTCTGAGTCGTTTTGCAGCTTGCAGCCCCGAGTGCGAGGGCGAGCAAACCTACATAAAGTGATGATCTTTTCATACGGTTGTTCGCTAATTAGGTTTAACAAGTTGCCTGCAACGGCTCGATTCGAGCCTTTGTCAGTATGATTGCGGCAAATGTATGCCTTATTTTTGTAATTTTGACCCCATTCAAAGGAGTTAGTTTAATATTCTTCGTATGAAAACTCAATCAGACAGACCCGTAATTCTGGTGACCAACGACGACGGTGTCGGCGCCAAAGGGCTCCAGGCAATGATAGAGGCCGTTCGCGGCCTTGGTGACGTACTCGTAGTGGCTCCCGACGGAGCCCGCTCAGGCCAGTCGGGCGCCATCTCGCCCGAAAAGGCGCTCTACCTCCACAAAGTATCCGAAGAGGAGGGGCTTACCGTCTATCAGTGCAACGGTACGCCGGTCGACTGCGTCAAGCTGGCGATGCACACGCTTCTTCCCGAGGCTCCCGCTCTGCTTGCTTCGGGCATCAACCACGGCTCGAACGCCTCGGTCAGCGTGCTCTATAGCGGCACGATGGGCGCTGCCATCGAAGGTTGCATCCTCGGCATCCCATCGGTAGGCTTCTCGCTTTGCAGCCACGAGGCCGACGCCGACTTTACCAACGCCGTCGCCGTGGCTCGCTCCATCTCGGCCGACGTGCTCGAAAAAGGGCTTAAGCCGAATATTTGCCTCAACGTCAACGTGCCCGACGTCAAATCGTTGGCCGGCCGCCGCGTCTGCCGCCAAGCTTCGGGCCGATGGGTCGAAGAGTTTGAACGCCGAGAAGGGCACGATGCCGACGCCCACTTCCTGACCGGCTACTTCCACAACGCCGAGCCTCACGCCGAGGATACCGACGAATGGGCCTTGGCCCACGGCTTCGTATCGGTAGTCCCGGTGAAGATCGACATGACCGCCCATGAAGAGCTGACCCACTATTCGTATCTCGAACAGACCGAAACCAACGACACCGAGGGCGTATGAAGTATTATCTGATAGCGGGCGAGGCGTCGGGCGACCTCCACGCCTCGCACCTTATGGCCGCTCTCCGCGAGCGCGACCCCGAAGCCCGCTTTCGCTTCTTCGGAGGCGATATGATGGCGGGCGTCGGGGGCGAGCTCGTGCGCCATTATCGCGACATGGCCTACATGGGATTCGTCCAGGTGGTGCGCCACTTGCCCGAGATTCTTTCGCTGATGCGAACCTGTCGCGCCGACATCCGCGCCTGGCAGCCCGACGTGGTTATCCTTGTCGACTACCCCAGCTTCAACCTGAAGGTGGCCCGCTTCGTCAAGGAAGAGTTGGGGCTACCCGTCGTCTACTTCATCTCGCCGAAGATATGGGCTTGGAAGGAGTATCGCATCAAGCAAATCAAGCGCTACGTCGACCTGATGCTTTGCATCCTGCCCTTCGAACGGGAGTTCTACGCCCGCCACGGCTTCCCGATCACCTACGTCGGCAATCCGACGCTCGACGAAGTCACCCACTATCTTAAAAATAGCCAACGCCCGCTCCGACCCGAAGGCGGCACAGAACTTCCCGGCCGTCCCATTGTTGGAATTATAGCAGGGAGTCGGAAGGCAGAGGTCAAGCAAAACCTTCCGCGCATGCTCGAAGCCATGCGCCGCTTTCCGCAGTGCGAGCCCGTCATCGCCGGCGCTCCGGGGCTGACCCCCGAGTTCTACCGCGAGGTGCTGGGCGAAGCGCACGTCCCAATCGTCTTTGGCCAGACCTTCGAGCTGATGCGCCATGCGCGCGCCGCGCTCGTCACGTCGGGGACGGCCACGCTCGAGACGGCCCTGCTCGATACCCCGCAGGTGGTCTGCTACCACGTCGGGGGCGGACCTCTCTTCTATCGTATCATGAGCCGCGTGCTGAAGGTGCGCTTCGTCTCGCTGGTCAACCTGATTGCCGACCGCGAAGTGGTGACGGAGTTGCTTGGCTACCGATTCACCGCCGATGCGGTGGTCGAAGAGCTCTCGAAGATTCTCACCGACGGTGAGGCACGCAGCCGAATGATGATGGGCTATGCGCAAGTGCGCGAGCGGCTCGGCAAGCCCGGCGCTCCGCAGCATGCCGCCGAGGCAATCGTCGGCTTCCTTCGCCCGCAAGCTCGCTGACCCTTTGCAGAAGCTATCCTTCGTCCGTCTTCCCCGCTTTCGCACTCCCCTTGCTTCGATTCGACAACCTGCTGCGCTCCCCGGCGCTCACCCCGGTGACGATTGGCCCTGCGCAGATTAGATATGTGAAATAATAGCGATTGTTTGATTAATTAAATTTGTGTAGTATGAGACGTAATGCTATTGTTTGGAGCGTAATCTCCTTGTTTGTGTGTCTGACAGCTTTCTGGGCATGTAACGACGACGATGATAAAGACGACGTCTACCAGAGCTTCGCGTATGTGGCCCTCGACGAAGGTTCGAGCACATTCTCGCTCGTGACCGAAAAGGGCAACACCCTGATCCCCGACAACCCATCGGTGTATATCAATACCGTTAAAAACGGCGAATGGGTTATCGCCACTTACCGCGACGTCAAAGGCGACGCCGGCAAGTATACCGTCGATGTGCTCTACCTGCAACAGGTTCTGACAAAACCGGTCTGGACAATGACTACGGCCAATGTCGACTCAGCTGTCGTTTCACAGCGCGACCCGAGCCCGATTGCCGATGCTTGGGTTGTTGAAGGACGCGATTACGGCTACATCAACGTCGTCTTCAGCACAATCTGGATGAGCGAACCGACTGCTATCAACCTCGTGCAGAACAACACTACCGTCAGCGGTACTGATACGATTGCCTCTACGGCTGTCAATCCGAATGGCGGCACCTGGACGCTCGACCTCATCGCCAAATATAGCGGTGGCGCCTTCCAGCCGACACAGCGCGTGCCGGGCGTAGTGAGCTTCACTGTTCCGCTCGACTCGCTCGAAAATATCAGCACGATTGTAATCAACTATACTGACTACAACCTCAACCAGAAGGTCTTCAGCGTGCCTGTAACGCAGATTTCAAACTACGCTTTCACCGAACTCGACGCCAATACGCCGGTTAAGGAACAGAAGTTGCAGTTTAAATAAATGACATTTGTAAACATGGAGAAGGGGCTGTGTCGCGATGGCGGCATAGCCCCTTTTCTTTGTTTTAAAGAATCGTTACGCTTACATGTCGTCCGAGTCCTTCGAATATTCGGAATAGCGTGCTCAACTGCACATCTGATTTGCCGTTTTCAAGACGCGAAATGTAGGCCTTTTTCGTGCCAATCTTCTCGGCAAGTTGCTCCTGCGTCAGTCCTGCTCTAAGCCGTTCTTCCTTTAGGGTTTGAGCAAGGCAGAAGGCTTGTGCTTCACGCTCAAAGGCATCGCGTTCCGGAGTACCTACCCGGCCAAGCTCCACGTCGAGCAATTCGTCGAACGTTGAGCAATTCATTATCTTCTCTCGTCTGATTTCGTCCATAGTTATTTGGTTTTAAAATATTCGTGCATTAATCTTTCTGCTCTATCAATCTCATTTATCGGAGTCTTTTGACCTTTCTTTTGAAAGGCATTGAAGAGAATTACCAGATTTCCCTCATCGAAACAGCAGAATATTCTAAAGATATTACCACCGGCTTCGACTCGAAGTTCATAGAGCCCTTTTCGTCCTTCGATGCTTTTCAATAACGACGTCGGTAGTCGCTCAACGTCTCTGACCCAAGCTAATACCTGCCTGATTTTTCGTTGTGTAAGGTCGTTCTGCTCACAATAGAACTCGTTAAAGTAATGTTTGTAGAACCTAATCTCTCGTGGTATCATAAAGTAGTGATATATGTGTGTTTAATGACAAAGTTAACTAATTTGTTTACATCGACTCGTCCGTTTCTTCTTAAAAATTCAAACCGACAAATAATTTATTCGTCCCAATGATTGTCGACAATCAAACCGACGAATAAAATAATCGAACCGACGTTTCTCCTCAATCGTCGGTTTGGATATTTGGCCTCATTTGTTTCAAAAATGCTCAACGTCGAATCCTAAATCAGATTACATCAAAATATATCAAAATATATTCCCAAACACGAACAAAAGTCGATATGTACTATCCATATTAGTAATTAAGGTTAAAACACAATCTCTCCGTGAACAATTAACGCACTTTCCAAAACAAATTCCCCGGTCACTTTTGTTTATATCTCAACTACGCCGAAAGATTGTTTTACAAAAATAGTCGGGCGAGGCAAGCAGAGCCGTCCTCATTGGTCAACGTATTGGCGGCCCACCTTGCACCCCTTTTTGCAAGAAATATAGGATAACGGCGTAGCAGCGAGTTATATGAAAATTGGACTTTGTTCGACAGCATTATTGGCTTTTACACGACGGTAATCCGGCCGTCGACGTAGTTTGACATCGGCGTATTTTTCCCTTTGTCGGCCACTGCGTTGCCCCCTGCTCGGGCGATTTCGCCCCGTAGGCTCCGCATCGCGTCGCCGCCACTCCGTAGGGTATCATGCACCGAGCCTTCTGTGTCGTCGGCCCCAACCTGAAGCGAGGTAGCCAACATGGGTGTCAGCTCAGGCCTCATTGGTAAATTTGTATGAATTTCAACTTCTCCCGGTGGAGTAGCGCATTGCGCTTGCTCCCGGTCGTCTGCGCACTTGCGTTTGGCGCTTGTCGCGATGACTTCGAGGCCCCTGCGCCAACCGAAGTCGTCGAAGGGCTTCCTGCAACCGTAATCCTCTCCCTTGCCGTGGGCGACATGGTGAGCCCCGACATGACCCGCTCGTTTATCGACGAGAATGCGGCCAATTTTTGCCAGGACGTCTGGATTGGCATCTTCCGCAAGAGCGACGGCCGCTGTACGTACAAGCACCTTATCACAGACCCGGCCGACGTCAACGAGAATACCAACCAGAAGTATGGCCTCGGGCGCTTCTCGCTCCCTGCCGAGTCGGGCGAGAGCTACATCGTGGCTATCGCCAACTCCACCACCCGCTACGGCATCGCCTCCACCTCCAAAGACCCTGTGCACGACAAAGTGCTCCTCTCGCAGCTGCTCGACTCGTGCCAGACGTGGAAGCAGTTTCGCGACATCGTGGTGCTCCGATCCGATACGGCCGAGATTACCGTCAACTCGCCCGACCTCTGCATGTCGGGCTACTATACGGAGGATGACGCCAACTACAAGTCGACCGAAGACGACGATATCCCCACCTACAATATTAATCCCGGCGAGAACGCGCTGACCGGCAAACTCTATCTGCGTCGACTGATGTCGTATAGCAAATTCTACGTCCACAGCGGCCCCAATGTCAATCTTGAGATAAGCTCCTGGCGCATCTGCAACAACGCCGCCTGCTGCTACCTGTTCGAGCAGACCACCGTGGCGGCCGACCCGCTCGATTGGTACGGCACGTCGACCGACATGCACTCAGTCACTTCCGAGGGTAGCGGCGTCTTCAGCTTCGAGGCCTACCTTTATGCCAACCGCGAGTCGGCCTGCGACTATGCCAAGCTTGCCGACGGCGACTACGTGGGGATTCGCCCCGACGCCACGCCGGCCGAGCAGTATGCCGACCGCGAACGCCGCTTTGCCAAGCGAGGACCGAAGGGGCAGCTGCTCTTCAAAAGCCTTGTGGCCAACCCCGATGCCGAGGGGCTCGAGGCGTTCTACCCCAATACGGCCACCTACGTCGAGATCACGGCGCGCGTCACCTACTACATCGCTGACAACGAAGCCAACCGCGCCAATCCCGAGGCGGCGCTCCCCGAAGCCTACGATGCTTCGAAGAAGCAGATATTCCGCGAAGGGCGCACCACCTACACCGTCCACCTCGGCTACTGCCACGGCAAAGACTCGCTGGGCAATCCTACCTACGAGACGGCGTGCGACTTCAACGTGCGCCGCAATCACCGCTACATCTATAATATCTATATCAACGGCCTGCGCAACGTCGTGCTCGACGCGCGCACCGGTGATGAGAATCAGCCCGGCGCTACGGGCTACGTCACCGATGCCTACGACAGCAATATTCTGCTCGACGCCCACTACGGCGCCTTCAATATATCGCTCTCCAACGTCGACCGCATGGGGATGGGCTATCATATTATGAGCCCGTTCGACGGGAGCTTGGCGGAGTTTACTCAAGACAGCCCCGCCTCGGCCACTACCGGCAATGAGTTCTTCGAATGGATCCGATTCAAGCCCACTACCTCCAAAGACGTGCTCGCCGTCTATCACGACGGTACCTTCTCCAACGACCTTTGGACCTTGCGCGAGCTGGCCGACCCAATCCATCACCCGCACAGCTCGGGCCGAGCCGACAGCACCGACCTGACGGCGCAGTGGTATACGGTCTTTGTCGACGAATACGTCTACCATCAGGACCTTGCCGGCAATCGTCCGGAAAGCGGGGTGGAGACGCTCTGGCCCTACTATGTCAACCAAGACAACCGCGTATGCGAGATGGTGATTAGCAACAAGAGCCATAAGGGCGACTCGAACAGCTCCTACACCTCGTCGAAATACGTCGTCAGCCAACGCTCCATCCAGACCTACTACCGCCTGGGAGACGACGGCACCGGCAACGGCGTCGGCGTCGAGCACACCAACGAAAGCTACGGGCTGAATATGCGTTGGTTCTCGATCGGCTATACCGGCCTCAACGCCTACGACGGCCGTATGAATGCCGTGCGCGCCTGCCTCGTCGCCGCCGGCGCGAACGGGCAGTGGGCCAAGGCGGTCAACTTCAAGGCCTCGACCGAAGTGCCTGCCGACACGAACAGCGCCACCTTCATCGGCCATGCGGCAGCGAGCTATCCGGTGCCGGCATTGGTGGGCGTCAGCTCTTCGCACTATGCCGGCGACCCTTCGCCCAACGACAATCACTACTACTATGCCTCGCTCGCCTGCATGAATCGCAACCGCGACCTCAACGGCGACGGCAAGATTACGGCCGACGAAGTGCGCTGGTATCTTCCCTCATACTGGGGCTACGTGCGCATTATGGCGGGGCAGACCGAACTCAACTCGCCGCTGATGGACTGGGACAAGTACCCGACCAACTTCTTTGCCAGCCGCGCCGGCATCCTTCAGGTCAACGGCCGGCAAGACTTCCACTTCTTCACCTCCGACGGTCGCTACCTTTGGGCCGAAGAGGGGATGTCGGTGGGCGACGGGCTCTACGGCTCGAAGGAAGGCTATCCGTATCAGATGCGCTGCGTGCGCAACCTCGGCACCTCGCTCAAGAGCTACTCGACCGCCTACAACGCCAACGATGCTTCCGAGACAACACCGCCCTACATCGTCCGCGGCAACATCATCGAGCTGCCCTACTACGTCGACCGCTGCATCCGCTCCTGGACCGGCTCCTACCTCATTGCCCATCCTATTAATAGCCTCACCAACCGCACAGCCTCGGCTTTCGAAGTGTCGGCCGACTATTGCAAGGGCATCAAGGACGAATATGGCTACGTCTACGTCGACGAAGACGGCTACCTCTACGGCGAATCGACCAAGCCGAGCAAAGACCAGGAGTGGATCGAAGTCTGGACCCTCTCGCTCCTTCGCAACACGCTCTGCGGCAAGTACACGCAAAGCGCCGACCGGAGCGACCTCGGGGCGTGGCGCGTGCCAAACCAGTCGGAGCTCACCTTCATGCAGATGTGCGGCTTTATCACGAGCGGCGACAACGTGGTCTGCGGTACGCACGAGTACTTCGATTCGTACTCCACCGACGATTATCGCCACAAGTTCTTCGGCATCTCGAAAGGGATTATGACCCGTGCGCTGTTCGAATATCAGCTCAGCGGGCAGAAGGTCAAGGTGCGCTGCGTACGCGACGTGCAATGACTCGGTTTTTGTTAATTTAATTATCCTCCATAAACCGTTCTGTAATACGTTTGAATCATCGTTTCATGTCAAATTGTTAAACTTTGGGGTTTAAGGAAATAAATTTGAAAGTAAAGCGAACAAATTCCCCCCCCCCCCTTGTTACTAACGCTGATATTACCGAAGCTTTTATTTTGTGAAAATACTCAGAAGGTGTGACTTGGGCCGCTCCAATAATTTAAGCGTGTTTTGCGGCCCTTTACGCCTGATGACTCTTACAGCTGAAAGTTGGTAACGTCTCTGAAATTTGATATGAATATTGGTCTTAGTTGAAGTGCTCTTATTATTCCGAAGGCGGCTCCGGCATCTGGGGCTTCTGCGCGAGGCTGCATCCTTGCGCTGCCGGGCCGCCGATGGAGTAGGAGAAACTGTATCGACTCAGGGCTCATTGGTCTCAACTCACGTATGACAGCAAAACTTCTTTCTTTAGGGCGCACGCTTTGTGTGCTCTCGGCCTCTCTTATCCTTACGCTCACCGCTTGCCGCGACGAGTTTCAGACGTCCGCCTCGGAGGTACCCGTCGAGGGGCAGCCGGCCGTGCTGACGCTCGACGTTGCGCTCGACGTCAGCTCCACCTCCCTAACCCGCTCGTTTATCGATGAGGCGGCTGCCAACTATTGCAACGACATCTGGATAGGCATCTACCGCGAAAGCGACGGCGCGTGTACGTTCAACCAAGTATTCACCAGCGTGGTCGACGTCAACGAGACGGAAGACCACAAGTATGGCCTCGGCCGCTTCTCGCTCCCGACCGAGTCGGGGAGGAGCTACATCGTAGCCGTGGCCAACGCCACCACCCGCTACGGCATCGCCAATAACCAATGTTCGCCTACGGCCGACAAGACGCGCCTCTCCGCCCTGCTCACTGCCGCCAAGACCTGGAAGGAGTTTCTCGCCATCTCGGTGCTTCGCTCCGACAAGAACTCCGTCGCCGTCTTCTCGCCCGACCTCATCTATTGCGGCTACTATACCGAAGACCCGGCGAATGTCAAGTCGACCGAGCTCGCCGACATCCCCACCTTCGACATTACTCCCGGCCATCAGACGCTCACCGGCGTGCTCTATCTGCGCCGGCTGATCTCATACAGCAAGTTCTACGTCCGTGCGGGCGACAACGTCACCGTCGAGCCCACCTCGTGGCGCGTCTATAACTCGGCCGGCTGCTGCTATCTCTTCGAGCTCAACGAAGTGTCGGCCGACGAGCTCGACTACTACGGCACGTCGGACGAGATGCACTCCTTCGGCTCCGAGCCCGACGGCAGTAGCAGCTTCGAAGCCTATCTGCTCGACAATCGCGAGTCGGCGTGCGACTACGCCCAGCGCGACGGCAGCTACGTCGGCATACGGCCCGACGTCAGCGCTGCCGAGCAATATGCCGACCGCGAGCGGGAGTTCAAGAATGCCGACGGCACGAATTCGGGTATCTACCGCAGCCTCGTGGCCAACCCCGCCGACCGCTCGCAGGCCTCGATGCATGGCAACACCGCCACCTACGTGGTGATCACGGCCAACGTCTGCTACTACGTGGCCGACACGCCCGAGAATCGCTCGAATCCCGACATGGCCGAGCCCGAGCCCTACGATGCCTCGAAAGCGCAGATTCGTCGGCGCGGGAAGGCGAAGTATACCGTCCACCTCGGCTATTGCTACGGCAAAGATGCCGACGGCAATCCCACCTACGAGACTGCTTGCGACTTTAACGTGCGCCGCAATACGCGCTATACTTACAACATTACGATTCGCGGCCTGAAAAGCATCGTCGTCGAGGCGCTCTTGGGAGATGAGACGCAGCCGGGCGCCGAGGGCTACGTGACCGATGCCTACGACAGCCACATCACGCTCGATGCCCACTACGGCGTCTTCAATATCTCGCTCTCGAACCTCGAGCGCGAGGGGCTGTCGTATCACGTTGCCGACCCCTTCGGCTCGCAAACCGTCGAGTTCAGCTCGGCCGGCTATCAGAAGAAATGGGACGACCTGGAGTTCTTCACGTGGGTACGCTTCAAGCCGACGTCGGGCGAGGATGTGCTCGCCATCTACAACGACGGCACCCCCGATAACGATCTCTGGACCCTGCAAGACCTGGCCGACCCCGCCCGCCATCCGCACACCTCCGGCATCGTCGGCCTCAAAGACCGCACGCAGCAGTGGTACACCGTCTTTGTCGACGAATACGTCTACCATCAGGACCCCGACGGCAGTGCGCCCGTCGGCATCGAGGCGGAGACGCTTTGGCGCAACTACGTCAATCGCGACAATCGCGTCTGCGAACTCGTGGTCAGCGGCAACACCAACTCGGCCGACGGCGAGAGCTTCTATTCGTCGTCGAAATACGTCATTCAGCAACGCGCCATCCAGACCTACTATAAGGATATCGACGACGGCCTCAGCACGGGCGTCGGCGTCGAACACACCAACGAGAGCTACGGGCTTAATATGCGCTGGACCGACTATCGCGTCGACAACGGCGTGCGCGGCCCCGACTACAGCGCCCACAACGGTCGCCTCAACACCCTGCGATGCGCCATGGCCTCGACGGGAGGCGAGGGGCAGTGGAGCCGGGTGGTCGACTTCAGCGCGCTGACCCATATCGACGCCGATGCCAACGCCGAGACCTACCATGCCCATCCCTCGGCTACCTACTACGTGCCCGCCCTCGTGCGCCGCGGTTCGGGCAATCATATCTCGGGCGACCCCGCCCCCGGCGATCCCGACTACTACAACCCCGTCTTGGCTTGCATGAACCGAAACCGCGATTTGAACGGCGACGGCCTGATTACGGCCAACGAAGTCAAATGGTATCTGCCCGCCTATTGGGGCTATGTGCGCATCATGGCGGGCCAAATGGAGCTACCCTCGCCGCTGATGAGTTGGGATAAATACTCCGAAACTTACTTCAAGAATGCCGGCGGCCTCACCGGGACCAACGGTCGGCAAGACTTCCACTACATCACTTCCGACGCGCGCTATCTCTGGGCCGAGGAGGGAATGTCGGTGGGCGACGGCGTCTACGCCCAAAAGGAGGCCTACCCGTATCAGCTCCGCTGCGTGCGCAATCTGGGGACGAAGATTCCGTCGTACGACAGCTGGAGCAGCGACACGCCCGAAGTGGGCGCCGCCTTCGAGGTCAACGGCAACATCATCTCCATGACCTACTACGAAGACAACTGTTGCCGCGCCGCCACGGCGAGCTTCGTGCCGCCCCACGCCATCAACAGCACCGCCAACCGCCCCGCCCGCAGCTTCGAGGTGGCGGCCGACTATTGCCGCAAAATCGAGGACGACTACGGCTTCTGCTACACCGATGAAGACGGCCACCTGCATGCCGCCTCCACCTCGCCGAAGAACGAATTGCAGTGGATAGGCGTCTGGGCCAACTCGCTTACGCGCAACACCGTCTGCTCGAAGTATAAGCAGGAGGGCGACAAAGGAAGCGAAGGCGTATGGCGCGTGCCGACCCAGCTCGAACTTGCCTTTATGCAGATGTGCGGCTTCATAGCGAGCGGCGAAAACGCCGTCTGCTCGACGCACGAGTATTTCGTGACCTACGAAGACGAAACCGTCAATCGCTACCGCTACTTCGGCATCTCGAAGGGGCAGATGACGCGCTCGCCATTCCAATATCTGCTCGACGGGCAGAAGATATTGGTGCGTTGTGTGCGCGACGTTAATTGAAAGCTCCATTAATAATCAAAAAACCCGATATATCTTTTTTATTCCTTTTAATAAATACTACCTTTGAACCCAAAGAAAACACTCAATAACCTATCATACTATTATGGCAAAACCATTTCAGTTCCAAGAAACGTTCCCACTCGGGAAAGACAAGACCGAATACGTCTTGCTGACGAAAGATTTCGTCTCTACCAAAGAGTTTAACGGCAAACAGATACTTTGCATCGAGCCCGAAGGTTTGACCTTCCTGGCTCAGCACGCCATGCGCGACGTCAGCTTCCTGCTGCGCCGCGAACACAACGAGATGGTGGCCAAGATTCTCCGCGATCCGGAGGCATCGGCCAACGACAAATATGTAGCCCTCACCATGCTCCGCAACGCCGAGGTAGCCGCCAAAGGGCAGCTTCCTGTGTGCCAAGACACCGGTACGGCCATTGTGATGGGTAAGAAGGGCCAGTGCGTCTGGACCGGCGCCAACGACGAAGAAGCGCTTGCCCGCGGTATCTACAACACCTACACCGAAGAGAACCTCCGCTACTCGCAGAACGCGGCTCTCAACATGTACGAAGAGGTCAACACCGGCACCAACCTCCCGGCGCAAATCGACCTTTACGCCGTGCAGGGCAATGAGTATAAGTTCCTCTTCGTGGCCAAAGGGGGCGGCTCGGCCAACAAGACCTACCTCTATCAGGAAACCAAAGCACTGCTGAATCCGGACACACTCGTGAAGTTCCTCGTCGAAAAGATGAAGACCCTCGGCACGGCAGCTTGCCCGCCATACCACATTGCATTTGTTATCGGCGGTACGTCGGCCGAGACGAATCTTAAGACTGTGAAGCTTGCTTCGACCAAATATTACGACGAACTCCCTACCGAAGGCAACGAGCTTGGACGCGCTTTCCGCGACGTAGAGCTGGAAAAAGAGCTCCTCAAGGCAGCGCAGGAGTTGGGCCTCGGAGCCCAGTTTGGCGGTAAATATTTCGCACACGACGTGCGCGTCGTCCGCCTCTCGCGCCACGGTGCTTCCTGCCCGGTGGGTATGGGTGTCTCTTGCTCGGCCGACCGCAATATTAAGGCCAAGATCAACGCCGACGGCATCTGGCTCGAAAAGATGGACGATGCTCCGGCAACGCTCATTCCTGAAGAGCTGCGCAACGCAGGCGAAGGCGACGCCGTTCGCATCGACCTCAACCGTCCGATGAACGAAATCCTCGCCGAGCTCTCGAAGTATCCTGTCGCCACCCGCCTCTCGCTCAACGGTACTATCATCGTAGGCCGTGACATCGCCCATGCCAAGATCAAAGAGCGCCTCGACGCCGGCCTCGGCATGCCTGAATACCTCAAGAATCACCCAATCTATTACGCCGGTCCTGCCAAGACTCCGGAAGGCATGCCTTCAGGCTCGTTTGGCCCTACTACGGCCGGACGTATGGACTCGTACGTTGATCAGTTCCAGGCCGCAGGCGGCTCGATGATCATGATTGCCAAAGGCAACCGCAGCCAGCAGGTGACCGACGCTTGCCACAAGCACGGCGGCTTCTACCTCGGCAGCATCGGCGGCCCGGCAGCAATCCTTGCGCAAAACAACATCAAGAAGGTGGAATGCCTCGAATATCCGGAACTCGGCATGGAAGCTATCTGGAAAATCGAAGTGGAAAACTTCCCGGCATTCATCCTCGTCGACGATAAAGGCAACGACTTCTTCAAGCAGATTAAGCCGACTTGCCCGGGAAAATGTTGAAATTTAGCTTAATTGGCTAAGTTATACGCCTTTCGTAGCGAGCAAAAGTCGGGCTACGGATGTTATATTTGCAGACAGTTAGCCGAGCGGAAGCGGCACGCGCCCATTACGCGGTAGCAGCGATTCGGCTCGGTCGGCTGTCTTATCTAGCAGAACGATATCAATTCACAAAAACTTATAATACATAGCATTATGGAAATCAAACCGGGAAAATTTGTTGCCGTATCCTATAAGCTCGTAGGCCTTCAGGAAGGTCAGGCCCCTGAAGAGCTCGAAGAAACCCAGCCGGGCCATCCGTTGACATTCATCTACGGTACAGGCACGATGCTCGAATCTTTCGAAAAGAATCTCGAAAACCTCAAGCCGGGCGATAAGTTCGACTTCACGATTCCGGCTGCCGACGCTTACGGCCTCCCTGAACCGGAAAACGTAATCGACCTGCCGAAAGAAATCTTCGTGGTCGACGGTAAGTTCGACGAAGAGATCGTCGTAGAAGGTGCTGTGCTCCCGATGCGCGACTCAAACGGCCATACGCTCAACGGTACGGTGGAAGCCGTCACTGAAGACAGCGTTCGCATGGACTTCAACCACCCGCTGGCAGGCGTCGACCTGCACTTTACGGGCGCTGTGGAAGAAGTGCGCGAGCCGCGTGAAGAAGATATCCACACTTGCGGCGGTGGTTGCGATTGTGGCGACTCTTGCGACACTGGCTGTGGCTGCGGTTGCGGTCATTAAGCAGATTATTCTTTCCCCAATAGGCTCCCCCTTGTCGGCAACGCGCGGCGTCCGGCAAGGGGGAGTCGCCGTTTTTATCCCCGAGGAAGCGGATAATTGCCGAATTGATTGGTGATTCATTTAATTAAATATAATTTTACACGCTTCTAAGACAATTGTAAACTATGAATACATTCGGCAACCTTTTCCGCCTCACCTCGTTTGGCGAATCGCACGGAGCCGCCTTGGGCGGCGTGATCGACGGCATGCCCGCAGGCATCGAGGTCGACATGGACTTCGTGCGCAGCGAGATGGCTCGCCGCCGTCCGGGGCAATCGGCCATTGTCACATCCCGTCGCGAGGCCGACGAAGTGGAGTTCCTCTCCGGAATCTTCGAGGGGCGCACTACGGGCACCCCGATAGGCTTCCTGGTGCGCAACGCCAACCAGCACTCCGCCGACTACGATAATATGCGAGGCGTCTACCGCCCGTCGCATGCCGACTACACCTACACCGCCAAGTATGGCGTGCGCGACCACCGCGGCGGCGGCCGCAGCTCCGCTCGCGAGACGGTGGCCCGCTGTGTAGGCGGTGCCCTCGCCAAGCTCGCCTTGCGGCAGCTCGGCATCGACGTCATCGCCTATACGGCGCAGGTGGGCGACATCGCCCTGACCACGCCCTACACCGAGCTCGACCTCACGCTGACCGAATCGAACGCCGTGCGCTGCCCGTCGGCCGAAGTGGCCGAGCGGATGGAAGCACTGATTCGCGACGTGCAGCGCGAGGGCGACACCATCGGTGGCGTCGTGGCTTGCGTCGTCAAGGGTGTGCCTGCCGGATTGGGCGAGCCCGTCTTCGGCAAGCTCCACGCGGCGCTCGGCGCTGCGATGCTCTCCATCAACGCCGCCAAGGGATTCGACTACGGTATGGGCTTCGAGGGTGTGGGCCGTCGGGGCTCGCAGATGGCCGACCCCTTCTATGTCGATGAGGCGGGCCGCGTGCGCACCCGCTCCAACCATTCGGGCGGCATCCAGGGCGGCATCTCCAACGGCGAAGATATCTATATGCGCATCGCCTTCAAGCCGGTGGCCACGCTGCTGCGCACCGTCGAGACCATCGATGCCTCCGGCGCAGCCGTCGAGCTCAAGGCTCGCGGACGCCACGACCCATGCGTCTTGCCCCGCGCCGTGCCCATCGTCGAGGCGATGGCAGCCATGGTGGTGCTCGACTACTACTTAATGAATCGCGCGCGGATCTGAGTCCGCGCCACTTTTTCTTTTAACCCATTCACACCTGCTATATTATAATGTACAAATACGCATTGCATCTCTCAAAATTGGTCTTACTGCTGACTCTGACGCTCATCGGCTTCGCGGCCTGCCATAAAGACCCCGAAATACCCGATCCGGAGCCGGAGGTGGAGACGCCCGCCCGTACCGTGCTGGCCTACATCATCGGCGACAACTCCCTTTCGAGCTATGCAGCGGTCAACGTCGACTCGATGCTCGTGGGCTTGGCCAAGGGCGACACGGCCAACATCAACCTGCTTGTCTACCAAGACAGCTATAGCGGCTCGCCAACCCTCTATAAGCTGGGCTTCGACGCCGAGGGCAACGGCGTGCGCCAAACCGTCAGAACCTTTATTGAGCAAAATTCGGTCGACAAATCTATCATGTCGGGCATCATCCGCGATGCGTTCGACCGCTATCCCGCCGACGAGAAGGGGCTGATACTCTGGTCGCACGGCACGGGGTGGGTGCCGTCGGTCAACTATGCGCCTTCCAAGAGCCGCGCTTTCGGGCAGGACTATACCGAGTGGCTCGAACTGTGGGACGTGCGCGATGTGCTCGAGCGCTCGGGCGTTCATTTCGACTACCTGATTTTCGACGCCTGCTATATGGCCAACGTGGAGGTTGCCTACGAGCTGCGCAACGTCACCGACTACCTCATTGCCTCCGTCACCGAGATTATGGGAATCGGATTTCCTTATCGCGAGATTATAGCGTTGATGGCGCAGCCCGAGCTCGACCTGATCGACGTGGCCCGCGCCTACAGCAACTACTACGACGGGCGCAACGACTACTACGGCGGCACCATCTCGGTCATCAAGACCGAGCGGCTCGACGACCTGGCCGCCCACTATCGCACCATCGTGGCGGCCGACACGCTGACTGCCGA
>X1_Eurasian_Beaver__coassemble_58_pt1 | contig 16885 bp, 7 predicted proteins | sample X1_Eurasian_Beaver__metabat2_low_PE_008 | metagenome-assembled genome bin X1_Eurasian_Beaver | reverse complement strand
GACGCATGAGGTCAGGACGGTGTAGCGATTGCAAGCGGCCACGATGCCGGAGGTTCGAGCGGTGTACGATTCTTGGTCGCCATAGTTCGTACAGTAGGAGATCTGATTGCAAATCTTTGAATCGACGTCGTTGGTCGAGAAGCCCACGATGCCGGCTCCATGGATACAGGTTGCGCCGTTGTTGGTGTTGCCGCCGTCGCCGACGTAGACTTTGCCGTAGTTAGTCAGGTTCGAGATGTAGCACGGCGTCTCGTTGCAGAAGGCGAAGCCGACCATGGCGATGGTCGAACGTACGGATGAGGTGCCGTTGTAGTTGAGCGAGGCATAGTTCGCGACGTTGTCAATCGTGGCTTCGTTGGCCAAACCGGCGATGATACCGGCGTCAACGCTTGCCGTGGCCTTGACGTTGAGCGCGCTGTTGTCGTTCTGCGCAGCACCAATCTGAAGGTTTTTGACCGTTGCCCCGTCGAGCACGCCAAAGAGGCCGTAAACGCCGCCGGCGGTCGTATAGTTGCAGGTCAGCTGAAGGTTGCGGATGGCATAATTCTTGCCGTCGAACACCCCTTTAAAGGCATTGCCGGAGATGGTGAGCTTGTTGCTTGCCCAGCTGAATGTGGCGTTGCCGATTGGAGTCCAGTCAGTAATGCCGCTCATATCGATATCCTGCGTCAGTTCGGCCGTGCCCACTTGCGAGGCGCCACCGGCGTTGACGTCGGCTGCAAACTTCACGAGGTCGGCTGCCGAGCTGATCTTGATAACGCTGTCGCCACTCTTATAGAAGTAGACCGGCTTGATGATTGTCTTGTTGGCCAAGTCGTAGGCCACGATAATCAGGCTACCGGATGTAAAGTCGGCCGGGAAGCTGACCGTAATCTGGCGATTCTGCTTGTCGATAGAGGCGGTGAGCTGGTTAGTGCGGGCGATGTCGACCAGCGTACGAGGAGCCGTACCCACCACTTCATAGCCGAACGTGACCGGCGAAAGGTCGGCCAGATAGACCGTCGGGTTCGTATCGAGTTTGAGGTTGAGATTGCCAAAGACCGGAAGGGTCAGCACGGTGCCGTCGCCAAGCGTCAGCACGAGGTCGCCGTCGGCATTGAGCTCGGCCGCTTTGAAGATGGCTGTTGAGTCGGTTGTGGCTTCCACCGGATTGCCCGAGGCATCGGTGAGCACTTTGCCGTCGACGGTCCAATAGCCCTGCTCGTTGACCGAGATGGTTGGCTGGTGGCCGCTGACCGGCACCTTCTGACCGTTCTCGTCGAGGAGCCAGGTGGTGGTGCCGTTGGCTACGGTTGTCCAATAATAAACGCCATCTTCTTCACCTACACTCATAATCGGCACACTGACGATATCGGCCGTGGTGGCAATCACAACGGTGTATTCTTTGTCGGCATTGTCTTTATAGGTGATGACATACTTGCCGTCGGCATCCTGAGTGACCGACGAAATCACGTTGCCATTGGTCAGATAGCTCAGATCTTTAAGTCCGGCTTCCATGGCGTCGGCCTGCGCTTGCAGGGCTGTGAGGCGCTGCTTGACGTCGTCGATGCGATTGCGAAGGTCGCTGTCGTCGAAGTCGCTGCATGCCGCCGTCATAAAGAGGGCGGCCATGCAGAGAAGTATATGAATGAATCGTTTCATTGTGCTGGAGTATTAGTTGTTAATCGTTGGGTCGTAGGTTTCAGGCTTGTAGCTGAAGGCGTTATCGTCGGTCGCTTCAGGGGCCTTGCTCGGATCGTCTTTGTACTGTGAGTAGGATCCGACGCGTCCGCCCTTCGAGCAACTCTTGACGTTGACGTACGAGCCCGAGCTTGCTTGTGAATAGCCGCAAGCCCAACCCGGACCGTGGCCACCACCCGAATAAGTATCGCCAAGGATATTACCCTTGTTGACGCACCCTACAATCTGGCCCTGATTATGGCCGACGAAGCCGCCCGTACGGCAGGCAAGATGTGAATAGACGTCGCCATAGTTCGTACAATATTCGAGCACTACCGAGTTGTCGACCAAACCACCGGCAAGACCGCCCTGACGCTTGACGTTGTAGGTCAGGTCGTCCGGCTGACCGGCATACTGGCCCGCTTTGTCGTCTTCGACAGTACCGTAGTTGTCCGAATTGCTGATTCGTGAACCAGCTTCGGCCGTACCTACCAAGCCACCGCCACGTCCGGTCGGACAACTGATATTACCGTAGTTCGAGCAATAGTTGATAACACCCGGCGTGGTCTTCTTCATGAAGCCCACGATACCGGCCACCTGAATACCCGTACCGCCGTTGCCTTCGTTGGCAACCTTACCGGTAAAGACGTCGCCGTAGTTGGCGGTGCCGAGCGCACGTTTTTCACCACCGATAGTACCGCCATTAAGCGTACCGGCGATACCACTGAGGCAAAGCAGCTTGCCCGTAGGAGCTTCGCCATCGAAGGCTACGCTGACGTAGTTCGTACATCCTTCGATTACCGAGTTTTCGCTGTAGCCCACAACGGCACCGATAGTCGTATTGGCAGCTGCCGTACCTTTGATTGTAAAGGTGTTGCTTGTATCTTCCGAGCCAAGTACGAGGTTGCGAATCGTGGCTCCCTGGAGTGAACCGAAGAAGCCATAAGCTACATTCTTGTCCGTACCGATGGTAATCTCGGCGTTGAAGTTTTTGATGGCAAAGCCTTTGCCGTCGAACGTGCCTTTAAACGGATTGACGGCCGTATAGCCGCTTTCCGCACTGCCTATCGGGGTCCACGTCGTGACGCCCGTCATGTCGATATCCTGCGTAAGGACTACGGCGCCCGATTCGTCTTGCCAACGGCTGGTGCTTGCGCCCAGATTGACCGCATTGGCAAAGGCGATGAGGTCGGTCGAGTTGGCAATACCGCCCTTACCCTCTACGGCAACCGGGCTCTGTTTTACCGTCACGTCGACACTGACATTGTAGTAGTAGTTGGCAAAGGTGATGACACCCGTACGAACCAGTCCGAGGTCGTTCGAGTAGTAATCGGCCGTGAAGGAGTGGGTCGTCTCGGTCTTGGCCTTGGTGGTGCTTGGCAGGAGCCAGGAAGCTGCATCGGAGGAGATGCTTACTTCGTAGTCGATGTCGGCCGATACTTTGATATCGAACGCCGTCATTTCGCCCGGCAGAATCACCTCGCCGTTGATGCCGTTGCCGTCGAGCACCGGCGTATCGATTTCGGCCGTACCGTAGGTGAAGAAGAGCGGCTTGAGCACGGTGGTTCCGTTGGCATGAACCATGATAATCATGTTGCCGCTGTCGGCATTGTCGTCAAGACGCACGGTGATGGTGTTGATGTCTTGTTCCACCTTGACCGTCACGCCATAGGCTGTAAAGCAGTCCACGATGGCATCGCCCTTTTGAGCGCCATAAACTTCATATTTAATCTTCACGGCTTTGCTTCTATCCGGAATGGCCGTGACAGGAGCGGCATCAAAGGTGATACCGAGCACTTCGTTGTATTGCAGTTCGAGCACCGAGCCGTCGGCCAACGTGAAGAGGGCCCGGCCGGTCGCCTCGTCGATTTTGGCTTCGCGGAAGAGCACATTGCTGATATCGTTGGCCAAGAGTGGCAGGCCGCTGGAAGTTGTGACCCGCTCACCGTTGATCGTCCAATAGCCTTCGGCGTCGATGCTTACCTCAGGCGTTGTGCCACCCACCGGGATGCGCTTGCCGTCGGCTTCAAGCCAATAGTAGGTCTGACCGTTGTCGGCCGTGGCACGCCAGTACCAGACGCCGTCGCTCTCATCTTTGGCCGCGCCGATGATTGGCTGCGAGACCATGTTGGTCGACGTGGCGAGCACCAAGGTCTTGGCTTCACCCTTACCGGTCTGATACGAAATCACATAGTTGCCGTCGGCATCTTTCGAGATGTTGGTGACAAAGCTGCTGTTGGCCAACTCGGTCAGGGCTGCGAGCTGGCTGTTGAGCTGGTTCATCTGAGCTTCGAGTTCGCTGACAGTCGTCTCGATATCGGTAAGCTCTTTATTGACACGCGTATCGTCGTAGTCGTCGCACCCCGCAGCTGCGAGCAGGGCGCCCAGCATCATTATATAGCGTATATTCTTCATTACTTGATGAGATTAGGTGTGATTTATTGCTTTACGCGCAAGTGGAAATAGTTCATACAGCTGCGTTCGCCTTTGGAGTCGCAAGGGGTGTTGACTACGCGGCCGTTGCCACCTTCGTAGATCCACATCGTGGTCGAGCCGCCGCCGTCGAATCGAATCATATTGTATGCGCCAAGCTTCTTGCAGGTGCGATAGAGTTCGTAATAGGTCAGGCCAATATCAGAGGTTGTTTTGCCATCGACAGCCACCCAGAACATCTTCGTACCGGTCTGGTCCATACCGGCCACCGTGGCCGGATATTTTTCGTCGGCCGACGGATAGGAGCCGTATGCGCCGTTGCTGAGGAAGCGATACATCGAGGAATTGTGGGTTGTAATTGCCTTCGAGCTGTCGCCGCCAATCGTCACTGCCGTACTTATCTGAACCGATGCACCGGCTGCGACAAGTGCTTTCAGCTTGTCGGCTTTCTCGCCGGTCACTTGAAGTACCCAATCGCCTTTGCCCGTAACATATGGAGCCGTAACGCTGGCATCGTTGCGGCCGTCGATTACCTCGGTCACCGTCGCATCAAGATAGCCTTTATTGACTTGGAGCAAGCCGTCGACATGGCCCTTGATGAAGAGGGCTTTCGAGCCGACATTTACTTCGATGCCTGCATGCGGCGTATGGCTAAGATGATGCGTATAAAGGTTGGCATCGTAATAGGTATCGTTCAGGCGCGTGATGGTGTCGTTGACTGAATAGAACTCAAACTCTTCGCCTCCCACTTTCAGCAAGCCTTTGAAGTCGCGATTGCCGAAGCTGACCGTACGGTCGGCAAACATGGTGAAGCCCGGCTTGTGGTTGGTAAGCTTGGCGCGAACATCCGGATTGTTGATAAACACCGGCTCGCCCTCTTCGATATGGAAGCCGCGCGGAATGCCGTTGGTTGAGTCGAAGAATCCGGTGTTGATACCCGCTATAATATTCTGCCCTTCGGCACGACGGCGCACACAAGTTTCCGAGAGCGTCTCGCGCAGGTTCTTGCCGTTGTTCGAGTTATTGTTGTTATTCGGATTTGGAGCAAGGTCGTCCGAGATGACGGTTGTCAGTTCGACATTCGGGTTTGTAAGGTCGGCTTCAATCACGAAGATGTGCTGATTGATGTGCTTGAACGAATATTTCGTATAAGTCACACCATCGGCCAGCGTAAGCGGTGAGCCGTCTACTTCCCATTCATAATATGTATCGGATGTGTTGACAAGGCCGTTATTCTCGGCCGTAAAATTGCCGTGAACCACTGCATTCGTAAAGTCGGCCTCCGGAGCCGTCTCAGGAGCGTTGGCGTAAACCGAGTAGTCGCCCACGCGTCCGCCTGCCACACAATTGACAATGCCGGATGCATTCTTGTTATAGCCACAGGCCCAGCCCGAGCCATGATAGTTCGACCCGACGGTAACATGATCGGAAAGGATTACACCGTAGTTGGTGCAACCGTCGATCGTACCTTCGTTGTGACCCACAAAGCCACCCGTACGACAGCCATTCTGCGAGAAGACGTTGCCATTGTTGACCGAGTTTTCGAGCACCGCACCGCTCGACATGCCGCCGACAAGACCGCCCATACGCTTCACATTATAGCGCGCGGAATTGGAGGCAAAAACTCCGTTGACGTCGTCTTGGATAAATCCGTTGTTGCTACAAGAACTGATTGTGCCCGTCACAGCCGTACCGACCAAGCCACCGCCACGACCCGACGGCACGCTCTGAGCGCCATTGTTCGTGCAGTTCTTCACCACGGCAGCTGTTGCGCCCGACTGGATGAACCCGACGATACCGCCCGAATGAACGGCACTGTTGGCTCCTGAAGCCGTATTGACGATTGAGCCGCAAGTGATGGCTCCGTCGTTCGTACAGCGCGACGAGGCATCGTCGCCGCCGATAACGGCATTGTTGATTACTCCGGCGATACCACCCAATCGGATAGAAGTATTAGCCGCATCGCTGCCGGCAAAATGAATCGACGCTTTGTTGGTCACATTAGTCACCGTACCGGCATCGGCGTAGCCCACCAATGCTCCCACGGCCAAACCTTGCGGAGCGGCACCGCTGACGGTGATGGTGCCGTCGAGCGTCAGGTTGCGTACTTCCGCTCCCTCAGCAATAGCGCCAAACAGGCCGTAGACGAGCCCTCCGTCGGCCGCATCAAACTGCCATGCTATATTCTTGATGGTATAGCCCTTGCCGTCGAAAACAGCATCGAAGGCATGATTCACGGTATAGTTGACTGTCGTGTTGGCCGTTGTCGTACTGCCCGAGGCCATGCCTATAGGAGTCCACGCCGTGACGCCCGCCATGTCGATATCATTATTAAGCACCACCGCACCGCTTTCATCGCGATACTTGGCAATGCTGCCTCCGGCATTAACCGCATTGGCAAAGGCCAAAAGGTCGGCCGCCGACGAAATGCCACGCGAACCATCGGTTTTCACCTCGAAGTAGAGCGGTTTTATAATGACATTGTCTGCCCCGTCGTAGAGCATGACCATTAATCCGCCCTTCTCAAAGTCGGAAGGGAACGTGACGGTGATTGTCTTGGCCGTCGTGTTGAGTTCGGCCGTAAGGCCGTCGGTCTTGGTGATTTCAATCATGGCATCGGCCGCCTTTTCGCCCACGATTTGGTAGTTGACCACAATCGGAGTAGAAGGATCGTCGATTGCCGTAGTTGTCTCAACACTGAAAGTCAGGTTGAAGGCATTGAATAGCTGTGCTTTAACCGTAGTGCCGTCGGCAAGCGTGAGGCTGACAGTACCGTCGGATTCGGCCGTAACACCCGTGATAAGCGAAGCCTGCTTGCCTTCGCTCTTGATTGGATTGCCGTTGGCATCGGTGATGCGTACGCCATTGACCATCCAATAACCGGCATCGTCGACGCTCAGCTGCGGCGTACGGCCGTCTACCGGCACCTTACTGCCGTCTTTATCTTTCAGGAAGGTGGTCTTGCCGTCAGCCGTTTGTGTCCAATACCATATGTTGCCCTCTTTTTGAATGCCAAGGATAGGTGCGCTTGGCATTTGCGATTGCGTGGCGACGGTGACCGTGTGTTCTACATTGTCCGAACCTTTATAGCGGATGATGTAATTGCCTTCCGCATCTTGGGCAATGCTGGTGATAGGGCTGCCGTTGAGCACCTGGTCGACGAGTTCCAGCTGGCCGTTGAGCGACGTGATACGTTCGCGCAACGCATCGATATCTTTATATATCTGGTCGATATCTTTCCAAAGCGAAGAATCGTCGTAGTCATCGCTGCATCCGGTAGCAAGACCGAGCAGCAACAGACCTGTCAATAAGTTCAAACTCTTTGTCATGGATATAAGTTTGTATGGCTGTTGAGGATTACTATTTAAATTAAAAGCGTATTTTTGATTAAGAAACATATTGATAACAAGCTTACAGGATCCGACCGTTATGCGCTTATTCACAGAACAAGAATTAATCAAAGGTCTTGCGGCCAACGATGTACGCTGCTATGAAGAACTTTTCAAGCGATGGTTCGACCGCATCCACGCCTTCGCTTTAGGAATGCTGAAGGATGAAACTTCTGCGGAAGATATCGCTCAGAACGTTTTTTTGAAGCTTTGGCTTAATCGCAATCAGATTCACGCCGGCCAGACATCACTCAAAAGCTATCTTTTCGTGATGACTCGTAATGAAGTGCTCAACTCACTACGCTCGCAACATATCTCTGCCCTGCCGTTTGGCGAAGTGGCCGAGGCGCTTGCCGTGCCCGATACGAACTTCGACACGGATGCGGTCGTCACGCGCGAAGAATTGCGCAGTGCGCTTCAGCGAGCAGTCGATGCCCTTCCGGAGAAGCGGCGCGAAGTGTTTGTGATGAGTCGGTTCAAGCATTTGTCGAATAAGGAGATTGCTCTCCGACTTGACCTGTCGGTGCGCACCGTTGAAAAACATCTTGAACTTGCCGTTCGCGACATCCGACGCGAAGTATCGCCGTTCTTGTTTATTCTGATGCTTGTCCTAAACCTGTGCTGACACAATGTCGGCCCGTCAGAGAACAATTACCAAACCTTACTATCTGTTTCCCTTATCATTATCAAAGATCCAATCCATCTTCCCATCCCGGATTCTGCGTCAGCATACCGCCTGTCAGGACGCGTTCGTCGGCTGGAATAGGCCAGAGGTAGTCGCGGCTTTCATTCCACGTATAGCTGACGGTCGACCAGGCTTCGATATAGCCCGATTCTCCGTTCGAAAGAATGATGTCTGAGCCGATTTTCTTCTTTGTCGAGAGCTTTGATGTCGAGGTCCCTACATAGATTTCGAGGTCATCCTTGCCGTCGCCGTCCATATCGTAGAGGCCCGGGCCGGGGATGTAGCAACCATAGTATTTAGCCACACTGTTGACCATCTGGGCACCTTCTTTCCAGCGAAGCATATCCCACTGGCGGAATCCTTCCATCGCAAGTTCGATGGTACGTTCGCGACGAATCTCTAATATCACCCCTTTATTGGCACCCTTTTCAACATTCGGATAGCACGATTCGAGGTAAGCATCGGGCGATGCGTTGGCTGCGCTCATATCGAGGTTAGGCATTGTGGCACGCTTGCGAATCAGGTTAACCGACTTGTCGAGGTCATCCTGCGTGAGTGTACCGAGTTCGGCCTTTGCTTCGGCATAGTTCAAGTATACTTCCGCCGTACGGAAGAGCGGCCAGTCGCCAGTACCTTTCGAGGCGCCGTCGTACTTCGTTTCGGCCACAAACTTGATTGGCTGATAGCCGGTCATAGCCAACAGCTTGTTTGGCGTCACGCTCTCTTCGCCCTTTTGGATGTAGCCCGGACAAAGTACCGTCTGTGCCAGGCGCGGGTCGCGGTTCTTCACCTCTTCGGTGTAAGTCATCGTCTCGTAGCCGGCCATGTCGGTAAAGCGACTGCCATCGGCCATCAGATAATGGTTCATGTAGCGGCGTGTAAAGCCCTGCTGATTGTTGGTGATGTTAAACTGCACCGTGGTCGACAGCCCCAAGTCAAAATTATAAAGACGGGCTGTAATCACCTCTGCCTGCTTGGCATCGGCCGAGCAGAATAAGTCGCGGTAAGGCTCGGTTCCTTCGCTATAGAGCGTATACGAGCTTTCGTCGATGAAGGTTTTGGCTGCGTTGGCCGCAAGGGTCAGATATTTTTCGGCATCGCTCAAACCGTGGTATTTGCGGAAGGTGCCTTCGTAGAGCGCCGCACGCGACTTGAATGCAAGAGCCGTCCAGCGAGTGACGTTCGAGATATCGTTGGCCGTCGGAAGCATCTCGATAGCCTTATCAAGGTCGTCCATCACTTTGTCCATCACATAGCCGCGGTCGTCGCGCGGCTGATTGAGCAGAGCGTCGTCGGTCGAGCCAAGCACTTGTTCGTACCAAGGTACATCGCCGTAACGGCGCACCTTGACATAGTAGAAGTAGGCGCGGAAGAAGTAAGCCACCCCTTCGTAGTGTTTGCGAGCCGAAGCATCGGAGCAACGTGATGAGTTCTGAAGGAAGTAGTTGATGTTGCGAAGTTGCGTCCAAGTCCAACCGCTTTCGTCGGCCGGCGTGCGGGTGCCAGATATTACGTCGCCCAAAGAACGATCGACATTGTCGTCGGCATTCATCCCGGCGGCATTATCGGCACCATCGAAAAGCGTATAGAACTGATTGGTCCAGAGCTGAAGGTCGGTCGACGTGGAGAAGAATGTCTCCGGCGTCACCGAGTCTTCGGGTACGGTATCGAGATCGCAAGCGGCGAGTCCGAGGCCGAGTGTCAGCAGACATGTATATTTAAAAAATCGTTTCATATCGAGTGTCTTCATATTAAATCATTAGAATGTGATATCCACGCCAAACGAGAACGTGCGTGAGTAGTTGTAGCCGGTACCACTGTTGTTCACTTTTGTACCTGTAGTTACGGTCAATTCAGGGTCGATTGTCTTGCAATACTTTTTCAGCGGGCTCCAATAGTAAAGGTTTTCGCCGTTGAAGTAGACGCGAAGCGAGTTGATATACTTCTTCAAGATCGGGACTGTATAGCCCACGGTGAGATTCTTGAAGCGGAGGTAGGCGACGTTTTGCAAGTAGCGGTCATTGGTTTCGCCGAGCGAACCGCCGCTATAGGCTTGATAGCCGCGCTGACGCGGGAAGTAAGCATTGCGGTTGTCTTCGGTCCAACAGTTATCTTCGAATCCTTTGATTACAAACGAGGTTGAAGGGAAAGCATACGGTCCCCAGAAGTCGTACGACGACTGTCCGCTGGCCGGATACCAATTCATCTTGCCTACGCCCTGGAAGAAAGCCGAGACATCGATACCTCGCCAGTTACCACCGAGACGGAATGAGTAAGAGTAGCGCGGCAACTGGTTGCCGATGATACGAAGGTCGCCCGGATTGTCGACTGTGCCAGCACCTTTCGAGATGACGTTATCGCCGTTGAGGTCGATAAACTTCACGTCGCCGGCACGCAGCTTGTTCAAATCGGTACCCTTACAGTTGTAGACACGCTGGTTGACTGCCTTGTCATTAATCTGTGCCTGATATTCGGCAGCTTCTTTATCGGTTTTGAAGAGTCCTTCGACCGAATAACCCCATATTTCCCCAAGCGTCATACCTTCATAATAATCGGAGATAACTTTTGTAGGGTTATAATATTTGGTAATGACGGTCTTATAGTCGCCGACTGAAGCCGAGACGTTGTAGGTAAACGGCTTGCCGCCAAGGCGGAAGCTGTCGTTCCAGCCTACAGTTACTTCCCAACCCTTCGTGCGAAGGTCGGCACAGTTGGCTTTCGGCGTATTGGCCCCAAATACCGACGGCAGCGTCAGTGAAGTGGTAAGCATGTCTTTCGTGTCGCGGATGTAGTAGTCGGCCGTGACGTTAAGACGGTTGCGCAGGAAGCCAAGGTCAAGACCGACGTCGTAGGTCGTAATCTTTTCCCACGTAAGGCCCGATGATATCGGGTCGCTGACGCTGGCATAGTTGGCTTTGTTTGTACCGTCGAACGTGTAGCTCATGACGTTGTCGATGCTGATTTGCTCGATATAGGCATAGTCGTCGACCTGCTGGTTGCCAAGCGTACCATACGAGAAGCGGAGCTTCAGGTTGTTCCACCAATCGGAAACCGGCTCAAAAAAGTGCTCTTCGCTCATACGCCAACCGGCCGAGAATGAAGGGAAGTATCCCCAACGGTCGTTCTTGGCAAAGCGCGATGAACCGTCGCCACGCATACTCACTTCGACGAGATACTTGCCCAAGTAGTCATAGTTCAAACGGCCGAAGAAGCCGAGCGTCTTGTAGGCCGAGATACTCTGGGTGATGGTCGACGTCCCGGTAGCTACGGCAAAGGAACTTAGCTTGTCGCTCGTCAAATCTTTCTGATAGATATTGAGTGAAGTGGAGCGATACTGGTCGTATTGACCGCCGACAACAGCCGTAAAGTTGTGGGCCTTGTTCCACGTATGGTTGTACGTACCGTAGATATTGGCGCTCTGGCCCGAGTAGCCGTACGTGATTTCATTGTACGAGTTTTCGACCGAACCCGAAGTAAAGGTCTTCACAACGCCCTCTTGTGTGGAGTACTCGAACGTGTTGTTGCGATACTTGTAGAGGCGGTCGCGTGTGCGGTAGCCGTATGATGCCGTCAAAACGAGGTCTTTGTAGACGGTCAGGTCGAGTTGGTTCGTGATAATCAAGTAGCGGTTGCCACGTGAGTTGCTCGATGTGTTGGCCGTCAGGAAGCCGCCATGGCCGGCACCGATAGGTGAGTTGGCATAAAGCTGGTTCGTATACTGCACGATGGTACCGTCAGGATTGTAAGGGACAAAAGCCGGCGTAATGTTCGATTGCAAGGCCGCAATCGTGTTGTGATAATTGTAGTTGCCGGCATAGGTATAGTCGCTCTTGTCGTAGTTGATATTGTTGGAGTATTTCAACCACGGATAGAGCTTCGCTTCCACCTTGGCGCGGAACGAATAGTCTTTATAGACGTCGTGCTGAATATTAAAGATACCGTCCTGCTTGAGGTAACGACCGCTGGCATAGAAGTTCACCTTCTCATTACCTCCGGTAAGCGAGACGTTGTGTTCCTGCTGCGGACGAGAGTTGTTGTAGAAATAGTTATACCAGTCGGTATTACCATAATAATAGAACTTGCCGTCGTCGCCAATCTCCGTCCACGGACGTTCCGGATTCTCGGTCTTGTCGTTGCGACGTTCGTAGAGCTTCTGCAAGCCGCCGTTTGCCTCGGTGTAGAGGAACATATCGACGCCGTTAGTGGCATTATAAAAACGGTTGGCGAGCACGACGTGGTCATAACCGGTCGTAACGAAGTCGGTCGAAGTGGTATTGTTCGACCAGCCGGCACGGCCGTTATACTGAATCTTCATGACACCGTCGCCCTTCCCCTTCTTGGTCGTGATGAGGATAACCCCGGCCGAAGCCTTGGCGCCGTATATGGCACACGACGAAGCATCCTTCAAGACAGAGACACTTTCGATATCGTTCGGGTTAATCTGACTCAGGCTAACCTCAATACCATCGGCAAGCACGAGTGGCGAACTTGAGTTGACCGAAATAGCACCTCGGATATTGACCGAATAGCTCGACTCCGGCGATCCGGTGCCGAAAGTCAGGTTGACCGACGGGTCGGCACCCTGAAGGGCATTAGCCGCCGAGACGACCGGACGCTGATTGATATCCTTGGCCGTGATGGTCGATACGGCCCCCGTCAGATTGGCTTTACGCTGCGTACCATAGCCCACGACCACCACCTCGTCGAGCAGCTCGGTGTTCTCTGCCAAAGTAATATTGAGCGGTGTGTCGGAAGTGACGCGTACTTTCTTTGAAGTATAGCCCACATACGAGCAGGTTACTTCTGTCGGAATGCTGACGTCGGTCAGCACAAAGTTGCCGTCGTAGTCGGTGACCGTACCCACCGTCGTACCGGTGACGATGACGCTGGCGCCGATAATCGGCTCCTTCTTTGCATCGACCACTTTGCCTCGAAGCTGAATCTTCTTTTGGCTGACGCCGGCCGATTTCTGCGTGGCGGCTCTGTCGTTGACGGTGATAACGTTGCCTTTGACGTTATAAGTCACGTCTTGTCCGGCAAAAATCTGTTCAAGCACACGGTCGATACTTTCGTTATCGGCCGAGATCGTGACGCGGCGCGACAAATCGAGTTTGCTCGACTTGGCCACAAGCGAATAATTGTGATTACGGTTGAGCGTAGCAATCGCCTCGCTGACCGATGCATCCTTGACGTGCAGGCTGACATCCTGTGCGCCCAGTGCAGCCGGATACAAGAGGGCAAGCGCCAACGTGTAGCCGCATCTCAGCATGGTCTTTCTGTTGAAAAGCTGTCCGGGATTTAGATTCATTGTTAACAAGATTATAGTTGGTATTAAAATTTGATTTCAGCAAGTATTAGTGTTCAGCCGATTGGATATAGATAATATTTCCGGCCGAGCGGATATTCATTTCGCCGTTGATATTTAGCGAGCGGAGAATGTCGTGAAGCGATTCGTTGTTGGTAAAGTAGGCCAAGTAGCGTTCGTTGGCCAACTGCTCGTCGAGCAAGACAATTTTGCAATCGAAAAGGCGTTCAAGCTGGGCGATAATCTCACCAAACGGCTGGTTGAGGAAGCAGGTACTGCCTCCTTCAGCAAAAGACCGGTAAAGATGCGTATTGAAGCTAAGCTTCTCCGCCGAGTGAGTTCGCCGGTCATAGCTGATGGCCTCGCCGGGCTTGAGGGTATATTGCTGTTCCTTGCTGTCGCTGAAGACGACACCACCTTCGGTCAGCACAAGTTGCGCCAGACGGTCGGCCGAATAGGAACGGAAATTAAACTTCGTACCCGTCACGCGGACATTGACGTCGCCCGACTCGATGACAAACGGATGCTCCTTGTCGCTCTTGACACTGGCGAAGATCTCGCCATTGACAAAAATCTTTCGCTCTCCACCTTCGAAGCGGCTCGGGTAGTAGACGTGCGTACCGGCGTTGATATTAAGATGAGTACCGTCGGGGAGCACCAACTCGCCCATATCGCCATAAGCCACATAGCACTCTTGCCATTGCACCTCGCCCTTCGACGTTGCGTAGAACGCGATGAGGCAAGCCAATACCGGCAAAAGCAAAATGGCAGCCACCCGCTCGAAGAGGGGCATCATGCGGCGAAGGGTGGAAGTACGGCCGGAAGCGGCCTTCGAATCGAGCCCCACAGTATCGCAGAACTCCTTGAATTTTCGGCGGGACAACGGACTCTCCGTGGCATTGATCTCGTCGAAAATCTCACGCATCCAAAGGGAAGCCTGAGGCTCATTGTCGGGTTCGGCAAGCCAGGCTGTGACCACCTCTTGCTCTTCCGCCGACGCTTCATTATAGAAGTAGGCTCTAAATAGCTCTCTATTCATAGTATATATTTTGTGATGTTTCTCGTGATGGCACTTAGTCGCGGAGGGTGTGTTTTCGCGGCTTTTTCAGTAAAGACACCGTGACGTATCATTTTACGTAACCTTAATTCTCTTATTTTTCTTTTATTAACACGAGTGTGATTCCTTCCAACATCCCCGTTCGATAAACTCGGTAGAAAAACGCAAAAAGATTACACGGGGAAATGTATATACCGTCATTTTGCGAAAAAGGCATATACAAGGAATTAATTCGTTAAATGGTACAATTCTGTAAAATTCAGGGCTAAATCATTATGTTTAAATAGATAATATTGTATTTTTGGGTGCAGATTATGTTTTCTTTTTAACACTCCAAGTACACCTTACCCTATGCGTAACATATTTGTAGTTTCATTATTCGTTTTTGTATTGTCAGTTCTCTCTAGTTGTTCCTCGCGAAAAGTGGTTTATCTGAAAGATGTACCGCTCAATCAACCGCGTGAATTCTTGGAAAATTATGACCTTCACGTCAAGAAAAACGATGTGCTTTCCATCTTTGTCTTCAGCAAAGAGCAGAGCCTTGCGGCCCCTTTCAACATGGAAATCATGCAAGACCAACTCTTTGGAGGTGGCAGTTCGAACACTAACAGCCAATCACGAACCTACGAAGAGTCGCGTCAGGGTTATATCGTCGATTCAGACGGCAATATCGAGTTCCCCGTATTCGGCCGAATCAAAGTGGAAGGCCTGACGCGCGACCAAATATCACAATGCATCAAAGACTCGCTCATCAGCAACGGTTATATCAACGATCCGCTCGTAGTGGTTCGACTGAAGAACTTCAAAGTGGCCGTCCTCGGCGACGTAGCCTCGCCGGGCATGATTGAGAGCAAGAACGACCGCTTCACCATCCTTGAAGCCATCAGCCAGGCGGGCGACCTTCAGATTTCTGCCAAGCGCAAGAATGTAAAGCTGATTCGCGAGAACGACGGCGAACGCGAAGTGGTAGCCATCGACCTGCAAGACCCGAATCTGCTCTTCTCCGACTACTATTACCTGAAGCAGAACGACGTAGTCTACGTCGAGCCGGGCAACTCCAAATCGTTCCAAGCCAACGTCAGCACCTTCTGGAGCTTCTTCGTGGGAGCCTTCTCGCTTGCAATGTCAATCTACGCCATCGTCAAATAAACCTTTGGGCCGGTTCTCCGGCCCGAAGCCACCCTCACCTAAGCCCACATTTTACCTAACCAGTCAATCAAAACATCGCATATGTCAACTCAGAATCCAGCCGAACCGATGCTCAACAACGAGGAGCAGACAGGTTTTGACTTTATGACCCTGGTCAACATCGTCATCGGCAAATGGTATTGGTTTGCACTCTCAATCATCCTCTGCCTGATGATTGCGTCGGTCTATATCTATACCTCGCCGAAGATCTACCGCAAGAATGCCACCATCATGATTAAAGAGTCGAAGAGTGCTTCGCAGACCTCCGCCTTCGCCGATATCGCCGGCGTCAGCGGTCTTTCGGTCAGCAACGTCGACAACGAAATGCTTGTACTCTCATCGCGCTTCCTGATGGAAGATGTTGTCAAGCAACTCGGCCTCAACGTAAGCTACTTCGAAAAGCAGCTCGGACGCAAAGTGGAACTCTACGAGAATGCACCGTTCCGCATCGAGTCGGCAAGCAGTTCGGCACTGATGCCTTGTTCGTTCGAAATCACCCCGCTCAACGACACCACATTCCAATACGCCTCGGTCGACACCACATTCCAAGGCACATTCAACAATGAAATGCGCTATCCGTTTGGCACAGCCGTCGTAGCAGCACGTCCGCAATGGGTCGGCTATTATATGAACAAGCCTATCGTCGTCAATATCTCGACCGTAGAGGGGGCAGCATCGGCCCTGCGAGCCGGCTTCTCGGTGGCACCGAAGGGCAAAGCGGTCAGCGTACTCGAGCTGTCGGAAATGTGTAGCCGCCCCGACAAGGCAGCCGACGTGCTCAACAAGCTTGTTGAAGTCTACAATATCTCGGTGATTAACGACAAGAACCTCATCCTCGACAATACCGGCGAGTTTATCAACGAACGCCTCGACATCGTACGCGGCGAGCTGGGCGACGTCGACGGCCGCATCGAGAACTACAAGCAGTCGACCCTCTCCATCAATGCCGCCTCGGAAGGGGCTATGAGCGTCAGCGCCGCCAGCAGCCTCGAAGAACAGCGTTCGGCCAACGAACTCCAGATTAGCCTCCTTCGCAGCCTGCGCGACTACATGAAGCGCGCCGGCAACAACCGCGACCTCCTGCCCTACAACCTTGGCATCGACAACGCCGGCCTCAACTCGCAGATTCAGACCTATAACGAGAACCTCATTCGCATGAACCGCCTCAT
>X1_Eurasian_Beaver__coassemble_46_pt1 | contig 18071 bp, 13 predicted proteins | sample X1_Eurasian_Beaver__metabat2_low_PE_008 | metagenome-assembled genome bin X1_Eurasian_Beaver | reverse complement strand
CGGGATATGGCTTGCAGGCGGAGGCTGTCGACACATTCGCAGAGCTGTTCGTACTCGGGCTTCTCTTTGAAGAAGGAGCAGATGCGGTCGTGAAGCGAATCGAGATCGAAGTAATCTTTCTCGGTAAACGAAAGGCGTTTCTCTTCGGGTGCTTTGCGGATGTAGTGGTGAAGGAGCGGTTTGGCATCGACCTTCATCACTTTGCGCGAATAGTAGGCCAGCTGCGTGGTGAGCAGCGTATCTTCGCCAAGGAAGCTTTCGGTAGCAAAGCTGATATTGTTATCGTAAAGCTTACGCTTGTGAAGCACGCTCCAAACCATCCAATAGCTCTTTTGCGTAAAAATGGAGCGGATAAAGTCGATACCACTGAAGCGGACGAACGGGGCCGTCACTGCCTCGCGGCGCGTATTGTTGTATTGATTTTCGAGCCAGAAGTTGAGTACAACCATGTCGGCATCAGCTTCGACGCCTCGGTTGTAGAGCAGTTCGAGTGCATCAGGTTCGAGACGATCGTCGCCGTCGAGGTATAAGATATATTCGCCGACAGCTCGCTTGAGGCCGGCCTGACGCGCTTTCGGGAGCCCTTCGGCGGGCTTGTGGAGCACGGAGATGCGGGTATCGGTGTCCATATACCGATAGATAATGTCGGCAGTATTGTCGGTACTGCCCCCCTCAACGAGGATAATTTCGATTTCTTTAAGCGATTGGTTCACCACCGATTCCAGACACGAAGCAAGATAGCGTTCCTGATTCATAACCGGAATGATGACCGATACTTTCACTGAACTCATAGAGACAAAAATCGTTGTTTGACTATTAGCTTTTGCATCCGGCCGGGTCACACTCGCTCATATACCAATGAGAACTCCCCACTCAACGCGCCGTGGATGCAAACGAAAGCCTGCCACTCTCTTCTTGATACTTTACGGCAGACTTCACCAAGCGCGGCAAATGTATGCGTTTTTTCAAAACAACATATTTAGTTATTCATAAATAAAATCAAAAGGCGACAACATCACATGATTAAGGCGATTAGCCGTACCTTTGGCAATAACAATGCCCGTCACACGGATGCATCTATATATAATAAGGTGTAGCGACACGGGCAAACCCATTTTTTGAATCGACTGTTTATGAAACAACTGAAAATTATTGCCGACTCCAAGATACCGTTTCTCCAAGGCGTGCTCGAGCCGTTCGCCGAGATGCACTACCTCGACCCTGCCGCTATCACGCCCGACGCCGTGCGCACGGCTGATGCGCTGATTATCCGCACCCGAACAAAGTGCAACGCCGCTTTGCTCGACGGCAGCCATGTCGGCGAGATAGCCACGGCCACCATCGGCTTTGACCATATCGACGCCGACTACCTCCGCCAAGCAGGCATCGCCTGGCAAAACGCGCCGGGATGCAATGCCGAGTCGGTGGCACAATATGTGCTGGCCTCACTCTCGCTCATCGCATTGCGCGAAGGGCGCAAACTAAGCAGCTACACGATTGGCATCGTCGGCGTGGGCAACGTGGGGAAAGCGGTAGAGCGGGCGTGCCTGACTGTGGGAATAAGCATACTGCGGTGCGACCCGCCGCGAGCGGAGCGGGAGGGGAGCGAGGGGTTAGTCAGCCTCGATACGATAGCTCGCGAGGCGGACGTCGTAACGTTTCACACGCCGCTCACCCGCACCGGAACACATGCCACCTACCACCTGGCCGACCAAGCCTTCTTCGAGGCGGTGCGTCGCCGACCCATCCTAATCAATGCCGCACGCGGGGGAGTGGTCGACGAAACGGCTATGATGGAGGCGCACGCCGCCGGGCGACTCGGCGATTTGGTGATAGACTGCTGGGAGGGGGAACCTGCGATTGACAGCCGTCTGTTGGATATGGCAACCATCGCAACGCCACACATCGCCGGCTATTCGGCCGACGGCAAAGCCAATGCTACGCGCATGGCAGTAGCGAATGTGGCTCGCCATTTCGGCATTGATCCCGACCTGAGCAGCATCGAAGCACCGGCCATCGCAGAGAATCGCCTCGACGCCACTATATATATAGGAATAGAGGCGGTGCCGAATCTTATCCTTCAGACCTACAATCCGCTCGCCGACGACGCACGCTTGCGAAAAAGCCCCGCCACTTTCGAGAAGCAGCGGGGCGACTATCCTTTGCGGCGCGAGCCGCGTGCCTATGTGGTGAGTGGCGTGAGCGACAGCGCAACCGCCGCCATACTCACGAAGCTCGGCTTTCGCGTTATCGAGCCGTGATAACCTCCTCGATGACGCGAGGGAAATGAGCGTACTCCAAGGCATGGACCTTGGCGGCAAGCGTGTCGGGGGTATCGTCGGGATCTACCGCGCATTCGACCTGAAAGACGTGGGCACCCTCATCGTAATTTTCGTTGACGAAATGAATCGTTATTCCCGAACGGGTTCGCCCGGCGGCAATTACCGCTTGATGGACTCGCTCGCCGTACATCCCTTTGCCGCCAAACTCGGGGAGCAGGGCCGGATGAATGTTGAGCATCGCCTGCGGATAGGCATCAACCAGATAAGCAGGCACACGAAGCAGATAGCCCGCCAGCACAATGAAGTCGACACGATACTCACGAAGAAGCGCCATGACGCGAGCTTCGTCGCGCATGTCGGCAGCGGTCAAAACTACCGATGGGATTCCAAGCCGCTCGGCACGCTGAAGGACATAAGCATCAGGCTTGTTGGAAACTACCAGAACCACTCGGATGGATTCGTTGTTACAGAAATGACGGGCGATGTTTTCGGCATTCGACCCCGACCCGGAGGCAAAGATTGCGATGTTTGTTGGCATATTTGTAAGAGTTAATGCACATAAAGGTAGAAATTGTGCACGAATTTGCAATTTGTCGTTCAAATGTTTGCGCAATATCGAGAAAAATATATTTCTTTGCATCACGCAATTAAGAAAGTAAGTTTAATAATTCAAAATTTGCAAACTATGTCTGAAATAGCATCACGCGTTCAAGAAATCATCGTAGACAAACTCGGTGTAGAAGCATCAGAAGTTACTCCTGAAGCAAGCTTCACTAACGACCTCGGAGCAGACTCACTGGATACAGTTGAGCTCATCATGGAATTCGAAAAAGAATTCAACATCACTATTCCGGATGATCAGGCTGAAAAGATCAGCACAGTTGGTGACGCAATCAATTACATCGAAGCTAACGCGAAATAATTCGATTACTCCTCCAACAATTCATTTATGGAATTAAAAAGAGTAGTGGTAACAGGTCTGGGAGCAATCACACCCCTTGGCAACAATGTCGGCGATACGTGGGCAGCGTTGTTGAGAGGTGAGAGTGGTGCCGGACCTATTACTCATTTTGACGCCTCCAAGTTTAAGACCCAGTTTGCTTGCGAAGTGAAGGGTTTCGACCCGCTCCAGTACTTCGAAAAGAAGGAAGTTCGCAAGTACGACCGCTATGCCCAGCTCGCCATTGCGGCAGCAAAGGAAGCGGTGGAAGATTCGGGTCTCGACCTTGAAAAGCTCGACAAGAACCGCGCAGGCGTAGTGTTCTCAGCCGGCATCGGCGGTATCCGCACCTTCGAACAAGAAGTCAGCAGCTATAATCCGGAAGTGGGACCGAAGTTCAACCCGTTCTTCATCCCGAAGATGATTGCCGACATCGCAGCAGGCCATATCTCTATGATTTATGGATTCCATGGGCCGAACTATGCTACGGTATCTGCATGCGCCTCTTCCACTCACGGCATCATCGACGCATTCAATCTGATTCGCCTCGGTAAAGCCAACGTGATTGTAACAGGCGGAGCTGAAGCTGCGATCTACGAGTCGGGCGTGGGCGGTTTTACCTCAATGCACGCCTTGTCGAACCGCAACGATTCGCCGACGACCGCCTCGCGTCCGTTCAGCGCATCGCGCGACGGCTTCGTGATGGGCGAAGGCGGTGTGGGCCTCATCCTCGAAGAGATGGAGCACGCATTGGCTCGCGGCGCACGAATCTACGCAGAAGTTGTCGGTGGCGGTATGTCGGCCGACGCTTATCACCTGACGGCCACACACCCTGATGGCCTTGGTGCGGTCTTGGTAATGCGCAACGCGCTCGAAGACGCCGAGTTGAAGCCGGAAGACATTGACTACATCAACGTTCACGGCACGTCGACTCCGGTGGGCGACATCTCTGAGGCGAAAGCCATCAAAGAGGTGTTTGGCGAGCACGCATACGACCTCAACATCAGCTCAACCAAATCAATGACAGGCCACCTGCTTGGTGCTGCCGGCGCCCTTGAGGCCATGATTTGCGTGAAAGCCGTTGAAAACGACATCGTTCCTCCAACAATCAATCATGAAGAGGGCGATGAAGATCCTGAAATCGACTATAAGCTCAACTTTACATTCAATGAGCCGCAGAAGCGCACGGTCAACGTTGCACTCTCGAATACGTTTGGTTTCGGTGGTCATAACGCAAGTATTATCGTCAAGAAATTTGTAAAATAACGACCAACGTGCTAAAAGCGTTACGACAGAAAATAAGGCTCTTACGGCTCCGGTCGAAGGAGCCTTATTCAATATATTATAATATCTTGGGGTTCATCCCGAACGACCTGAGCATCTATCAGCAAGCATTCCTCACCGCTCCTCATCGATTAAGACCGAGAAGGGAAAGTGGATTAATAACGAACGTTTGGAATTCTTGGGCGACGCCGTGCTCGACGCCGTCGTTGCCGACGTCGTGTTTACGAAATTCGACACCAAGAAGGAGGGCTTCCTAACAAACACACGCTCGAAGATTGTACAGCGTGAGACGCTCAATAAGTTGGCGCTTCAGCTCGGGCTCGACAAGCTCGTGAAGTCGTCGACTCGCACCGTCTCGCACAATAACTACATGTATGGCAACGCCTTCGAAGCATTTATCGGCGCAATCTACGTCGATCAGGGCTACGATGCCTGCAAGCACTTTATCGAAGAGCGTGTCATTGCTCCTTACATCAACATCGAGAAGCTTGCCCGCAAAGAGGTCAACTTCAAGTCGAAGCTGATTGAGTGGAGCCAGAAGAATAAGGTAAAGATCTCGTTCGACCTCATCGAGTCGTTTAACGACCAAGACAACAACCCGATATTCCAGACGCAAGTGACCGTATGCGGTATCGCAGGCGGTATCGGCACCGGCTATTCGAAAAAGGAATCGCAGCAGAATGCAGCCAAAGCAACGATGAAGAAGATTCAGAGCGACCAAGCATTCCGCGCCGAGCTCGATGCGGCTAAAGCGGCTCTCAAGAAGGCAAAGAAGGACGCAGAGAAAGCAGCCAATGCCGAAGCTGAAGCCGTAGCTACCGACATCGAAGCTGTTGCTACTGATGTAGCAGCCGTGGCCACCGCTATTGCAGCCGCGAAGACGGCGACCGCTAAAGCAACGACTGAAGTTGCCGAGCCGGAACCAACGGAAGAAATCCTCAACGCAACAGAAGCAACCGAGCCGGAATTGACGGTCGACGAAGCGGAGCCATCTGAAGAAGTGCTCGAAGAGGCGGAAGCCGCCGAGCCGGGCGATGCCGACTTCGACGAAGAGGATGCTGACGAGCCGGAAGAAGAAGCCGAAGAAGCGGACGAAGCTGTAGAAGAGGCCGAGGAAGAAACGGTGTCGGCTGAAGAGTCGACCGAAGCCGGCGAGACTGAAGAGCCTGTCGACGAAGCGGAGCCGTCCGATGAAGCGCTCGAAGAGGCGGAAGCTGCCGAGCCGGGCGATGCTGACTTCGACGAAGCGACTGCCGACGAGTCGGAAGAAGAAGCCGAGGAATCGGATAAAGCTACAGACGAAGCCGGTGAAGAAGCCGAAGAATCGGACGAAGCAACCCAAGAACCCAAAGCCATTGCATCGATGCTTCAGGGATTAATTGAGAAAAAATCGGAAGAGGAATCGCATAAAGCTTAAGGCTACGATTCTATATAACGAAAGAGGGGATATGACGGTGTCGTCACATCCCCTCTTTCGTTATATAGAGCTATACGCCTAATCGCCAAAGCAGATGCCCATGTGGCGTCCCTGGCGAATCAGGTCGTCGTCGGGCTTGACGTATTTCAGCTTGTTGGCAACCTCAGCCACCGGCACCGACGTCACCTCGCCGCCCCGCACGCAAACCATGCGTCCGAACTCACCCCGGGCAATAAGCTCCGTGGCATGTCCGCCGAGGCGCGTGGCCAATACGCGGTCGAAAGGCGACGGATTGCCGCCGCGCTGGATATATCCCAAGACGGTCTCGCGCGTCTCGATACCGGTGCCAAGCGAGATAGCGTGCGCGATATACTCCGCCGCCTTGTGGCCATTCGGCACCTTGATGCCTTCCGCAACGACAACGATAGAGTAAGGCTTGCCGCTACGGGCGCGCCCGAGGATAAACTGGTTGATTTTATTGATGTCATAGTCGATCTCCGGCAGGAGAATCACGTCGCCGCCCCCCGCCATACCGGCGTGGAGCGCAATCCAACCCACATGATGCCCCATCACTTCGATCACCATCACCCGCTTGTGCGAACCGGCGGTGGAGTGGAGGCGGTCGATGGCGTCGGTCGCAATGTCGACCGCCGTATCGAATCCGAAGGTGATATCGGTCCCGAAGATATCATTGTCGATGGTCTTGGGCACAGCCACCACATTCATACCCATCTGCTGCACGACGTGGGCCGTCTTCATCGTGCCGTTGCCGCCGATGCAGACCACACAGTCGAGCCCCAGCTCATGGTATTTCTGCATCAATCGCTCGCGAATATTGTCGTCGTCCGCCAAAAGCTGCTTGCGAAACGGCTTCTCGCGCGCAGTGCCGAGAATGGTGCCGCCCAGGTTGAGAATCCCGGAAAGCGAACGTTCGGAAAAAAGCTCCACATCTTCGTGGAGGATACCCTGATAGCCCGAGTGAATACCCAGCACTTCCATACCGTAGTGCATAATGGCCGTCTTCCCTACACCGCGAATCGTCGCGTTAATGCCGGGGCAATCGCCGCCGGAGGTCAATATCCCTATCTTCATGTGTAACGGTAATTAATATTTTTCACCCCTCAAAGGTACGAAACTCTTTATATGATAGCGAGTTTTAGCCCTTATTGTCGATATTTTTTTATATTTGCGAATAATCGGATACCGATTGTATTCGTAGTCCGTGAAGTCCATTATGCAAGCGGATTATACCACGAACACTAACCCCAGCCAATGAACGCAAAAACAAAACTCCTCTCGTTCGCATTCAAGAAACGCCAATGGGAGATTGAACGCTACCTGACCGATGCCGAGACTATTCAGCAGAATCAGCTTTTCAAACTTATAGCCGCCGCACGCGACACCGAATGGGGCCGCAACCATCATTATCGCCAAATCGAGACCTACGAGCAGTTTGCCCAGACCGTCCCCCTGCAGACCTATGAAGAAGTAAAGCCCTACGTGGAGCGCATGCTCCGCGGTGAGAGCGATATCCTTTGGCCGGGAGAAGTGCGCTGGTTCGCCAAGTCGTCGGGCACGACCAACGACAAAAGCAAATTCATCCCTGTCAGCCCCGAAGCGCTCAAAGAGTGTCATTACCAGGGAGGGTGGGACACCGTGGCCCTCTACCTTCAGCAAAACCCCGAAAGCAATTTCTTCGACGGCAAGGCGCTCATCTTGGGTGGAAGCCACAAGCCCGACGAGCTTGCCGAAGGAATTCACTATGGCGACCTTTCGGCCGTGCTGATTCAGAATATCAACCCCGTGCTCGAACTGATTCGTGTGCCCAACAAAGAGATTGCACTGATGGACGAATGGGAGTCGAAACTCGAAGCGATGGTCGAAGCCACGCGCCACGAAGATATTACCAACCTCTCGGGCGTACCGTCGTGGTTTCTCGTGCTCATCAAAAAAATTCTGGCCAAGGAGGGGAAGACATCGCTACTCGAAGTGTGGCCAAAGCTCGAAGTGTTCTTCCACGGCGGCATCAGCTTCGACCCTTATCGCGAGCAGTATAAAGCGATTATCCCGTCCGACAAGATGCACTACATGGAGACCTACAACGCCTCCGAAGGCTTCTTCGGCATTCAGAACGATCTGAACGACCGCTCGATGCTCTTGATGATCGACCTGGGCATCTTCTTCGAGTTTATCCCGCTCGAAGAGATCGATGCGCCGCAGCCCACCGTTGTGCCGCTCTGGCGTGTGGAGACGGGCAAGAATTACGCCGTAGTCATCTCCACCAACTCGGGTCTTTGGCGCTACATCATCGGCGACACCGTGCGATTCACCTCGACGAATCCTTACAAGTTTGTCATCACCGGACGCACGAAGCATTTCATCAATGCCTTTGGCGAGGAACTGATGGTGGCTAATGCCGATAAAGGGATTGCCCGCGCCTGCGAGCTCACCGGAGCCGAAGTGAAGGAGTATACAGCCGGCCCAACCTTTATGGAGGGCGATAAGAAGGGGCACCACACCTGGATTATCGAGTTCAACCGCGAGCCGGCCTCGCTCGAGGAGTTTGCCAACATTCTCGACGAGTCGCTCCAGCAAGTCAACTCCGACTACGAAGCCAAGCGCTACAAGGGCCTTTTCCTCTCGCGCCTCGAGCTTATCAAAGCACGACCCAACCTCTTCCACGACTGGCTCAAAGAGAAAGGGAAGCTGGGCGGACAACATAAGATTCCGCGACTGAGCAACAGCCGCGACTACATCGAAGAGCTAGCCAAGATGAATGCCTGAATCCGCTTTAAGCCGGGCAGAGCCTTCAACAAGCAAAGCCAATCAGATGTAACTTAAGGCCACACCATACGAAGGCCCCATAGAATAGATCCTGCGATACTACTCTATGGGGCCTTTGCCTATATTGACGATTATCTCTTAATCGCGCATACACTGCTTGCCTCCCGGCCATTTAGCCCGACACTGCCGAAACTTGCATCTAAACCAGTCGCGCAGATTCAGGCTGTCGGCACCCGAATGGCGCATAAGTTTTTCTATCAACCGTCTGTCGGAGGCCGCCACCCAAACCATATGACCGACGAGCAACAACAGTATTAGCGAACATATTTTCAGGAGTATCATAGGCAATGTTTTTGATATTAATTTCAGATTAACATTAGAGAAACGCCTCGCCGCAGCATCCCTTTCAACGCCCAAATGGAGCATAGCAACGGTCAGCACACAGCTTAGCGATACATGATAAACCAAACATTGGATGAATTGTTTAAAGAAATGAGGAATCGATAAGTTAAATAAACCATAATATCTCTTTCGCTGATTTTATTGGTCGGTAGTACTACCAAAACAGGACGATATCGCATAATTCAACTCTTCTTGGGCAATCGAGCACTCCAGCCTTTCACGATAGAAATCGAAGCGGAAGATTGGAGAAATTCGTCGGTTCGAATTTTTCAATCGAACCGATGAATTGCGTCAATCGTCGGTACGGATTAAGTCAATCATCGGTTCGATTAAAAAGATTCGAACCGATGATGCTGAGCTCGGATTTCATAAAAAACAAAAGAGGATGCATCGGCCTTGATGCATCCTCTTCTTCATTTATCAAACATATAGAAACAACGCGTATTACTGCACGATAACGCCGGCATTGCTTGTCGGGTTCTGCGTCAGCGTGCCCGGATAAGCGTTGATAGCGTCTTGCGGCACGTAGTAGACTACGCGGTAGTCTGTAGCCGGGATATCTTCAAACTGATTGTGTGGGCCCGGGAAGCGGCGCACGAGCGGCTCGCCGTTGCGGAACACGTCGTAGCTGCGTTCGGCCTGATAGGCAAGTTCGAGCTGGCGCTCCTTATCGATGAGCGTGCTGGCGTTTGAGGCATCGAGCGATGCGTAGCCCGCACCCGGGATTGAGCGCTCACGAATCGTGTTGAGGTCGGCAAGCGCGTTGGCATACTGGCCAAGCTTCGCATACGCTTCAGCGCGGTTGAGGTAGACTTCACCCAAACGGCTGATGACCGGCGAGTGCAGGTGCGAATCTTCGCCCTCACGCGAGCATTTCACGATGTAGAACTGCGGATAGACGCGGTTGAGCGAGATGTAGTCGTCGAGCATACCTTCGTAGGTGTTGCCGTCGGCCAGCGTGATCGAGTAGAGACCCTGAGCTTCGTCGACAGGCGTCAGTTTGAACGGCGTGGTAGCCATCGCCTCATCGGTATAGCAAACGATTCCGTCAGAAGTCTGCTTCGTGAAGTATTGCGCATAGTTGAGCACCGTCTCCGAGTCTTTCTTGACAAAGCGGAAGACAGGGGTGGTAGCGCCGTTTGTCTCGCGATAGGTCGGCTCGATGAAAGCTGCGCGGGCATCGACAATCTTGTAGCTTGCTGCGCGCCAGTCGTTACGGCCCGTCTCGTTGAGCAGGTCAATATATTTGGCGCTGGCATACATTTCGCCCCAGCCCATACCTCCGATGTTGGCATACATACCGCCGATACCGTAGTAGTGGTCGTAGCCCGAATATTCGGAAGCGACGCGTTTTACCACGAAGATCGACTCGTCGTTGTTCTCCGGCACAAACGTGTTGTACTTCATGAAGTCCTCACGATCGAGCAGCTTGTATTCGCCCGAGTTGATTACCTTATCGGCATACTCTACGGCCAGGCGGGCATACTCAGTGTTCGGGTTGGCATACGTGCCGCTCATGTAGAGGTAGACGCGCGAGAGCATTGCCTGAGCCGCGCCGCGCGATGCGTAGGCTGCACCTTTGTTGATGGTCATCAGCTCTTCAGCCTTCTTGAGGTCGGCGATAGCCTGCTCGTAGGTCTCCTTAACGGTAGCGCGGTCGTCGAGGCGAAGGTCGCCCATGATGTTGTCGGGTGTACCGTTGACGATTGGCACGCCGAGGTTCTTGTCGGGCGCCTGATAGTAAGGACGACCGTAGGCACGGCAGAGGTAGAAGTACATCATACCACGTACGTAGTAGCATTCGCCAATCTGGTTGTCGATCTCAGCGCTTTGACCTTCGTCGATCATCTTGATGATGTTCGATGCCTGAGCCACCGCTTTGTAGCCGTAGTCCCAGAAGTTCTGGAGGCGGTAGTTATTCGGCGTGCGCGAGAATGAGATAAACTCATAGAAGGCATCGGTCGATGACCCGCGAATCATCATATTGTCACCGGCATACTCACCGCAGCGGTGCATCGGGTCCGACCACGTCTTGAGCTGGGCATAGACACCGTTCATCAAAGCGTCGAGCGAGGCAGACGGATCGCTGGTGATTTGTTCTGCCGACATTGAGCTGTAAGGCAGTCGTTCGATATCGCAAGCGGTGGTCAGCGACGCGGCCGCCAGCACGAGGGGAAATATCTTTTTCATAATGTGTTCCTCCGAATTTGTTAGAAAGTAAGATTGAGGCCAAACATGTATTTGCGAACCGATGGATAGACGGCCGGACCGGCTGTGCCCATCACCGAACCGCTGCTGGCCGGGATTTCAGGATCTACGCCCGAGTAGTCGGTAATCGTGAAGAGGTTCTCGCCCGTGAACGAGAGGCGCAGATTCTGGATGCCATACTGTTTGAGCTTGAAGTTGTAGCCCAAGCTTAGTGAGCGGAGCTTCAAGAAGTCTGACTTTTCGAGATAGCGCGACGAGGCCGAGTTACCCTTGTCCTGGTTGTTGTATTTGGCCACCGGGTGCGTAGCGATGTCGCCCGGCTTTTCCCAACGGCTCCAACCTTTTTTCAGCTTCATCTGGTTGCGGTCGGTGTAGGTACCGTCGGAGTCGTATTCCTGACGCGAGTAGTTGTAGACAAGGCCGCCGATTGAATAGCCGAAGTTGGCGTTGAGGTCGAGCTGACGCCATGTAAGCATCGTCGAGAAGCCACCAAACACTTTCGGCGAGGCAGAGCCTACTTTGTAATAGCCTGCTTCGGCGTAAGATGAGGTTGTCTCACGCGTGCCGTCGGCACCGTCTTTGTACCAGAGCGGCGAACCGGTCTGCGGATCTACGCCCGCCCATTCCTTCATATAATAAGTATCTACCGGATAGCCCACTTCGAGGATACGCTGAGCCGAGCCAGCGATACCGCTGCCGTCGCTGATGATTACCGGCTTAACTACATAGTCGCCGTTGTCATCCTTCTGCTTGTAGAGGTCTTTGAGCTTGTTCGAGTTGTGGCCGAGGTTGAACTCGACGTTCCAGAACCAGTCTTTCGTGCTGATAATATCGGCACCGATTGAGAGCTCGCAACCGATGTTTTGCATCTTACCGATGTTTCGCGTGATGCTCGTAACGCCGGTGATACCGGTCACAGGGACGCTGTAGATGATGTTGTCCGTATCCTTCGAGTAGAAGTCGAACGTGAATCGCAAGCGGTTGTTGAGCATGGCGGCATCGAGGCCGACGCCGGTCGTCCAGGTTTTTTCCCACGTCAGGTCTTTATTACCGATTACGCTGATAAGCGCGCCCGACTCGCCGTTGTAGCTCGACGATACGCTGTAGAGGTCGTACTGCGGATAGAGCGATGAAGGGCGGTTACCTACGCTACCGTAGCCGGCGCGGAGCTTGAGGTTGTCCATCCAGTCGGCCGTGAACCAGCCTTCGCGGCTGATGATCCAGCCCGCGCTGAAGGAGAAGAGGTTGCCATACTTGGCGTTGTCGCCGAGGTTCGACGCACCATCGCGACGGAATGAAGCCTCAGCCATATATTTGCCGTCGTAGACATACTTCCACTGCGTGAAGTACGACTGCGTAGCCCACTGCGTGTGCGAACCTGATGTAAGCTCAGGTTTGGCCACGACGTCGAGCACCTCGAAGCCTGGCACAAAGCCCGTACCGTAGGCGTAGACGCTCTGATAGTCGTAGTCGTTGAATTCATACGCCACGAGGCCGCTCAGCGCGTGTTCGCCAAACGTCTTGTTGACCATGAGTTTCTGGTTCGTATAGCGACGTGTCACCTCGCCACGACCTTCGGAGATACGGCCGTTGACGCTCTCGCCACCCGACGAGCGCGGGTCGGTATAGTCGTGCGACGTAGAGTTGACGTATTTGTAGTTGTTGACCGAACCGAAGGTGAGCCAGTCGGTCAGCTTGATATCGAAGTCGAGACTGCCCATAAACTCGTAGTACTTCGAAGTGGAGTAGTTGTACTGCAAGTCGTAGAGGTAGTTGGTCTGCTGTGCGTTGACCCATCCGCTGTAGCGATGCGGCACGAGGTTGCCGTCGGCATCATACGGGCTATCCCACGGGAGCATCGAGTACATCGACGTCACCGAATACTGGCGGTCGTCCACGTTGCGGAGCGATGCGCTCACCGACGGGCGAATTGAGAGCCACTTATACGGTTTGTAAGTATTCTTGATACGGAAGTTATAGCGATTGAAGTTGTAGCCACGCACCGCACCGTCTTCATCATAGTAGCCGATGGAGAAGTAGTTCTGCATCTTTTCGTTACCGCCGCTGATCGAGAGGTTGTACTCTTGGGTAAAGCCGGTCTGCGTAGCCAAATCCCACCAGTCGAAGTTGCTGTTGCGCAGGTCAGAGTTCCAGCGCGTAAACGAGATGGTCTCGGCATTCTGGAACGAAGCATAGTAGTCGTAGAGCTCGGCGCCGTTCATCACCTGAAGGTTGCCGTTATTGAGCGTGCTGACGCCAAGCTTGGCTGAAGCGTTGATTGTCATCTTGTCGGCACGACCGTTCTTGGTCGTCACGACGATCACACCGTTGGCCCCCTGCGAACCGTAGATAGCGGTCGAAGCGGCGTCCTTAAGAATCGTCATGCTCTCAACGTCGTCCGGATTGAGCTGACCCGCATCCGAGCCGACGATAACGCCGTCGATCACCCAGAGCGGCGAAGTGGTACCGCTCAGCGTAGCCTGACCGCGGATAACCACAGCACCCGACGAACCCGGCTGACCCGAGCCCGGAGCCACATATACCCCGGCAACTTTGCCGTTGAGCATATTTTCGACCGAAGGAGTGGTGATGTCTTTGAGCTTGTCGCTCTTGATGTTGCTCATCGAGCCCGTAAGGCTCTCTTTGCGCTGGGTGGTATAACCCACGACGATCACTTCGTCGAGCGCCTCGGCATCTTCGCTAAGCGAGATGGTTTGCACGCCGGCTGTAGCCTTTACGTCGACCGTGCGATAGCCGATAAAGGAGATGACGAGCTGCGAGCCCACAGGAGCCTTCAGTTCGTACTCACCGTCGATGTTGGTGATTGAGCCGTTGGTGGTGTTTTTTACTACGACGTTGGCGCCAATGATAGGTTCGCCCGTCTTTGCGTCTACTACGCGGCCACGGATGGTCGTGTTTTGCTGAGCTACTGCTGCGGTAAGTGATGTGGTCACGGCAGGTTCTGCAAATGCAGGCACTGCGAGCGTACCGAGTACGCCGGCCAACAAAGTGAACTTACCAGCTTGGGTAATGTCATTAAACTTCATAATGGCACATAGATTAGTTGATACATGTTATTCTATCGCACAATAAGCATTCAACAGCACTTTGACATGCATAGTGATGATATAAGTGTGTGTTTATTGTTCAAGTTAAGGTAAATCGGTATGACTCGGAGATTGGTCTTTTCGATTTATAGTTGCAAATATATACAATAATCAATAGGTCAAAATAAATTCACGGAATTTTAAATAACCGAAGCAGTTATTTTAATAAATGAGGCAAGTAGCGCAGGAGTAAAAAGGTCAAAAGGATGGTTATTTTCATAAAATAAAAAAAGGAGGGCTACGCCGTGCTTGACGTAGCCCTCCGTATTCTCGTCGGATTATTTTTCAGACTTGCAGCAGTTCTTTACCTCAGTGGCAACAGCTTTTGCCTCAGTGGCGGTAGCCTTGGCTTCCGAAGCTACAGCGTCGGCAGTGGCTTTCACCGTAGCGGCCTTCGTAGCGGCAGCGTCGACCTTCGTTTTGGCTGCAGAAGCCTTTGTGGCAGCCTTCGCAGCTTTAGCCGAGGCTTTCGTGGCAGCCTTGGTAGCAGTAGCCGAGGCAGCTTCGACAGCTTCGGCTTTCGCTTCGTCGACCTTTTCCTGAGCAGCCGTTGTAGCGGCATCTTTCACAGCAGTAGCGCTGGCTTTGGCGCTTGCTTTCACGGCTTCTTTAACAGACTGTGCGAATGTAGCGGTGGTGCTCACGGCAACCATCATCGCTACCATCATGACAAACTTTTTCATAATCGGATTATTATAATAGTAATGACAGATGAATCGACCGGCCGCGACCGTCGCAAAGACTGCTTTGCCCGACGCAACTAGCGCAAACCGCCGATTTTATCAATAGGTAACACGACAAAATTATAAATCCAATTTCAATAACCAACTTTAAAACAAGGATTTCTTAAATTTGCGAGGTTGAAACGGTCGAAACGGGCTCTGACCCGACAACAACCGTCACCGACATACGGGCACTCGCCATCGCCCCCGGCCTGCCAACGCGCGCAAGCCCGAGGGCCACGCATCGAGTGCTTATAACTAACTTATTACTTTCAAGAAAGTGGAAAACTGGCAAGAACGAACCCTGCTGTTGCTGGGCGAAGAGAAGGCAAAGCGCCTCGCCGAGGCGCATGTGCTGATTGTGGGAGTTGGCGGCGTAGGAGCCTATGCTGCGGAGATGATTTGTCGCGCCGGTGTGGGCCGCATGACGATTGTCGACGGCGACGTGGTCAACCCGTCGAATATCAACCGGCAGCTCGTGGCACGCCACAGCACCGTGGGTCAGAAGAAAGTCGATATCCTGGCCCGACGTCTGCTCGACATCAACCCACAGCTTCAGCTGGCTTATCACCACGAATTTCTCCACGACGAGCTGACCGACAACCTGCTCGACAGTCAGAAGTTCGACTTCGTGGTCGACGCCATCGACACGCTTAGCCCGAAAGTTCACCTGATGTTGGCGGCACGCCGCCGCAAGATCAAAATCGTCTCGTCGATGGGCGCGGGTGCCCGCATCGACCCGACCCAAGTGCGCATCGCCGACTTGGCCGACACCTGCGAGTGTACGCTGGCGCGCGCCGTGCGCAAACGGCTTGCCCGACTCGGCTTCCGCAAAGGCTTCCCGGTGGTGTTCTCGACCGAAAAGCCCAACATGGAGGCGGTGCTCCTGACCGAAGGCGAACGCAACAAGAAGTCGACCGTAGGCACCATCTCCTACATGCCCGCCGTCTTCGGCTGCTTTTTGGCCTCCTACGTCATTCGCAAGTTATAACCCACCTCACCCTACGCAACACATGATTACAGCCAAGAATATCCATAAAAGCTTCGACCGCCTCGAAGTGCTCAAAGGTATCGACCTCACCATCAATCGCGGCGAGGTGGTCTCCATCGTGGGCAAAAGCGGCGCGGGCAAGACTACGCTCCTTCAGATACTCGGCACGCTCGACCGCCCCGACCAAGGGGAAGTCAGCATCGCCGACACCGTAGTGAGCCGTCTGGGCGACAAGCAGCTGGCGCAGTTTCGCAACCGCAACATCGGCTTCGTCTTTCAATTCCACCAGCTCCTGCCCGAATTCACCGCGCTCGAGAACGTCATGATTCCGGCCCTCATCGCCCGCGCCGACCGCTCGGCGGCCGAACGGCGTGCCAAGGAGCTGCTCGACTTCCTCCACCTCTCCGACCGACTCGCCCACAAGCCGTCGGAACTCTCGGGTGGCGAGAAACAGCGCGTGGCCGTGGCGCGAGCCTTGGTCAACTCGCCGGCAGTCATATTCGCCGACGAACCCTCGGGCAGCCTCGACTCGGCCCACAAGCTCGAACTCCACAACCTCTTCTTTGAGCTCCGTGCCGCCTTCGGGCAGACTTTCGTCATCGTCACGCACGACGAGAGCCTTGCATCTATGTCCGACCGCGTCATCCACATGAGCGACGGCCGCATCGACCGCGAAGAGCGAAGCATCATCTCCCAACTATAAATCTTCTAAACAGCAAACGATATGATTACACAAAACCTCACCATCTACAATACACTCGACCGTCGCAAGGAAGTGTTCAAGCCGCACCATCCGGGCCACGTCGGGATGTACGTCTGCGGTCCGACCGTCTACGGCGACGGCCACCTGGGCCACGCCCGCCCGGCCATTACGTTCGACCTCCTTTATCGCTATCTCCAGCACATCGGCTATAAGGTACGCTACGTCCGCAACATTACCGACGTGGGCCATCTTGAGAACGATGCCGACCAGGGCGAGGACAAAATCGCCAAAAAAGCACGTCTCGAAGAGCTCGAGCCGATGGAGGTGGTGCAGCACTACCTCAATCGCTACCACAAAGCGATGGAAGCACTCAACGTGCTCCCGCCAAGCATCGAGCCGCACGCTTCGGGCCACATCATCGAACAGATTGAATACGTGAAGAAGATCCTCGACGCCGGCTACGCCTACGTCAGCAACGGCTCGGTCTACTTCGACGTCGAAAAATATAACCGCGACCACCACTACGGCAAGCTCTCGGGTCGCAACATCGACGAGCTCCTCAACACCACGCGCGAGCTCGACGGCCAGCAGGAGAAGCGCAACAGCTTCGACTTCGCCCTCTGGAAGAAAGCATCGCCCGAGCACATTATGCGTTGGCCATCGCCTTGGAGCGACGGCTTCCCGGGCTGGCACCTCGAATGCTCGGCCATGGGGCAGAAGTACCTTGGCGAAGAGTTCGACATTCACGGCGGCGGCATGGACCTGCTCTTTCCACACCACGAATGCGAGATTGCGCAGTCGGTGGCGGCGCAAGGACATGAGTGCGTTCACTACTGGATGCACAACAACATGATCACCATCAACGGACAGAAGATGGGCAAGTCGCTCGGCAACTTCATCACGCTCGACCAGTTCTTCACCGGCCAACACCCGGCGCTGACGCAAGCCTACACGCCGATGACCATCCGCTTCTTTATCCTGATGGCCCACTATCGCAGCACCGTCGACTTCTCGAACGAAGCGCTGCAAGCGGCCGAAAAGGGGCTGAACCGCCTGATGGAAGCCTACCACAACCTCGACAAGATCACGCCGGCCAAAACATCGACTATCGAAGTGGCTCCGATGCGACAGAAGATGTACGACGCGATGAACGACGACCTCAACTCGCCTATCGTCATCGCCCACCTCTTCGAATGCACCCCGTTTATCAACCGCATCCTCGTCGGCCAAG
>X1_Eurasian_Beaver__coassemble_44_pt1 | contig 18967 bp, 17 predicted proteins | sample X1_Eurasian_Beaver__metabat2_low_PE_008 | metagenome-assembled genome bin X1_Eurasian_Beaver | reverse complement strand
GTAATCCCCTCCTCGCGACATAACTCCGTTTGTCGCATCATGCAATAGTGAAAAGGCTGTGTCGCAACCCGACACGGCCTTTTTCTGTTTCGAAGGGCGTGCCTTCGGTTCGCCCCGATAAAATGATCGGGACGTTTGTCGAAATTCCTTGGGATGAATTTTAAATTCGAACCGACCAATTAAAAATTCGTCCCAAGGAATTTTTGTTCCATAACTATGAAACTAAAGTTCCATACCAATGAAACTAAAGTTCCATAGTTATGGAACAAAAGTATCATAGTAATGGAACAAGAGTTCCATACGTATGTATCTCGCGAGCCAATCCGATGAAACTCGCGCTCAAAAGGTGTGTTTCCCGCTGAAAATCCTAACTTTGTAAGCTACAAACCTGCATAAGCATCACAATTACATGGCAGAAAACAATAATCCTCAGAATCCGGCCGAGTACGGGTCCGACTCGATTCGTACGCTCGACTGGAAAGAACATATTCGTCGCCGCCCCGGCATGTACATCGGTAAGCTGGGCGACGGCTCGCATGCCGAAGACGGCATCTACGTCCTCCTCAAAGAAGTGCTCGACAATGCCATCGACGAGTATATGATGGGCTTTGGCCGCCAGATTGAGGTCAGCATCGTCGACGGCACCGTCTGTGTGCGCGACTTCGGTCGCGGCATTCCGCTCGACAAAGTCAACGACGTAGCCTCGAAGATGAATACCGGCGCGAAATACGACTCGAAGGCGTTCAAGAAATCGGTCGGCCTCAACGGCGTCGGCATCAAGGCTGTCAACGCCCTTTCGACCGACTTCTACATCTGCTCGCATCGCAACGGCGAGCGCAAAGCCAGCGACTTCTCGGCCGGTAACCTCCGTGTCGACGAGCCAATCGCCGCCACCACCGAAGATAACGGTACGCTCGTGCGCTTCACCCCCGACCCGACTATTTTCAAAGACTACCTGTATCGCGACGAGTTCGTCGAAGCCCTGTTGAAGAACTATACGTTCCTCAACTCGGGCCTCAGCATCTTCTACAACGGCAAGAAGTATTACTCGCGCAACGGCCTCGTCGACCTGCTTAACGACAACATCACCGTCGAGCCCCTCTACCCCATCATCCACCTCAAAGGTGAGGATATCGAAGTGGTGCTGACCCACTCGAACCAGTATGGCGAGGAGTACTACTCGTTTGTCAACGGGCAGCACACCACGCAGGGCGGCACGCACCTCTCCGCCTTCCGCGAGTGGATCGGCCGCACCATCAAAGAGTTCTACAACAAGAACTTCGACGTCACCGACGTGCGAAGCGGAATCGTGGCGGCCATCAGCATCAAGGTCGAGGAGCCGGTCTTCGAGAGCCAGACTAAGACCAAGCTGGGCTCGAAAGATATGGCGCCCGACGGCGTCAGCGTTAACAAGTTTGTCGGCGACTTCCTCAAGAAGGAGCTCGACAACTACCTGCATCGCAACAGCGAGACGGCCGACATCATGCTCCGCAAGATTCTCGACTCCGAGAAAGAGCGCAAGGCAATTGCCGGCGTGACGAAGCTCGCCCGCGAGCGAGCCAAGAAGGCGAACCTCCACAATCGCAAGCTTCGCGACTGCCGCGTGCACTATAACGATGCCAAGGGCGACAAGCGCGACCTTTCGAGCCTCTTCATCACCGAGGGCGACTCCGCCTCGGGCTCCATCACGAAGAGCCGCAACGTCGAGACGCAGGCCGTCTTCAGCCTCCGCGGTAAGCCGCTCAATACGTTTGGGCTGACCCGTAAGGTGGTCTACGAGAACGAAGAGTTTAACCTGCTGCAAGCCGCGCTCAACATCGAAGAAGACATGGACGGTCTGCGCTACAACAAGGTGATTATCGCTACCGATGCCGACGTCGACGGCATGCATATCCGATTGCTGCTGATCACCTTCTTCCTCCAGTTCTTCCCCGATTTGATTAAAAAAGGACACGTATATATTCTGCAGACGCCCCTCTTCCGTGTGCGCAACAAGAAGCAAACCTGGTATTGCTACTCCGATGAGGAACGCCAGCGCGCCATCAAAGCAGCGGGCGCCAACCCCGAAATCACCCGATTCAAAGGGCTTGGCGAAATCTCGCCCGACGAGTTCCGCAACTTCATCGGCGAGGATATCCGCCTCGACCCGGTATCGCTCCGAAAGGAAGACTTGGTCAAGGAACTGCTTGAGTTCTACATGGGTAAGAACACCATGGAGCGTCAGAACTTTATCATTAACAACCTTGTTGTAGAAGAAGATGTCGACTAAACGTATTGCCATTTTCCCGGGGACGTTCGACCCCTTCACACGCGGCCACGAGAGTGTCGTGGCCCGTGCGCTCGACCTGTTCGACGAAATCGTCATCGCCATCGGCATCAACGATGCCAAGAGGCCGCTCTTTAGCGTCGACGAGCGCGTGGCGATGATTGCCGGGCTCTATGCCGACAATCCGCGCATCCGCGTGGAGGCTTATTCCGACCTGACCGTCGACTTCGCCGAGCGCCATGCGGCGCGCTACATCCTGCGCGGTATTCGCTCGGTGGGCGACTTCGAGTACGAAAAGACCATTGCCGATATCAACCGCGTCCTCTCGGGTGTGGAGACGGTGGTGCTCTTCACCGAAGCGGAGTTTGCACACGTCAGCTCCACCATCGTGCGCGAATTGATGCGCTTCGGCAAAGACGTCAGCGGCTTCCTCCCCGCCGGCATGAAGCTCCCGCAACGCGGTTGAGCCGACTCTTCGCAACCATAAACTCAGAAAAACCAACCATAGATATGAAGAAACTTCTGTATACCCTCCTCCTGCTCACGGCGTTTGCCGTCTCGGGCGTTGCCCAGCGTGAGCCGGACGCATTTCGCAAACTGCGCCTCGCCGCTTATGCCGTCGACCGCTTTTATGTCGATTCGGTCAACGACGACAAGCTGGTCGAAGATGCCATCATCGGCATGCTTCGCGAGCTCGACCCCCACTCCACCTACATGAATCCCGAAGAGGTGAAGGAGATGAACGAGCCGCTTCAGGGCAACTTCGACGGGATTGGCGTGCAGTTTAACATGCTCAACGATACGTTGTTTATTATCAACACCGTGGCCGGTGGGCCGAGCGAAAAGGTGGGTGTGCTGGCGGGCGACCGCATCTTGGCAGTCAACGACACCGTCATTGCCGGCAAGAAGATGACCACTTCCGACATTATGAAGCGCCTGCGCGGGCCGAAGGGCACTTCGGTTAATATCGACGTGCTGCGCCGCGGCGTCAAACAGCCGATTCGCTTCCGCATCGTGCGCGACAAGATTCCGATCTACTCCATCGACGCTACCTATATGGCCGATGCCCATACGGGCTATATCCGCGTGAGCCGCTTTGGCGCCACGACGACCGACGAATTTCGCGAAGCGCTTGCCACGCTTAAAAAGGAGGGAATGAAGAATCTGATTCTCGACCTCGAGGGCAACGGCGGCGGCTATCTTAACGCCGCTATCGACATGGCCAACGAGTTTCTCGATGCCGGCGAACTGATCGTCTACACCGAGGGTCGCACCCAGCCGCGCGACGAAGCCCTCTCGAACTCCAAAGGGCAGATGAAGGATGGAAAGCTTATCGTATTGGTCGACGAGTCGAGTGCCTCAGCCAGCGAGATTGTGTCGGGAGCAATTCAAGACCTCGACCGCGGGCTTATCGTGGGCCGACGCACCTTTGGCAAAGGCTTGGTGCAACGCCCCGTGCCGCTCATCGACGGCTCGATGATGCGCCTTACCGTGGCGCGCTACTATACGCCGTCGGGCCGCTGCATCCAGAAGCCGTATGCCGACGGAGTTGAAGACTACAACCGCGACCTCATCAACCGCTACAACAGCGGCGAGCTGACGAGCGCCGACAACATTCATTTCCCCGACTCGCTCCGCTATCGCACGGCGGGCGGACGCACCGTCTATGGCGGTGGCGGCATCATGCCCGACTATTTCATCCCGCTCGACACGACGCGCTACACCGATGCCCATCGCAACATCGTGGCCAAAGGGGTGCTCAATCAGTATGTCATCGGCTATTTCGACAAGAATCAGCAGGAGCTGAAGGCCGCTTACCCGACATTCGAGGCGTTCGACAAGGGCTTCGTCGTGAGTGATGCCATGATGGCGCAGCTCCGGGCCGATGCCGAAAAGGATAGTATAAAGATCGACGACGCGCAGTTTGCAAAGTCGGCCCCGCTCATCAAGACGCAAATCAAGGCGCTTGTGGCGCGCGACCTTTTCACTATGTCCGACTATTACCGTGTCATCAATAACGAGAGCGACGCCTACCGCAAGGCGCTCGAACTTATTAACGACGATAAGGCTTACCGCAAGCTGTTGGGCGGAAAGTGATTGGTTATGATATAAATATAGCTTTCCGAAAATGAAAAAAAGGAACGATGACACGTCTGGTATTGACGTATCATCGTTCCTTTTTTATCTCATTCGAGGCGTCGACTCGCGCTCAGACCACCAAGTCGATAACCCCAATCGTCAGCCACATCCAAAGGAAATACTTGATAAACTTCCCGATGGTGGTGCCTATCATCACAATCCAGAAGTTGGAGCGAAGCAGGCCAAACACCACAATCATCAAATCGCCGAAGAACGGCACAAAGACAAACACCGAGAACCATGCCCCTTTCCCTTCGAGGTAGCGGTGCATCTTCTCGACGCGCTCAGGCTTCATCAGGCTGTATTTCCACAACCAATCCATCTTGCCCATGTATCCGATCCAGTAGCACGAGGCACCGCCAAGAATGTTGCCTATCATCGCCACTGTGAGCAGATGCCATTTGTTGAGCCCCACGGCAAGCAGGCCGCTCATCACCACTTCCGAGTTGCCGGGCAAAATACTGCCGGCCAGGAAGGCCGCAATCAGCATCCCCCAGTAGCCCCATTTGATTAGAAACTCCATAAGCTGTAGATAAATGTTGACACATAACTTACAACTAATAGAACAAATAAGATGGTGGCAGGTTTTTGAGCCATGCGAATAAAGACGTTGGCCGCGGCAATGGCGGTCGAGATGGTAAGCACGGCCAGATGTCCTGCAAGGTTGGCCGTGTCGAGAAGGCTGAAGATGCCGGAGGCGAACGCCAGGAGTACCACGAAGCTCAGGTAAGCCTGCGTGCGAACCTTCTCATGCAGGTTGTAGGCGAGGATATAGCCGCTCGCGAAGACGGCGGTCAGCAGGGTGAGGAGCAGGTTGAGCTGCTGTGCGAGCCCCAGGCGAAGGATATCGGCAATGTCGAACCCCGTCAGCGCGTCGGCGACGTAGCCGGTCGGGATCGGACTTCCCATGAAGAAGAGGAAGGCAAACTGAAGCCAGAACGGCGTCAGCAATCCCAGAATCATCGCAATGACGGAGCGCCCCGTCAGGCTTCGCATAAACCAAAGGCCGAAGATGAAGAGCGGCACGTAGAGCAACCCCTTGCTCCAGAATAGCGACAGCAACCCCATAATGATGCCGACCCAGAACGATTGCTCGGAAGCGGGCTGCCGCTGGTAGGCGTAGAAGAGCAACACGATGGCCACGATGAAGGCCGCGGCTACGAGTGTGGCCGATGTGAAGCTCTGAGCGGTGGGGTTGGTGAATGCCAGGAGCAGATAGAAGATATAGGGAAGGTTGCTGCGGTGGCGGCTGATGGCGAAGGTCTCGTTGGCCTTGAAGATGCCCCACCCTACGGCAAGCAGGAGCGCAAAGTTGAGCGCCGAGCCCGCCACCTTGCCGATGTGCCATGCGCTGATAGCCTCCTCGCCGCTCCCGACTACGCCGACGGCATGGTCGAGATGGAAAGCGAGGGAGAGCAACGTCAGCAGCAGCGAGATGGCCACGCTGACGAAGATGTATTGGCGATGGGTCGAAAGGTCTTTGATAAGCATCTCTTCGGGGTGGGGTATGGGGTTGGTGATAGGGGTTGTTTACAAATCGAAGCCGATGTCGCGGCGGAAGTATTTGCCGTCGAACTCGATGAGGCGTGCCCCTTCAAAGGAGCGGGCGAGCGCTTCATCCTTGGTGGCACCGTAGGAGGTGACCGCCAAGACGCGGCCGCCATTGGTCAGCAGTCGGCCTTCGGCGTCGGTGCGGGTGCCGGCGTGGAAGAGGATGCTTTCGGGCGATACGTTGTCGAGCCCGGTCATCACCTTCCCTTTCTCGTAATCGCCCGGATAGCCGCCCGAGACGAGCATTACGGTCACCGCCGCGCGCGGGTCTTCTTCGAGCTCGCGATCGGCAAGATTGCCCTGGGCGACCCCTTCGAGCAGGTCGACCAAGTCCGACTTCAGGCGCGGCATTACCACTTCGGTCTCCGGGTCGCCCATACGGACGTTGTATTCGATGACCATCGGCTCGCCCTTCACGCGGATGAGGCCGAGGAAGATAAAGCCTTTATAGTCGATTCCTTCGGCGCGAAGCCCTTCGACCGTCGGGACGACGATGCGCTCTTCCACCTTGCGCATAAACTCGGCGTCGGCAAACGGCACCGGCGAGACGGCACCCATGCCGCCCGTGTTGAGGCCGGTGTTGCCTTCGCCTACGCGCTTATAGTCTTTCGCCACGGGGAGAATCTTGTACGATGTGCCGTCGGTCAGGACGAATACCGAGCATTCGATGCCGTCGAGAAACTCTTCGATGACCACGCACTTGCTTGCGTCGCCAAACAATCCTCCCAACATCTCGCTCAGTTCGCGCTTGGCCTCTTCGAGGGTCGGCACGATGAGCACCCCTTTTCCTGCGGCCAAGCCGTCGGCTTTAAGGACGTAAGGCGCCTCGAGCGTCTCAAGAAATTGGTAGGCTTCTTCAATCGTTTCGGCCGTGAAGCTGCGATAGGCGGCGGTCGGGATGCCGTGGCGCATCATGAAGGCTTTGGCAAAGTCTTTGCTCCCTTCGAGCTGCGCGCCGGCGGCCGACGGGCCGATGACCGGAATCGATGCCAGCTCGGCATCGTTCTTAAAGAAGTCGTAGACGCCGCGTACGAGCGGGTCTTCCGGCCCGACGACAACCATCCGCACGTCGTTGGCCAAGGCGAAGGCCTTCAGTGCCGGAAAGTCGGTGGCGGCGATGTTGACGTTCTCGCCCTGCAAGGCGGTGCCGGCATTGCCGGGAGCGATAAAAAGACGGTCGGTTCGCCCGCTTTGGCGGAGCTTCCATGCGAGGGCGTTCTCGCGCCCTCCCGATCCTAAGAGCAGAATGTTCATATCAGTGGGTTTAGGGTTATTTGAGGTAATCGTCGAAGTAACGGGTGATTTTCTCCAGGAGATGCACACGGTCGGGGCCGAGAACGTTGTGTTCGTGGCCCGGATATACCATAAAGTCGGGGTATACTCCCGTGTCGACGCTCTTCTTGAGGAATTGCAGCGAATGTTGCATTACGACGGTCGGGTCCATATCGCCGTGGATGAGGAGCAAGCGTCCTTTCAGATTCTGTGCTTTGTTCAGAAGGTTCGAAGCCTCGTAACCTTCCGGGTTCGAGTCGGGATGCCCCATATAGCGCTCGCCATACATAACTTCGTACATCTTCCAATCGATGACAGGGCCGCCTGCTACCCCCACTTTAAACGTTTCGGGGTAAGTAAGCATCATGTTGGTAGTCATGAAGCCGCCGTAGCTCCAGCCGTGGATGCCGATGCGGTCGGTATCGACGTATGGCAGCGAACTGAGGAATTCGATTCCTTTCATCTGGTCTTTGCCCTCTTCCTGGCCGAGACGGCGATGGATGGCCTGCTCGAATTTGTCGCCGCGATTCGACGAGCCGCGCCCGTCGACCGTAAACATCACGTAGCCCCTTTGAGCCATGTAGATATCCCAGCCGCGCGCTGCGCCCTGCCATGAGTTGGTCACGAGCTGCGCGTGCGGACCGTTGTAGAGGTAGACGATGGTCGGGTACTTCTTCGTCGGGTCGAAGTTGGCCGGTTTTGTCAGGCGATAGTAGAGGTCGGTCTCACCGTCGGCCGCCTTGATCGTACCCAATTCAATCTCCGGCATCGAGTAGCCGGCGTAAGGGTCGCCGGCGCTGAGGAGCGTCGCGGTTTTGCCCGTCTTGACGTCGGTCAGCGTGCTGACGCCCGGCGTATGGAGCGAGGAGTAGCGGTCGTAGAACTGCGTGCCCGAGCCGTTGAGCTTCGTGTAGTGGTAGCCGTCGGCCTGCGAGGTAAGACGCTGGCGCTTGCCGCTTTTGACGTTGAGTTTGTAGAGATGCTGTTCGAGCGGGCTCACTTCGGTTGAGGTGAAGAAGAGGTTTTCGCCCTTATCGTCCGAGCGCACGAGGCTGAGCACCATCCAGTCGCCTTGGGTCAGCTGCTTGAGGAGTTGCCCCTCCATGTTGTAGAGGTAAAGGTGGTTGAAGCCGTCGCGTCGGCTCTGCCATACAAACTGATTCGGTTTGCCCGGCAGGAAGAGCGGCGGGTTCTCGGGCTCGACATAGACGGGCGATGTCTCGGTAAAGAGCGTTTTGACGAAGGCGCCCGTTTGCGCGTCATACTGGTTGAGGTTCATCTCGTTCTGCGCACGGTTTACCTCGGCGATGAGGATATATTGGCCGTCGGGCGTCCAGCAGATGTTGGTCAGGTAGTGATCCTTCGGCAGGCCGGTCTGCATGTAGACGGTCTCGCCCGTCGATTGGTTGAAGACGCCGAGCGTCACTTCGTGGCTCGTCATTCCCGCCATCGGATATTTGATGTTTTCGAGTTTGGCCACGCGAGCGCTGACGTCGACGAGCGGATAGTCGCTGACCATGCTCTGGTCCATACGGTAGAAGGCGAGGCGGTCGCCCTGCGGAGCCCAGAAGGTGCCCTTATTGATGCCAAACTCGTTGCGATGCACCGCCTGCCCCCAAACGATGTCGTTGCCTTCCGGCTTCGATACTTCGATTCGCTCGCCGTCGGGGCGGATGATGAAGAGTCGGTCGCCGTTGCATACGGCTACGAGCGAACGGTCGGCATTGAAGTCGAAGCCCGAGTCGCCCGCGGCATACGGTGTGGCCGAGAGTATGGATTTTGTCTTGAAATCGAACTTATAGATGTGGCTGTTGGCGTAGAAGAGCGCGTCGGATGCTTTCGCCCCGTCGGCGAAATAGAAGTATGGCAGCTTCTGCACCGTCTTGGCGCCTGCCGCTTCGAGAGCCGAGTTGAGCTCGGCGAGAGTTAAAACAGGGCTTGCATCGCTCAGGTCGTTCTTACCCGGGGTCAGCAGCGAGTCGCCCTGCTGGTAGGTAAAGGTGTTGCCCATCCAAGCGGCGTTTTTGAGGTTCGTCGGGCGAAACTGCTCGTAGGTTTTGCCTCCCGGCGTCAGGTCGCTCAGTGTGAGGGCCTTCTCTTGTGCTTGTATGCTCATAAAGCCTGCGAAGGTTAGAAGGAGAAATGAACGGATGAATTTCATGTTGTGTGATTGTTTTTGGGCACGAGCCTTGCGGCGTTCGCGCTGATTTTTGGGCAAATATAGCGTAATAAATTAGGAGTTAAGGAGAAAGGGGTTGGGAAAATTAAGGGCGGCTTGCGTTCGCTCGTCTTATTATATAAGGAGCCCTTACCGACGGGGCGGAATCGCCGCGCAACAGTGCCGGCTACCTCGCTGCCGTATAAAAACAAAAAGGCCCCTCGCGATTGAGGAGCCCTTTCAAGGTTTATCTTAAGCTTGGCGATGATTCGCTGCCGGGGGTCAGACGAAGTCTTCCCACTTCGTGTTGCGCATGTCGCCTGTCTTGTTGAACGTGTTGTGGAAGCCGAAGGCAGCCGTCAGCGTGTGAGGCGTGTGGGCCGGTGTCTTCGAGAGCTTCAGGTAGTCGCGCAGGAGCTGCTTGTAGTCAGGGTGAACGCAGTTCTCAATGATGGCTTCGGCGCGCTGAATAGGCGATTTGCCGCGGAGGTCGGCAACACCCTGCTCGGTGATAAGGATGTCTACCGAGTGTTCGCTGTGGTCAACGTGCGACACCATCGGCACGATGGCGCTGATCTTGCCTTCCTTCGCTACCGACGGGCAGGAGAAGATCGAGATGTATGCGTTGCGCGTGAAGTCGCCCGAACCGCCGATGCCGTTCATCATCTTCGTGCCCACGACGTGCGTTGAGTTGATATTACCGAAGATGTCGGCTTCTAGGGCCGTATTCATTGTGATGAGGCCGAGGCGGCGCACCACTTCCGTATTGTTTGAAATCTCACCCGGGCGGAGCACGAGGCGTTGTTTGTAATAATCGATGTCTTTAAACACCTCTTCCATCATGTGGTCGGAGATGGTCAGCGAGCATGTGCTGGCAAACGTACACTTACCCTGCTTGATAAGCTCGAGGGCGGAGTCTTGCACCACTTCGGTGTACATCTGGAACGGCGGAATATCTGGGTTGCTGCCCAAGCAAGCCATCACGGCATTGGCAATGTTGCCCACGCCGCTCTGAATCGGGAGCATCTCCTGCGGAATGCGGCCCGCTTTGATTTCGTTGACGAGGAATCCGGTGACGTTTTCGCCGATTTTCATCGTCACTTCGTCGACCGGCGAGAATTCTTTTACACCGTCGGTCGAGTTGGTCTCAACGATACCGGCAATCTTGGCCGGGTCGACCTTCAGCGTAATCGAGCCGATGCGATCCGACGGCTTGTAGACCGGGATTTCGCGGCGATTAGGCGGCGACATCGGTTCGTAGATATCGTGGAAGCCACGGAGTTCTTTCGGGAGGTGGTGGTTGCGCTCGATGATGATCGTATCGGCGAGCTTGCAGAATGTAGGGGCGGCGCCTACGCCTGTTCCGAGGATGAGTTCGCCATCTTCGGTAATGTCGGCCACTTCGATAATGGCCACATCGATTTTGCCAAGGAAGCCGTAGCGCACATACTGGGCAAGGTGCGAGAGGTGCATATCGAAGTATTCGATATCGCCTTTGTTGAGCCCGTTGCGGCTATCCTTGCTCGATTGGTAAGGGGTGCGGACAGAGATGGCGTTGGCACGGGCCAAATCGCCGTCGACATGGTCATTGGTGGAGGCTCCGGTGAAGACTCCGATTTTGAAAGGTCGGCCGGCTGCATGTTCAGCTTCGGCGCGTCGTGCGATTGCCGAAGGGACATCTTTTGGCGTCCCGGCTGCTGTAAATCCGCTGAAACCGACGTTCATTCCGTCGTGTACCAAGGCGGCAGCTTCATCCGGCGTTAGTGTTTTATAGGCCATATTGCGGTAAATGATAATGGTTATTAGTTTGTCTTGATTTTTTCGGTTGCGAACCGGCTTTCGACCCCGCAGGGATGCGCGGTGCGTCGAATCGTTTCGCCGTGTTAAAAGGGTCCTTCAATACGGCGTCAAAGTTAACTAATATATCGAATTAGCGGCCTTTTGAAGCATTAAATTGTAATTTGGAAAAGCATTTTAGGGAGGAGGGCTTAAATTATCTAACGACTTAAAGGCAAGTCATGCGGTTTTAGTACTTTTGTGTCGCCCTTCGCATAGGGACAAAAAAAGAGGAAACTTCACAGCCTCCTCTTCTTGCATTTAACCTAAACCTTAACTATGAAAAAATTTTCATTTTTGTATGTGCTACAAAGGAACAAGTTTTTTTTCTTTTGAGCAAGTGTTTTCTAAAAATGTTCGGCACAACTGTGCCAATAAATACTAACAAACTAAATTTTCAGCTAAATGACCCAACAAAAAGGAGCAGACTTTAAATCTGCGACTCAGGAAGAAAAGAAATTATTCATCGAGACCTACGGCTGCCAGATGAACGTAGCCGACAGTGAAGTGGTGGCTTCAGTCATGGAAATGGACGGTTACACCATCACCGACAACATCGAGGATGCCGACGCCATCTTCGTCAACACCTGCTCGATTCGCGATAATGCGGAGCAGAAGATCGTGTCGCGCCTGCAATACTTTAACGCCCTTCGGAAGAAACGTCGCCAGCCGCTTGTGGTGGGGGTGCTGGGCTGTATGGCCGAGCGCGTCAAGGATGAGCTCATCAACAACTATCAGGTCGACCTCGTGGTGGGCCCCGACGCCTACCTCGACCTGCCGAACCTCGTGGGCTCTGTCGAACAAGGCGAGAAAGCAATCAACGTAAAGCTCTCGACCGACGAGACCTACCGCGAAATCATCCCGTCGCGCATCGGCGGCAATCGCATCTCGGGCTTCATCTCGATTATGCGCGGTTGCAACAACTTCTGCTCGTATTGCATCGTGCCTTACACCCGCGGCCGCGAACGTAGCCGTGAGCCGGAGAGCATCCTTGCCGAGCTGCGCGACCTCGAAGCCAAAAACTTCAAGGAGGTGACGCTGCTTGGTCAGAACGTCAACTCATACAATTATGTCGACGCCGAAGGGCGCACGATTCGCTTTGCCGATCTGCTCGCCTTGGTGGCCGAAGCGGCGCCGGGCATCCGCGTGCGCTTCAGCACGTCGCATCCCAAGGATATGGACGACCGCACGCTCGAGACCATCGCGCGCTATCCGAACATCTGCAAGCATATTCACTTGCCGGTGCAGTCGGGCTCGTCGAAAATCCTCAAACTCATGAATAGAAAATATACGCGCGAATGGTATCTCGAACGCATCGCGGCCATTAAGCGCATCATCCCCGACTGCGGCATCTCGACCGACGTCTTCTGCGGTTTCCACGACGAAACGCTCGAAGACCATGCCCAGACCCTCTCGCTTATGGAGGAGGTTGGGTTCGACTCGGCCTTTATGTTCAAATACTCCGAGCGTCCGGGCACATACGCATCGAAGCATCTGCCCGACAATATCTCGGAAGAAGAGAAAGTGCGCCGTCTGACCGAGATTATCGACCTTCAGGGCCGCCTTTCGCTCGAGAGCAATCGCCGCGACATCGGCAAGACGTTTGAGGTCTTGGTCGAAGGATTCTCCAAAAAGTCGCGCGAAAACCTATTTGGCCGCACGAGCCAGAATAAGGTCGTGGTGTTCCCGAAGGCGGGTCATCGCATCGGCCAACTCGTGCGCGTCAAGGTGACTGAAGTATCGTCGGCCACGCTGCTTGGCGAGGCGGTCGAAGATTAATTGCCGGCGCGCCGGAGTACGGCGGTGTCCGCACAGAAGTATGGCGGTGTCCGCACAGAAGTCTGCTTGAAAACAAACTCCAAATTCGAGCCGATGAAAATCGATTTCCGAACCGATGAAAATTGATTTCCAAACCGATGAAAATCGATTTCCAAACCGACGAATAATAAAAATGAACCGACGATTGAAATCATTCGTCGGTTCATTTTTTATAGCGGTTCGATAAAGCTTTTAGGCTTTCCTCATTCATATCTGGCAAACAACCGCGCTTCCCGTAAATATATCCAAAAGAGCAGGTCGAAGGCCAGAACGAAGGCGGTGAGGTGTGCGATAGTTGGCGAACAGTAATAGGGACTGATTCCCCAGAAATTGACGAGGAGAATCATGTCGACCGCCGGATTGCAGAGTGGCCGACATCGTCGCGCGGAGTGCGGCATTCGGTGGAAAAAGGTGTAGGCTGCCAAGGCGGTTACTGCGCCGAAGAATATCCCCGTCGGCCGGCTTTCGGCAAAGGAATAGAAGCCGAGGTAACCCAAGAGGAGCACTACGCTCAGGCGGTTGATAAGGGCGAAGCCATGGATTATGGCGATGGGCATGGTGTGGAGGGATGGTCTTGTTTTCATACGATTTGTTTGACGCTGACGCTTGTTTGTTATCGAAATCAGGGGCAAATTAATGTCGTATGAAGTTTGTTTCCTAATGGATAAGTTTGACGGTATTATGATTCTGGTATTGGTTATCAGTAGTTTATTGCTATGAAGCGAAGGGCGTCGGATTGCCGGGGAGAAAAGTTTGACGAGCCGGTTCTTCCTCGTCCGTTTTCCCTTTTGATTCTGTTGATCCGTGGGCAACTACAGCTTCGCCATAAGCCGCCGGACGTAGATGCCGAGGTTTGTCTCGTGCTCGTCAATTCCGAGCTTTGCACGGATGGCACTGCTGATTTGGTAGTGGCGTTTGAGCTGCATGTATTCGCCCACCTCTTTGCCGCGCAGGCCGATGGCGTAGAGGCAGACGTAGTTCGTCTCTGCTTCGGTCAGCCCGTGCTCCTCAAAGTAAGCTATCAGCTGCGGGTGGGAAGCCTTGAAGGCCAGGCGTGTGGTGTTCATGAAGTATTCTTTGTCCTGAAGAATGGCGTTTCTCCAAGCCTCGTAGGGCTTCGCATAGAGGGCGTTGTCGGTGATTTGCGTCGCAAGCAGTGCGTTGAGCATTTCGATGCGTTCGCGGATGGCGTCGACGACGGGCTTTGCCAGTTGTCGGCTATGGCTGATTGCCTCTTTCAGCGCCTCGCTCTCCTTTTCGAACTCGGCGATGCGTAGGCGGAAGTTCTCGGCAGCGAGCCGTTCGCGCTCGCATTCGAGCTTGGCGTTGTTCTTTTCGATTCGGAGCCGGATGGCTTCCGCCTGCCGCAGTTCGGCCTCGTATTTGGCTTGCAGCTGTTTGGCGAAAGCAATCGTTTCCCGCTGACGTACGCTGCTGTAGCGGAAATAGAGCAGGGCGATTAGCGCCAAGAGCAGCAGGATGATGAGGAGTTCGCCCCAAGCAATCAGGCGCGGGTCGGCAGCCGGCATCGTGCGGATAAGGCTCGACGCGAGCGATACGACAAGAACAAGGAGGACGACGTTGCCAAAGGCGCGGACAGATTTTTTCATAGCGGGAGGTGAGGGTCAGGCGGTTTGAAGTTGAGGCGAAAGATAGAATAAAATTCCGATATCCTTTTCCGTCGCCGTCGCAAAAAAGCGGCTGACCCCCTGAATCGGCCTATTCGCCTCTATTGTTGGCCGATAACGAAGAAAGATGATTAGGTTTGTCGTGCAAATCATCTCCGATTTTTCTCTTACGACTCTTCGCTCGTCCTCGGACCGTGGCGGAGAGTCGTTTTTTTATGGCCTAAGGGGTAGAAAAATGCTCGGTTCGAGTCGCTTATTAACTTTTTAACGCTTTGAATCCATAAAATATTTGTTATTTTGCATCAACTTAGGGGATGCTATGCCCGAACGGAATCGGGCTACCCAATCCCACCCTACTCGAGACTACAAGAATGAAAAAAATACATACCGATACGTGTCCGATTTGTGGCACAAAGGGTGGAACGAAGTACCTCACTTGTTCCGACCATTATGCCACCGGCGAGCGTTTCGACTTGGTGCGCTGTGAGCGGTGCGGCTTCATCTGTACGCAGGATTTCCCCGATGAGGCGGAGATCGGGCGCTACTACGAGTCGGCCGACTACGTCTCGCACTCCGACACGCGGCGCGGACTGATGAACAAGGTGTATCACCTCGTGCGCCGACTGATGCTGGCCCGCAAGGCCGACATGGTGGAAGGGCTCGTGCCGCCCCGCGACGGGCGACGCGTGCTTGACATTGGCTGTGGCACTGGCTATTTCCTTGCTACGATGAAGGAGCGCGGATGGCAGACGCTCGGCGTCGAGAAGAATGCGCTGGCGCGCGAGTCGGCGACGACGCATTTTGGCCTTACCACCCTGAGCGACCTGCGCGAGGTAAGCACCGACGAGCGCTTTGACGTGATCTCGCTCTGGCACGTGATGGAGCATCTGCAAGACTTGCAGTTCGTCTTCGCCCGCTTGCGGACGCTTCTTGCCGAGGGCGGGGCGCTGGTCGTGGCGCTTCCCAACTGCAGCAGCTACGATGCTGCCTACTATGGCGCTGATTGGGGCGCTTACGACGTGCCGCGCCATCTGTGGCACTTCGAGCCGGCTACGTTCAGCCGCCTGGCCCGCCGCGAAGGATTCAAAATTGAGAAGTTCGCTCCGATGCCGTTCGATGCGTTCTACGTCGGGATGCTGAGCGAGCGCTATGCCGGCAGGAGCCTGCCGTTCGTGCGGGGCCTTTGGCGCGGCGCGGTGGCGCTGAAGCATTCGCTGCGCGACCCGAAGAAGAGCAGTTCGATTATTTATGTTTTACGACGCATTTGATAAAGATATAAGATGAGCAATCAATCGCAGCCCGTCAAGGGTAAGTTTCGCAACGCGCGCCTGACGTCGGTCATCAGCATCTCGCTGGTGCTCTTCGTCTTGGGCATCATTGCGTTTATGGGCGTTTTTGCCAACCAATTGTCGACGTTTGTCAAAGAGAACGTGGGCTTCACCATCGTGCTCAAAGATGAAGCTACGGGTAAAGAGGTGGCGCAACTGCGTGAGCTGATCGAGAAGAGCGGCTACGCGCGCTCGTTCCAATACATCAGCAAGGAGGATGCGCTCAAAGAGCTCACCGAGGAGCTGGGCGAGAGTCCGGCGGAGTTTCTGGGCTTCAATCCGCTTCAAGCCTCGGTCGAGGTGAAGCTCTACGCACAGTATGCCAACAACGACAGCATCGCCATGATTGAGAAAGCGGTGCGCAAGGTGCTACCCAAGCAGGTGAGCGCCTTCAACTACCGTAAAGACATCGTGAAGCTTATCAACGACAACGTGCGTAAGATGAGCCTCGGGCTGACCGCCTTGGCTGTGGTCTTGCTCCTGATCTCGTTCACGCTCATCAACAATACGGTGCGCCTTTCGATCTACTCCAAGCGCTTCCTTATCCACACGATGAAGCTCGTGGGCGCCACGCCCGGCTTTATCCGCCGCCCTTTCGTCACCGAAAACATTCTCAACGGCATCTTCGCCTCGATTATCGCCATGCTCTGCCTCGGCGGCCTTATCCTGAAGGCCACGAGCGAGTATCCCGGCTTCGAGCAAATCGTCAATACGCGGATGCTTGTGGTGGTGTTTGCCATCATCCTCGCCTTGGGTGTGATTATCACGGCCCTTGCCTCGCTGTTTGCGACGAATCGCTACATCCGCATGCAGGGCGACGATATGTATCTGGTCTGATAACCCGCATTTACTACATTATATATAGAAGGTATACTTATGGAAACAAAGAAATTTGCATTAGGCAAGCAGAACTATATGATTATGGGCGTCGCAGGCGCTTTGGTGCTGCTCGGATTCCTCTTGATGATGGGCAGCAGCTCAACGATGGAGACCTACGACCCATCGATCTTCGATACCCGACGCATCGTCATCGGGCCAAACCTCTGCTTCATCGGCTACGTGCTGATGGTGGTGGGTATTCTTTGGAGAGGTAAAAAAGAGGCTTATGGCGAAGTATTGGCTCAGGCCTCGGGCGACGAACCTGCTAAAGCCTGACGAGGATGGAATGGTTTGACGCATTAATCCTCGGCCTTGTGCAGGGCCTTTCGGAGTATCTCCCAATCAGCAGCAGCGGCCATCTCGAAATCATGAGTCGACTGCTCGGCACGCAAAGCGAAGAGAACCTGACGTTTGCCATCGTCGTACACGCCGCCACCGTATTGAGCACCATCGTAGTGCTTTGGAAAGAGGTGGAGGTGCTCTTCAAGGGGTTCTTTCAATTCAAGTGGAACGAACAGACGCAGTATGTTGCCAAGATTCTCATCTCGATGATTCCGGTAGGCATCGTGGGCGTCTTCTTTAAAGATCAGGTCGAAGAGCTCTTCGGCAGCGGACTCACGGTGGTGGGTATCTGCTTGATCATCACGGCGCTTCTGCTCCTTTTCGCCGAATATGCCCATCCGCGCCGTCGCGAGAAAATATCGTTTCGCGACGCCATCATCATCGGATGTGCGCAGGCGGTGGCTGTGTTGCCGGGCCTCTCGCGCTCGGGCACCACGATTGCCACGGGGCTCCTTCTGGGCGATAAGAAGGAGGAGGTCGCCAAGTTCTCGTTTCTCATGGTGATTATCCCAATCCTTGGCGAGGCGTTTCTCGACCTGCTGAAGAGCCTCAAGGCGGCTCCGGCCGACGGCCCGGGCATCGGGCTGACGGCGCTTGCGGTGGGCTTCGTGACCGCTTTCGTATCGGGGACGTTGGCTTGCAAGTGGATGTTGAATTTGGTCAAGAAGGGTAAGCTCGTCTACTTCGCGGTTTATTGTGCCGTGGTGGGAGCGCTGACGCTTATCTTCCTGACGTAAAGTGAAGTTGATTATAGCTGATAGATATGGATTTCATTGAAGGTGAAGTATTGTATTTCAACAAGCCGCTCCACTGGACCTCTTTCTACCTCGTCAAGCAGGTGAGAAACCGGTTGAGCCGTCGGTTGAAAATGAAAAAGTTTAAGGTCGGTCATGCCGGAACGCTCGATCCGCTGGCCTCGGGCGTGATGATTATCTGCACGGGCAAGGCTACGAAGCTCATCGAGACATTCCAATACCAGACCAAGGAGTACGTGGCAACCCTGCGATTGGGCCAGACCACGCCATCGTTCGACCAGGAGACGGAGGTTGACGCCACCTACCCTGTCGAGCATATTACCCGCGAGCTCGTCGAGTCGACGCTTCGCAAGTTCCTCGGCAGCATTTGGCAGGTGCCGCCCGTCTATTCGGCCGTGAAGGTCGACGGCAAGCGCGCCTACGAGTTGGCCCGAAAGGGGCACGACGTCGAACTCAAAGCCAAGGAGCTTGTTATAGATGAGATAGAGCTTCTTAGCTACGATATGCCGGAGATTACGGTTCGCGTGGTTTGCAGCAAAGGCACCTATATCCGCGCCCTTGCCCGCGACATTGGCGAAGCGCTCGGCACGGGTGCTCACCTCACGGGGCTGATTCGCACGCGTATCGGCGACGTCCGCCTGGCCGATTGCATGGAGGCCGACCAAATCGACGCTTTCCTCGACGCGCATCTCCCTTTGGAGGAGGCCCCGGATTCGGCCGACGCTGCCCCTGCATCGGGTAAGACGAGTGAAGCCAAGCCTGCGGCTAAATCGCCGAAAGCCGACGATGCTTCTCGGACGAAGCCTGCCGGCAAGCGTCAGGGCGGTAAGAAGTCGGTCGTGACACGTGCGGCCTCGCACGAAGCTCAGCCCAACCCGACTGAAACGACTTCAGCTTTGGCTGAGCCGTCGGAAGCAGCCGGCGACGCAGCGCCTGCCGGCGGAGGCGATTCTCTTAATGGAAAAGAATAATCTACTTAAATAACTAAGCTGTAT
>X1_Eurasian_Beaver__coassemble_38_pt1 | contig 20448 bp, 13 predicted proteins | sample X1_Eurasian_Beaver__metabat2_low_PE_008 | metagenome-assembled genome bin X1_Eurasian_Beaver | reverse complement strand
TTGGCGACAACCTCATTGACGTTGTAGGTTACGCCACCATACTGCACGGTCTCCGGAATTACGACTTCGCCCGAGCAAGAGCTGTTGACGTCCACTTTGACCGATGTACCGTCGGACTTGGTTGTATACTGAAGGGCACCAACCTGAAACGTGTCAGCGAACAGTTCGCTAACGGGTGCAAAGAGCATGGCAACGGCTAAAAGCAGTTGCGAAAGAGTAAGGTTTTTCATAAGTAAACGAGTTTATGATTTTAGAATTATGATTTATTATCATCTGGATTTCAGTTCGACCGCAATACGCTTACGAGCATCCTCGGCAGACTCCGGCGTGATGTAGCTCCACGTAATCGGCACCGACTGCGACAGATAGTCGAGAATCTGCGGGAGCGACTCATCGCTAAACGTAGCGCGTAGCCGGACATCCTGATTTTTCGGGTTCAGATAGTTGATTTCAACATTAAATCGTTTCTCCAAGCGGAAGAGGATATAGTCGAGCGATGCATCGCGAAACACTAAGCGACCCTCCTTCCACGCTTTCTTGTCCTTAACGTTCGTCTCCGACTTGGCATACTTACCCGTCAACTTATCGTAGAAGACCTGCTCGCCGGGCTTAACCGTGATGGCCGAATAGCCAGGAATAAGCACGTTCACTCGGCCTTGCTCCAATACAACTTCGGTAAAGCTGACATCGTCATAAGCCAAGACGTTGAACTTCGTCCCGTAGACGTATGTGGTAACTCCCGATGGAGTATTGACATAGAACGGATGCTTCTTGTCGGCCGTCACTTCGAAATAAGCCTCACCACTCAACTCCACCTCGCGCCTGTCGGATTTAAAGCGGGCAGAATAACGGAGCGTGGAGCCCGAGTTAAGCCAAGCAACCGACTTGTCGGGCAATTCGTAGCGAACAACCGTGCCGGGCAATGCCGTCACCGATGCATATTCATCAAGTCGCTCCTGCCCTGCGAAATAGAGATATCCGAAAAGGACGGAAGTAAACATTAGCGGCAAAATCAAGAGAGCGGCATAACGCATAAGTGTGTTGAAGCGTTGCTGACGTTGGCTGCGACGTACGCGCCGGTCAGCCTCGGCAAAGGCGCGACTCGAATCGATGCTTTCGATCTCGAGGATTGCATCAGCCAATGCCTTGATTTCTGCGCGTTGCTCTTTATATTGTTCGGTATGCGAGTTTTCCATTCAGCGTGTTTGTTTTCTTTAATTCATTTATAGTACAATCGTATCATTCGGAAAAGGACAGCCTTGCACGATTTATTTGTCGAAAAACAAAATAAATTCATGTTGCTCCGGTCAGCTCATCACGGCTCCTCCACCTCAAACATCAACGGTACCAGCGGACGATGCGGATCGCTTGTTATCAGATTAATACGCCAACTGTCGGGCAAGTCCGAGCCACGCGATACGAACAAGAAAGTCAACCTCTGCTTTTCGCCCGGCTGCAAGGTTAGTTCGCCGGCAAGCGAACAGCGTATGAACGACGGGCTCTCTACCTTGCGAACCGCCAGCGGAGCCGTACCTTCGTTGGCTAAGGTAAGCACCATCGGCACATCGGCACGCAACTTGGCTGTTGAGAGCCGAAAATATGTTTGCGAACAGACCAGACGCGGAGCATCGGCTTTACCATCGGAGCTTTCGGCGTCTACAACGGTGCCAAAGATGCGAATAGGCCGGCTCCACACCGAGTCGGCACGAATCAACAGCCGATCGGTAATCGATCCATAGAATCCTTTTCGGGGAGTAACGCGGACAGTCAGTACAGCCGACTCTCCTGCCGGGATTGAAGCAGGCATTACGGCCCGAAGCAATCCGCTCTTGTTGAGGAAGCCGTAGGCAAGACGCAGCGTGCGATTCGAGCGGTTATACAGACGTATCTGCTGTTCCTGCCCTTCGGAGCCTTGTCGCACCAAGCCAAAGCTGAGCGATGCGCCGCCGGCAAGCAAGTCGGGCGTGAGCATATAGGGGAAATCGGTCTCGACATTGAGCATCGTAATCACCCTGCCTTTAATCAGCAAGTTGACGACGTTCTGCCCGCCGTTGCTGACAACGCGAATCCGCTTGAGGAATGAATCGGTCCGGCCGGCGGGGTCGAACGATACACGAATCGAGTCAAAAGATCCCGGAGCAATGGGTCGACGAGGATAGTCGGCGGCTGTGCAACCACACGTCGTTTGCACCTCCTCTATCAGAATAGGCGACGACTGGAGGTTGGTAAAACGAAACGTATGGAAGACCTTCCCATCGGCTTCGCGAATCGTGCCGAAATCGAAAGCGGTCTCATCGAATCGTAGCGGCGAACCACTCCCCGACTGCGCACAAACGTCGCAGAAGAACAAGAGCACCAACAGCATCGGCAAGCAGACACGTCGCAACATAGCATTTCAGGATTTAAGTATCGCCAACGGCTCGGCTGCGAGCCGTCGGCGAAAATATCATTACTAATTATTCATCTTCAGGCAGGTCATTCAGCTCGGCTGCCCAAACGACGTTGACCGACTCAGGAAACACCAAGTCGCGCCCGTTGCCGGAACAATCTTTCAGCGTATTGCCCTCGCCCTCATCCATACGCCAATAGCCATAGAGCTCGTCGGCAGAAGGAGAGGCAATCTCGCGCAGATTGGCTTTTATCTCATCGGCACTCAAGCATCGCTTCCACATACGAATTTCCGAGATAATACCGGCGAAATAGTAGTAGCTGCTGCTAGAGAAACCGAATTGGAATCCGGTCAGCGTATACCCCACTTTGAATCGCAGGGACGACGACTCCCCCCAACGCTTGGTCGGCTTGGCAGAAGCAATCTCTTCGCCATTGAAGTAAAGGCGATAGGCTATCTCCGAGTTCTGTCCGGTCTGTGAGCCGTCGCACGTGACGGTGATACGAAGCCATTGCTTGGTCGGAATTGTCTTATACATAGAGGTCGTGGTCAAATCGCATTGGCGGTTTCCAATAACCGAAACACCGGTAAAACTCGAAGCACGGATTTCGCAGCCGCTGAAGGCTTCATTATTGTTGCCGGTGTCGAGTCCTCGCCATGTACCAATATAGTTGGTACCACTGTGCCAGCTATAAGGGTAAATAAGCAATTCGAACGTATGCGTATTATCGTCAATCGTAACCACCTCATCGTTGGCAAAGCTCAGCGCACGATACATACCGGTCGAGTAAGTGCTCATATTCAGTCCGACGATATAGTCGAGTTTGCCGTCGATACTCATGCGAAAGTAGCTGACGGAGCGCATATCGGTATCGGCCTGTCCAGTGCAAACATCGTCAATCGTTGCCACAATCGGGAGCAGATATTCTTCTCCCTCCTTAAGCCCGTAGAGCGACGAGAAGCTGACAGAAAGACTGTTCGACTCTTGCTCGCCGGCCTTCACAACAGCATCGGTTTTCACGAGCGTATAGACGAACGACGGCATCACCTTATAGGTCGTGCCATGCTGAGCATTATAGACGTCGACCAAGCTGTCGGCCACCGCCACCGTACAGAGCAGGTTTTGCGAAGCCGGCTTGTCGAGATGAATCTGGTAGTCATAGACGTAGCTTCCGGCCTCCAATACATCGCGATAATCGATGGCAAAAGCCCCCGATTCGGATTGAGGCATCTCGACGACGGGAAGCTCGACGAGCTCCTCGTCATCTGAGCAAGCTGCCAGACCGCAAGCCCCCAAAAGGCAAAGCAAAGAGAGGGCCAAGGTATTTAGTTTGTTTCTCATAATCATATACCGAAATTTTTTATTCCACACATTTGTTTGTATCGTCGTAGGTCCAATCGATCGTAATGTTGCTCTTATAGCTGATATCGCGTTTCGACGGCGAAAGGTCGTAGAAAGTGGTGCCTTCCCCTTCGTTCATACGCCAATAAGAGACCAGCCCATTGGTCGATGGATCGACTCCGCAGACATTTGCCTTGATTTCGCGGGCAGAGAGTGCACGAGTCCAAAGGCGCATCTCGCTCAATCGGCCGTAGAAGAGTTGCGACGACTGGTAGCCGCTCGACGGCATCCCGATTTGCACGCCATAGAGCGAATACTCGTAAGGGGCGACAGACATGGAGTTGTCTTTCTCTCCGTTGATATAGAGGGTGAGCGTCGAGCCGTCGTTGACAAGCGCCACAGCATACCACGTATTAAGCGCAAAGCGTGTGTTCGACGACATCTTGCCTTGCTTAGTCGTGACGTGAAGCTGATTCGGCTCGTCGGTTCCCTCACCGAAACGAAGCAAGTTCTGGTCGCATTTAAAGCCGCCGTCGTCGATAGCACCACCTTCGACCGACGATTCGTTGCCGCCAAAGGAGCAGACGCGCGTCGTCCCCGAAGCGCCCAGCGAGCGAAACTGGGTGGCATAAATCTTCACTTCCCATGTGTAGGCCGTCAGCGACGGGATTGGGTCAGGAAGCAAGAACTGATAAGCCATCGAAGCTTGCCCCACATACGGCGCATAGAAACGGAGTGTGCGAGCCACTTTCAGGTAAATCGTGCGGCTCGATTCGATAATATCGAGGTTGCCCGTTGCGGAGCGTATCGTGACCGGCACCAGATAGACGCGCCCCGGGACGAAGTCCGAATCATCGGCGATAGCGAGCGATGCAGCCGAAGAGATGGCTTGACCGGTGGAGATTGTCACCGAGCTGTTGTCGAGCGTCCAAGCTCCGGCGGGGATGGCATAGTAGTTGGTGCCCATCTGCGCATTATACTTTTCCACCAGCGTCGTATCGACTGCCAAGGAGACTTGCACGTCCGAGCTAACACAAGAGGTCGAAGTGACCGTCACCGGGTAAGCGGCAGGGAAACCGTCGACCGGGAATTTCACGAGGCAATCCGAGGCGGTGCCGGTTATTAGCAAACCGTCGCCCTTCTCGACTGCTTCCTGACAGCCGGCGAGAAGCCATGAAGCCATCGCGACTACCATTATATTCTTAAAGAATCTTACTGTTCTAACTGTTTTCATAGCCTTCGTTTTAAATATTAGTTAGCATCCGTTTCGGTCGTTTCCTGCACCGTAGCAGGTTCCACCGGCTGTCCGGCAGGATTTTGCTCCTGAATGCCCCGACGCAAGCTGTAATATGGCACAGCTTTCTGCTCAATGTCGCCGATTGCCTGATTGGCAGGGCGCGTCGTGTTGTACTCGTATTCGAAATAATAGCCTCCGAAGCCACCTTTACGTCCCTGCGTAGGGTTCCAACGAGCCATACCGATCACCGAGTAGAGCGGATTGCCCCAAGAATCGGTTTTGTTGCCATCCAATTCTCTAAACGATACGCCACCGTTTTGCCAATACCAGCCCATTTGCTCGGTAGCAACAAACTTTTCGGGTGGACACCAACTGCTGATTTGATTGAAGTAATTCTGCAATCCGCTTGCCGAACCACAACTGTAGCATTGGCGAACGAAGTAGTCGACGTAAGGCTCCGTCTCGGCCGGTGGAGTCTGATTGTAGAAGTCCACGATAAGCAACTTATCGGTGCCCGACTGCGGGCCGAAGTAATTGCCCAGTACTTGTATGAACTTTGTAAAATTTTCTCCTTGTAGCCAGTCGCCTTCCGGCTCATAGTCGAGGTCTAGCCCGTCGAGGTCATTGCGCAAAACGCATTTTACGAGGTGCATGGCGTAGGCTTCAATACCGGCATCGGATTTCGAGAAACCGGCCGAAGCGATTCGGCAGATGGTGCACATCACGACGCGCGTCCCCTTGACGCGACGAATATAGTTCATCTCTTCGAGCGCCGTCGGCATATAGCGCTCGTTGAAATCGCTCGATTCGATATAAGCGGGATTAGCACTCGGAATGCCCGACCAAAGACTAATGATGTCCATACTGTCGGGAAGGCCCGTAAAGTGAAGCCCCATCGAAGCCGAGGCTTCGGAGGTGTAACCGGCATACCAGCCAAAACAGATGGCGTGGTCGCTCTTCTTGTAGTCGCGCAGGTTCTGATAGTACTCCTCCGAATAGGCTGTCGGGGTTTGTATCACCTCTTGTTCGATATCGGTATCGCAGCTGCCCATCCAAAATGCCAAGAGGAAGGAGCACAGGAAATATGCATAATTTCTTTTCATAGACTTTATTCTTAAATGGTCGCTGAATTACTTGTTGGCCACGTCCCACCAAAGGCGAACGCCGGCATTGTCCACACCACCCAGAAGAGCGATGCCTTTGTCGAGCTCGGTGCGGTTCGTGTTGTATTCCGATTCGGGATAAGGCAAGCGGCGAATCTGGATATCGGTGTCGACCGACCCTCCCGAGCTTTCATTGACTGCAACAGGGAATACTTTCGGGTAGCCCGTGCGGCGGAATTCGGTCCAAGCCTCCTGCCCTACCGGGAACAGAGCCAGATACTTCTGCGTGATAATCCGTTCGAGATTGGTAGCGAAGTCGGCCGTGTCGTCCCACGCCACGGAGATTGTGCCCAGCGCATCGTGAGAGTACGACGAAGTGACCGGATCGACATAATTAGCCGGGACGTAGCCGTCTGTCGCCGTACGGGTCAGGTAGGCATCGGCTCCGGAAACGCTGTTTTCATCAAACGACATCCTGACGCCCGATTCATAATATTGGCGGGCATCTGCCGCCGAGCCCCAACGCAGGGCATACTCGGCCAACAGAAAATAAGATTCTGAAGCGCGCATCCAAACGACGTTTGAAGTAGCGCCGGCCTGCGGCTGCGAGAACGAACCGGTAATGTATTTGTCCTTACTGATATACTTCGACATGCCGGCACGAATACCGCGGTAAACGCCGTCGTCGGCAGTCTCGAAGTAAGCCGCCCGACGTGGGTCTTGATAGCCGTTCATATACGAGTCGATCGTCGCCCCCATGCAGATGTCGTCCCATCCTTTTATAATATAGAGCGGACTCTCGTAGGTGGCGATTGGAGTGATATGTTGCAGCTCGGCTTGGTCGGTCGTCGTGCTCATCAGCCCGTAGGAGTTAGACATTGCCAGCTCAGCCTCACTCTTGGCTTTTGCTTCATCGATGCAGGCCAAGTGCATCGCCAAACGCAGGCGAAGCGAATTGGCAAACTTAATCCAGGCCGTGACGTCGCCATTATAGACGCAATCCCACGAGGAGAGCACCTTCGTGCCGGCAGCCGCATAGCTTTCGAGGTTGGCAATAGCACTGTCGAGTTCTTCGAAGAAACGGTAATAAACATCTTTCTGAGAGTCGTAAGGCACCTCTTTCGATACGCCAAAACTGAGGTAAGGAATTGGCCCGTAGGTGTCGGTGACGCGATGCATAGCGGCCACCTTCAGAATCTGGGCAAGCGAGAATCGGGGGTCTTCGTCGTTGTCGACCGTATTGCGAATCTCACGCCAGGCGTTCATCGTGGTGGTGTAATTGGTCGTAAACATATCGCCATACCAGCTGCGTTTGTCCCAATTGTATCGGCCTGCCGAATTGATGCTCGGAGCCGGGAAGCCAAAATAGCCGACAAAACCATCGCCGCCCATTACTTCGACGGTCTGGTAGCGGTCGGTCCCGATGTCCAATCCCGATTGAGCCACGACAAGCACGTTTTGCTCCATCTGAAGGAGCAGCGAGCCGGTGCGGACATTGTCCCAGTCGGCCATGGCGGATGTAGCTTCGTTCGGATTGGTGTTGTACGACAGGAAATTATCCGTACAGCTCGTTGCGCCAAAAGCTATGCCAAGGAGCAGGCTGAGCGTGCGTACATTTGTAATCGTATGTAAGTTCATCATTTGCATGTTTAAAAGGTTAAGCTATCAGAAGGTCACTTTCACGGCAAATCCGAGTGAGCGCAGACTTGGCTGCATGAAGTAGTCCATTCCCTGATTGTAAGTACCGGTGCTGGCGGTCGATTCGGGGTCGAACGGAGCTTTGCAATAAAGCATCCAGAGGTTGCGACCGACGAAGGAGACGTTGACTGCCGAGAGCCAGTCGCACCATTTGTCGACCGGCAGGTCGTAGCCCACGGTAAGTTCGCCCAAGCGAACGTTGGTCATACTGTAGACGTACATGGAGCCGACATAGCCCGTACCATTGGCCCCGATGGTCTGATACCAAGTCTGTGCATCGACCAAGCATCCGTTGACACTGACGCCGCCATTGTCGCGCGCAATGGCCGAGGCTTTCGAGACGCCATAATAGTCCATCACAGCTTGAGTGGCCGAAATGCCGATACCGCCCACACGGGCATTGAGCATAAAGCCCGCCGTAAGCCCCTTCCAGCGGAAATCATTGCGCCAGCTGAGCGTGTATTTCGGATTGGTGTTGCCTGCGTAAACGTAGTTGTTCTTATCGGTCTCGAGTGCACCGGTCATCGAGTTCATCCAGATATCGCCATGCTCGTCTGTGCGCATGGTATTGACGTAGACGTCGCCCATCGAGCCGCCCACGGTGAGTCGCTGCTTGGCTCCGCCGAGCGAATAGACGTCCATCTCATCGAGGCGAACCGTGACGCCGAGCTCTTCGTTGGTATATTCCGGAAGAAGCTGGTCAATGCGATTGCGGTTGAGCGACCAAAGAAGCGTGGTTTTCCAAAGCACCGGGCCGAGGTTCTGGCGGAATCCTGCCGAGAGTTCAATCCCCTTGTTGGTCACCTTACCGGCATTGACGTAAAGCTTTGAATAGCCTGTCGTGGTGGATATATCGGGACTGAAGAGCTGATTCTCGGTGTACGATTTATAGACCGTAGCATCGAGCGTCAGCTTGTTGTGGAAAAGTTCGAGGTTGAAACCGGCTTCCCACGAGTGCGTACGCTCGGGCTTGAGGTCTCTAATCGGGAAGTAAGAAGTGGTATTAAGCCCGCCGAGCACGGAGTAGGTGGTGATGGCGCGGAATCGTTCGGGCGCGTTGCCCACTTCGCTATACGAGAGGCGAACTTTGGCATAATTGACCACCGGCGTCTTCACCTCAAACATTCGGGTCAGGATTGCCGACAGGCCGACCGACGGATAGAGAATCGACGAATTGTCGGTCCCGGCCAAAGCAGACATCCAATCGTTGCGAAGCGAACCGTCGACGTAGAGCATCCCCTTATAGCCCAGCGATGCCGTGGCAAAAACGGAGTTGGTGCGGTCGTGGTAGTCGCTGTTTTTATACGTGAGCTTACCCGAGGTGTTGACATTGTTGGAGGTAAAGAGATTCGGAATCGTGAGGAGCCCGCCGCCAAAGTTCAGCTCGCGGTAGTTAAGGTCGAGCAGGCTGACGCCGGCCGTCGCCGTGACGTTCCAAGCCTCATCGGCGAAGTATTTGTTGACGTTGAGCATGGCATCGGCATAGATCTGACGCGTGTCGCGGTCACCCTGCAGGTAAGCCCCTTTGTCGGAGTTCTCGGAAAGGACGTTGAGCGTCGAGGCGTACATCTTCTTCGACGTGTTGACGTTCTCCTGATCGAGCTTGACGCGGCCCGAGATGTTGAGCCAATCGGTCAGCGCATATTTCAACGAGCCGCTTACCAGGAAGCGACCTTTCTTGTTGACGTAGAGGTTGCGGTTCGTAATCCAATAAGGGTTTTGCATCGAAAGCCCGTTGTCGTTGAGCGGCCAGAACTGCGTCTTAATGTTGCGGTCGACGTCGTAGCGTTCGTAGTATTGATACTTTGTAAAGTCGTCGCCGCGCGGGAAGAGGTAGACGGCTACAAGCGGATTGGCATATTCACCCTGCGCAAGCATATTGCGCTCCTTGACGTTCGAGTACATAAAGCTCAAGTCCATCGTCAGCTTGTCGTTGAGCATGGAGGTGGTATTACGCACCGAGAAGTTGTAGCGGTCCAGATTATTGTTTTGGATAATGCCTCGGGCATTGACCGAGCCGAGCGAGACGTAGGTCTGATTCTTCTTTGTCCCGGTGGTAAGCGTGACGGTGTTGGCCTCGTTGTAGCCGGTCTGGAAGAAATCGCTTACGCTGTAGCTGGATGGTGTGGCAAGTTTCGACGCCCAGCTATACCATTCGCCTGTCTCCGAACCATAGGTATTCTGGAACTGCGGCAAGCGGAAAGGCGAGTAGAACGAGGTATTGTTGCTGTAGGTGAGCGTGGTCTTGTCGGCCGAGCCTTTCTTGGTCGTGATAAGCACAACCCCGTTGGCGGCAGCCGAGCCATAGAGTGCGGCGGCAGCCGAACCGCTCAATACGGAGATTGATTCGATATCGTCGGCATTGAAGTTAGCAAGCCCGTCGCCCGACTGTCCGGCACCCGTATATTGGTCGTCCGGCTGGTCGCTGCCGATATTGGCAAGCGGCACCCCGTCGACCACATAGAGCGCATTGTTGTTGCCCGAGATTGACTTCGTACCGCGCATGACGACACGCGCACTACCGCCAATACCGGCCGAACTGGCATTGATTGAGACGCCCGCCACCTTGCCGGCCAAACTGCTCATGACGTTTGCGTCTTTCGTCTTACCCACCTCATCGCCGTCGATTTGCTGGACATTGTAGGTAAGCGATTTGGCCTCGCGCTTGATGCCGAGCGCCGTGACCACCACTTCACTCAGATTCTTGGTGTCTTCTTTCAAGACAATGCGAAGCGATTTGCCATCGGTCGGCACGGCTACTTCCTGCGAGACGTAGCCGATATACGACACCTCGAGCCGAGCGCCTTTCGGGGCTGAAAGGCGGAAGTTCCCGTCGATGTCGGTCACGGTGCCGACGTTCGAACCCTTCACCTTGACGTTGACCCCAATCATCGGCTCGCCCTTGGCATCGCGCACCGAGCCGCTTACCGGCACTTCGGAAGCTTGCTGCGTGGCGGAGCGGCTCCCCGTGGTCAGAATAATCTGCTTGTCGACAACCGTATAGGCCACATCGGTGCCTCGAAATATCTCATTCAGAATATCTTTGATATCATTCGATTCGGCCGTTACCGAGACACGACGATCCTTTTGCAACGTCTTGTTGCTATAAAGGAAGACGTAGTCGGAGGTCTCTTCGATTTTGTTGAGCACCTGTTCGACCGATACGTTGCTCATCGCTATGGCATCCCAGGTGCGTTGGGAAAAGCTGTTTTCAGCCGAAAGCTGAAACGCAACCGTAAAAAATAATGCCGTACTAATCCTCATAGATAACGGGAGTTTTAGATTTAAAGCATATTTATGGTATAATGCTTCATCAGGACGATTTTTCTTCATACATTAGCATACACTTTGGTTTGTAATCACTGATAAACTAAGGCTTTCGTCCGGAGAGCGTTTGCAGACGCCAATCCGGGCTATTTTTGAAATTATCGGGGAGAAAGTTGTTGCAGCAGCTTTCTCCTCTTTTTTTTAAATCGTTTTTTATCTCATAGGCAATGACATTAAGGATTATAAAATTCCATGGCTGTTCGATAAAATTCAAACCGACGATTGCCGAAAATCAAACCGACGATTGTTGGCAATCAAACCGATGATTATTTTATTCGAACCGACGATTGACGACAATCGAACCGACGAATATTTTAAGCGAACCGACGAATTTGGGGCGGTATTCGGAAATATCCTCGAGGGGGATTTATCGCGTGAGTCGTTTTATATCTTGTAATTTCTTATTTGCAGATAATACAATCGATTAGGACCGAAAAGGACATCTTTGTCTTACTTTTTTCATGATTTTCCGCTACCAACGTTTTCGAGCCAAGCCAGGTTGAAGCGATAGTGAAGCCTGCTGCTCAGCAGGTGAATCATATTATCGGGCGACTGCGTTGCAGCCAGATAGCCGCGCGGCTCGGCATGCCGGGCGTCGGCGACGAAGAATCCGGTCCAGGCTCCGCCGTTGAGAAAGCGCTCCGACCCATCGGTAAGAAGGCGGCGCACGGGCCAGGTCAGCCCTTCGTCGTACGAAAGGGCGGCATACATGCCGTAGCCCGTGAATGTGCTTCCGTCGGGAGCAGTAAAGGTCATACCGCGGTCAGCCTCGGGCGTACGCTGCGGATGGTCGGTGAAAGCCACAAGCAAGAGCGGGCCTTCACGCAGCCGCATCAAGACCAAGCGTTGGCCGCCATCGATCGGCGGAAGCTCCGACGCCGCGTAATGCCAAGTGCGGCCGTCGTCGGTCGAACGGCTCACGGGCATCCGAAGCCGCCCCGCCGCATCGCGAATACTATTGCCTCGGCCAAGCGCCATCAGCGAACCGTCGGTCAGACGCACAATGCCGGCATGGATTCCGGCAATGGTGCTTCCCGTGCCTCCCGCCTCAAAGCGCGGGAGCGGCGCACCGTCCCACGGGTCGGCCCATGTCTGCCCGCCGTCTTTACTTATATGTATGGCGGTACCGTCGTTGCCTCCCGGGCCGGCATCGCATGCCTGAATCAGCCAACCCTCGGGCGTAATGATAGTGCCGGCAATCACCTGATGGCGCTTGGCGTGTTCGGGAGCGATAAGACGCGGAGCACTCCACGTGGCGCCGTTGTCGCGGCTGGTTCGCATAGCCATAGCCAGATTCTGCCAATCGCCCGCCGCCTCCACGCCGTTGAGATGATAGAGCGTGCCGTGGCTGTCGTTGAGCAAGGCGCTACCGGTCATGTTGCGGTCGGGCACTTTGAAAAAGAGCGAAGCAGGGTCCCACTCGGTTGCACCCCGGCGCAGGCGGGAGCCAAGCACCACCATGCCCCGACCATTCTCTTCATCGGCCGAGAACCAGATAGCGAGCAAATCGCCGTTGTCGCACCACGTCACGGCCGGCTGATGGTTGTGGCGGTAGAAGGGGGTCAGCAACGAGCAATCGGGCTTCACTACAAACGGGATGGGCGGAATGAATAGCGGCTCGGCAGTCGACACCGGCTCCCAGCGAGCTTGCTCGCAACTCACGTTTTGCCGATTGAGGGGCACCGGCTCGGGCATGCCCGACGGATTAAGCCGGGCGGCTGACTCGACGACGCGAAATCCGGTCAATGAATGCTTGTCGGCCGGAATCATAGCCATACGATTGGCACTGCGCAGATACTTCACAGGCGTATGATGGCTGCCGCCTCGGGTCACACGGTATTCGCCCCGGGCAGGACCCGCGGGGTCGACTTGGTCGGCCGCCGAATAGGGTGCATACCAATCGAGACACCACTCCTCGACATTGCCGTGCATATCGTAAAGGCCAAACGGGTTGGGCGGAGTCTGCGCCACGCGGAGCGAGACGGAGTCGTAGTCGCGAGCCACGCGCTGACTACGCTGAAAGGCATCGGGCAGGCCGTCGCCCGTCGAGTAGCGCGTATAGCTTCCCGCCCGGCAAGCATACTCCCACTCGGCCTCGGTCGGGAGGCGATAGCTCCTCCCCTCTCGCTTGCTCAGCCATTCGCAGAAAGCCACGGCATCGTCGTAGCTGACATTGACAACCGGCTCATCGTCGAGCAGGCTGACGCCGTTGCGCCCGCGCAAGAGTCGATGCTCGGGTCGAAACTGTTCGTACTGAGCGTTGGTCACCTCTGTAGTGCTCATGCGAAACGGGCAGCTGAAGCTAACGCGATGCACCGGTGCCTCATCAAAGTCTTCTCCCCAAGCCTCGCTTCCCATATAGAAGCTGCCTTGGGGGATATCAACAAATGTCAGCAAGGAGCGGTCGCGGCTCTGCCCCGATGCGGTCAGGCAGCAACCGGTCGCCAAGAGGATAAGCAAGTTTTTCATCATGATTCAATTGTTTATTTACTTTAGGTTTTCAGGCAATTTCAAAGCAATCGTCTTCAGCTTCTTGCCCGCCACCGCAGGCTGAATTACCGCGCCTTTCAGCGTCTGCAATTGTGCCGGAGGCGTAAAGCTGACAGCCATCAGCGTCTCGGCTCCGGGACGCAGATAGCACGTCGGCGGCACTTCAAACGCCTGGCTTTGCGGAGCGATACTGAAGCGCAGGTCGAGGGGTTCTTTGCCCGTGTTGATTATTCGCACAAACATCGACGAAGTGTAGCCCGAGCGGGCGCTTGTGAAGTCGATGGCTTGGAGGTCGGCTCGCAATCCGCTTCCCAAATCGTAGGGGAAACGTTGCTCAAGGGTGCGTTCGGCCTCTTTCACCTTGCCCGAGATGCGGCATACGGCAGCACACGTGCCGTCGGTCAGGCGTATCTGAATCGATTTCGAGAACATTCCCGCGCGCCCTTCGGGGTCGAACGCGACGGTAATATTGGCCTTCTCGCCCGGGCGTATAGGGTCTCTTGGATAGCTAACCTTCACACAGCCGCAATGAGCGGTGGCGTCGACTATGGCCAGCGTTTTATCGCTGTGATTGGTATATACAAATGTATGCTTCAACACGCCCCCGAGCTCGTCGACATTGCCAAAACTGTGCGCGACTTGGTCGGGGCGAAACAAGTTGTTTCGCTCGGCGGCAAAGGGGGTCGAAGCGTAGCAAAGCATTAAAAATAGCAGGACGACGTATCGTCTGAATATCTTTTTTATCATAACCGGCTAAAGAAAAAAATAAGTGCCTGCAAAGCCTGTCGCAGGCACTTATAATTATCTATTAATAATTCGACAACCTATTCGGTTAGTTGTAGAGATTAATCTCATACATACGCCAATAGCTCTTTGCCCACGAATAGTTATAGAAGAAAGAGCCTTTAATACGCACGTATTGTGCCTTGACGGAACCGTAGAGCACACACTGAATCGATGATGTCCAACTGCTTTCAACAGTGCCGATTCCGTTCCAGGTGGTGCCGTCGCTGCTGTAATCAAATTCTGCCGCATCGAAACCGTAGTAATAACGATAGAAGTAGAGTTCGATGCCCTTGAATGCTTGCTCACTGCCAAGGTTGACAATAATCTCATGATTGTCGGCACGCGAGAAGGTCGGGTAAGTGGAGTTGCTGCCGTCGATCAAGTTTTGCAGGTTGGTAGCGCTCTCGTCGGAGCATGTCACCGTCCATCCGGTCTTGTCGAGCAATGTCAGGCCGTCGAGCGAGCCATCTTCGTTAATCAGTTTTTCGGCTACCGACACCAAGTAGTAAGCCAAGCCCACATTTGTGCTTGGACGGAAATTATTATCGTTGCTTTCAGTGATAACCACGGGCACCAGATAGTCGTTGCCGGCTTGCAGTTGCTCGATTCCGGCTTCGCTGATTGCAAGAGCAATCCCCTCTTTCGAAGCGGTAGTGTCGGCTTCGATGGTGAGATAGTCGGCGGTAAGGGTAAACAGTCCGTCGGGAGCTGCTATATATTTGGTCCCGTTAGCCGTGTTATAGTCTGCAACAAGCGAATTGTCGATGGCAAGCTTCACCTGAATTGCTTTGGTTGTCGGAGCGGTGGTTTTGATTGTCTTTTCACCTTCGAGGCTGGTAAAGTTGCCAACCGGCGTTTTGCTCACGGCGCCGCTTGTCAGCACATTGGCATTGGCAAAATAAACGCGGTTGTAAGGGATGCCGTCGAAGTCATATTCCTCGTCGTCGCTACAGCCGGCCAATGAGCCGGAAAGAAGCAGCGCACCGCCTATTGCCCAAAATATATTCTTTAATTTCATAATCATTTCGCAGTTAAAAATAGGATTTTAAAATACGCGGTCGAATTTAGAACGGACATTTCTGATTCTCCATCCATTGGACGGTGCGATAAGGCGTGGCATCATAGCCATGACCTGTCTCATCGCGCACGGTGCCATCGTCTTGCAACTCGCCGTTGAAACGCCAATAACCGAGCAGCCCCGGAGTCGACGGGTCGACGTAGCAGATACCATCGTTGAGCTCGGCAGTGGTGCGAGCCACATTCCACACACGACATTCGCTGACACAACCGTCGAACATACGAGAGAATCCCACCGAGCGGCCGATAGCAAACGTATCGTCCCAGGTATGACCGTCGTAAGCACAGCTCAGATTGACCGTGCCGCCATTCTTGGTTTCAACGAACTGGATTTGCTCGCCGTCGAGATAGACGCGGAAATACTGACCGTCGTAGACGGCGGCAAAGTGGTGCCATTTGCCGGTATCGAACTCTTGATCGGCCCAAGCTTCGTAGTGGTCTTTTTTATTAGGGTCTGAAGCGGTGCCGATTGAGGCCTTGGCCAGCTGAGCTTGTTGCAAGGATTGCCGGCGCCGTCGCCAAAGCGGAAGAGGAAGTTTTCTTCGCAACCGACAAGCGAGCTGATGCCGTTGGCCGAACGCGGCGAGTTAGGGAACGAAATAGGCATCACTTTCATCTCGATGGTCATCTGTTCGAGGGCCTTTACCGGGCTGTCGTCGCCGGCAAAGCCATAGATTGTGAAGGCATTGTTGCGAGCCAGGTAGGCGGCTTTGATGTTGATCACTTTCGAAAACATCACGTAGGCCGTGCGCGACGCTTCGAGCACCTTCAGCTCGCCCGTGCTTACGCTTTCGATCTTTACCGGTAAGCAGTACGATTGGCCCTCCTGAAGTTTGTCAGCATTAGCCGTGATGGTCAGGCCGGTTGAGACCGACTTTCCCTTTTCGATGACCACCTTGTTGCCTTCAATCACGTAGGCATCGGTGGGCGGAACGACGTAGCTATAGCCGGTCGACTTGTTGTAGGCCTCAAGCAATTCGGGTGCGGCAGTGAGCGTGATGGTGATATCTTGGTCGGCTTTGGCTGTGCTGCTGACGGTAAGCGCCGTGCTCGATTCGCCCTCAACGAGGAGCTTCACCTTGGGCGAGCTCAGTGTGCCGGTCATGAAGACGGCGTCGCCATAATCCGGACCATTGTCGCAACCGGCCAATCCGAGCATTGCAGCAGCTGCTATGAGCAATATATTCTTTTTCATTGTATCTGTAATCCTTTAATTAGACGTAGGTAATTAAATCATATCGTTATCGAACTGCCGGATTCTGGATCTGAATACATTCCCGGAAACGGTAGTACGGCGATGGATTGTTGTCGTGGACATTGTAGTCGCGGTGGATAAAGAAAGCTCCGAAACCGCCCTTTCTTCCCTTCGTTGGTTGGTAGCGAGCCTGAGCATACATGTCGCTCATCGTGCCTTGCCAATTGTCGCCCATATTGCAGCAGAACACCACCTTGTCGATAGTCCAAGATGTCGATGTACCGCCGCTATAAGCCTGCTTGAAGTAGTAGTTGCAGATTGGAGTCAGCTCTTGCGACGGGTCGCTTGGAGCATCGACGCAAAGCAGTTTGTCGCAGATGCCTTCTTGCGAAGCCACCTCGTCGCCATAGCGCTCGCGAATCAGCGCCAAGCGTTCGGCCTTGGTGATGTTCGGATTAGGGCCCATGTATTTGGCGATATGATTCATGAAGTAGAGGAAGTAGCTACCACTCAAGAAGTCGCCTTCCGGCTCGTAGTCGGCATCGAAGCCATCGAGGTCGTTTTCGAAAATCAGGTCGATAAAGTATTCGGCATACATTTCGAGGGCTCGGTTGAGCTCATCGGCGTCGCCCGATGCACGCGCGGCATCGTAAGCCTGTTTGTAGTCGTGGTCGTTGGTCTCGGCATCGATTCGACAGATTGACACGACGAGCATCTTGGTGCCTTTCACCTTCTGTACGAATCGCATCTCCGTCTCGGTATCGGTCCCCTTGGCAGGGATACCGCCCCAAAGCGAGCAGATATCCAAGCTGTCGGGCAATCCCATAAAACGCACCGCCAACGAATTGCCGCTACCATATTGAGCAAACCAGCCAAAAGCTATCGAGTGGTCGGTATTCTTATAGTCGCGTAAGTTTTGATAATAGAGGTCGCTGTAGGTGTAAGGCTTTTCTATCACCGTGTTTTCGATGTCGGTATCGCACGAAGCAAATGCCATAGCCCCAACCACGAGTGCCCATAAATATTTAAATGCTTTCATTTTCGATTTTCAATTTTAAAATAGAACTTATATTTCCGATTGAACATCTCCTTATTAACGCTTCACGTCCCACCAAAGGCGCGTACCGGCGGCATCGGCTCCGCCAAGCAACGAAGCGGCGGCCTGCGTGTTGGCCGAGTTGTTGGAATACTCGGTGGTCGGGAACTTCAAGCGGCTAATCATTTCGCCGTCGCTGACTTCACTCTGATAGCTGTAGCTGTTGATGCGCACCCAACCCGGCAAACCGGTGCGACGCATGTCGCTCCAAGCTTCCTGACCGTCGGGGAACAAAGCAATCCATTTCTGCAAGGCAATCTTTTTAAGATTTTCGCTGTCATTTTCGTCTTCCCAACAAATCGAAGTGTAGGTAAGCATCGATGTGACGCTTGTCGAACGGCCGTTGTACGGGTCGGTGAAGCTTTCGAGCGGACGCTTTTCGGAGTCGGCAACGTAGGCATCGGCTCCGCTCACGCTCCAGAAGTCGAACGAAGCCTTAACACCGGCTTCATAGTATTCGCGGGCCGACTTGTCGCCCAAACCGAAGCGAAGCTTTGCCTCGGCAAGGAGGAAGTTGGTCTCGGCGGCATCCATCCACTTCATGGCCGACGAGCTGGTATAGTTCATGCTCGAAGCACTGTTGGTATAGTTGTCTTTGTTGACACTCGCCATACCGTTGCGCACGCCGTGATAAGCGCCGTCGGCAGCTGTTGCGAAGTAAGCGCTCAGGCGCGGGTCGGCAAGGCCGTTGAGGTAGCAGTCCATCGTGGCGCTCATCTTTTCGTCGTTCCAGCTTACGGTGATTTCGTAATACGGGTTTATAAACGAGAAGTAGGTGTTTTGGCTGAGCACGGCAGCGTCGTCGACCGTTTCGATAAACTGGCCGAGGTCGACGCATTTCTTAATCTCTTCGCGAGCCTTGGCCTCATTGACGTTCGAGACGCGCATAGCCAAGCGCAAGCGCAGCGTGTTGGCAAGCTTCAGCCATTTGGCAACTTTACCCGAATAGATGTAGTCGTACTTGGCCATCACGGCCTCGCTGCTGGTGGCGGTGAAGTCGGCCAAATCGGTGATGGCTCCGTCGAGCTCGTCGAAGAAGCTTGCGTAGATATCGGCTTGGCTGTCGTAGGCAACTTGTGTGCCGGTGCCAAACTTGCTGTAAGGGATAGGGCCGTACATATCGGTCACGCGGCTCATCCCCAAGACGCGAACTACCGTACCCATCGCGCGAGCCGCCGAACCGTCGTCGGTGTTTTCGTAAAGCGATTTGTAGGGTTGCATAATGTCGGTGTAAGCATCGTTGAAAGCGGCGTTATACCAGTTTGGATAGAGCACGTAGTGGTCGTTGTTGTAATTGGTATACGACCACGTGGTGATGGTGGCAAGGTAGCTTGCAAAGAGGTCGCCGGCAAGAGCCTGTGTGACCTGATATTCGCCGCCTTTGTCTTGCCCGACAATCATCACCCCTTTTTGCATCTGCGTGAAGAAGCCGCCCACCTTAAGGTTGTCGTATCCCATTTGTTCTTCAGTGGCTTCGTTGGGATTGACATTCCACTTTTCGAAGCTGTCGGTGCAAGCGCTAAACAGTGCGGTTGCAGTCAGCGCACTCACTCCGAGAACCAATCTATATATCGATAACTTTTTCATGTTAGTCAGTCGGGGAAAAGTAGTTAAAAGTTGAGTTTAACGGAGAAGCCAAGGCTGCGGAGGCTTGGCATCATAAAGTAGTCCATACCATCGAAGTGAGTACCCGTAGAAGCGGTAGTTTCGGGGTCGAACGGAGCCTTGCAATAGAACATAATCAGATTGCGACCAATAAACGCCACGTCGACGCTCTTCACGAATTTCACCCACTTGTCTACCGGAATCGTATAGCCGAGCGAGAGCTCGCCAAGGCGAACATTGGTTGCACTGTAGACATAGTTCGAACCGGCGCCCGAACCGACCGTCTGATAATACTTCTGCACGGCAGGTACCAAAGCCCCGTTGATAATCACGCCGCCGGCATCGCGCGCGTCGGCCGTCACTTTCGAGACGCCGTAGGCATCCATCAAGGCTTGCGTCATCGACACACATTGACCGCCCACACGGGCCGAGATGAGGAAGCTGAGGCTAAGACCGTTCCAAGTGAAGCTGTTGGTCCATCCCATGCGATATTTGGCTTGCGAGTTGCCGGCATAGACGTAGCCGTCTTTCAGCGGACCGGCATTGCGGTCGACGGCGACGGTGTTGTTGACGTAATCGACATCGATATAGCCATGTGAGTCGCGGCGCAAGGTAGTGACGTAGAGGTCGCCGATACTGCCGCCTTCGAAGATGCGCGACATCACGTTACCAATCGAAACCAAGTCGAGATGGTCCTGACTAACTTCGATATTGCCGGCAAGCGTGGTCGGGTTGAGCAGCTTCACCACCTTGTTGCGGTTGATGGAATAAGTGAAGTTCGAGTGCCAATTGACCGGACCGAGCGGCTGGTTGACCCCAAAGCTCACTTCGAGCCCTTTGTTGTCGACCTGCCCGCCGTTGATATAGATTGAGCTATAGCCCGATGAGGAGGCCAAAGTCGGGTTAAAGAGCTGATTGTAGGTCGAGGTTTTATAGAGCGAGACGTTGAGGTTCAGCTTATCGCCCCAGAAGTTCGACTGCACACCCACTTCCCATGCCTTCGTACGTTCCGGCTTAAGATCGCTGTTCGGATAGGTAGAAACGGTGGTCGGTATACCCGACTCGAGCGGATAAGTCTGATAAGCCTTGTAGCGGAGCGGGGC
>X1_Eurasian_Beaver__coassemble_34_pt1 | contig 21392 bp, 14 predicted proteins | sample X1_Eurasian_Beaver__metabat2_low_PE_008 | metagenome-assembled genome bin X1_Eurasian_Beaver | reverse complement strand
TCCTGAGCGACGAGCACCGAAGCCTCGTCGCCGGCCTGCCAGACGGGCGAGTTGACACCGCCGTTGCTGTTATAGTAGTTGTCGAGCGTCAGCTTCATTTTCGAAGATACCATCCCGCGCCCGCCGTCGTCGTCCGAACAGCCGGTCGACGCCAACGCAAAAGACGCCAGCAGGCAGAGCGGGAGATTCATAAAGTGTTTCATATAAATATTCGATTGGTGATTGGTAATTGGGGTTCTGATTGGAAGAAAGATGCTACTACTTCACACAGCAAGACCCGCAGATATCGCCGCCGTGCGAGCTCCAGCCCGCAGCACGCTCGCCGCCTACGTAGCGGCCAATGAAGGCACCGTTGTCATTGGCAGCGCCGATAAAGGCTGAGAAGAGCACGCCGTCGATAAAATTGTTGCCCCCCATCTGCTTCTGGTTGGCCGAAGCGCCGACCGTCCACTCGCCTGTCACACCGTCGGCTTCGGTAATCTCCAGCGTAATGGAAGTCACGCCACCGGCCGTAATGTAGAAGACGTTGTCGGAGGTCACAACCGGGTGAGAATAGTTGAACCCGTTGGTCTTGGCCTTATCATAGGTTGACGTCTGTACGCTACGAATCACCTCACTCAAGTCGCCTTTGACAAGATAAACCTTCGAGTCTTTTGAGCCTACGCAGAGCGTGCCGCTCGGAGCGACACACGGTTCGTAGAGGTTGTTGCCCGCCACCTGAAGGTCTTTGACAATCCATTCGTGCTTGGCAAGGTCGAACGAGCTGAGCAAGCCTCCAAGTTGTGGCACGTAGGCCGTCGTCTTGTCGGCTGCAACGGCAAAGCCCGAGTTGTCAGACATGCCCTTTGCCGAGTCGGCAAATTCGAGCTTGGCAATCTCGGTACCCGACGAAGCATCAAGAAAGCTAACGGCAGCGGCAGTACCCACTACGAGTTCGCCAGCATTGATCAGCAAGCCACATCCGGCCTTGCCGACCGAAGCGTTCCAACGTTCGGAGCCCGTCGAAGCATCGAGCGCAGCCACGCGTCCGTTCTTGTCGACAAGAAAGACTGTGGTCCCGTCGGCGCTCACCGCCGGAGCAGCCGTTTGGTTAAGGGTGCCGGCGTCCGTATAGGTCCATCGCAACTCGCCGTCGGCCGATATACAGTAGAACTGTCCGGCGGTCGAAGTGCCATAATAGATATCGCCGCTGACAGGATTGACAGTAAGCTTGTTGTAGCTCGATGCGTTGACAGCAGGGGTATAATGCCAGCGTTCCACACCGGTAGCGGCATCGAAAGCATAGAGCGTCGTGATTTTATTAAATGTGATGTTGTAGACCGTGCGGCCGTCGGGCGAGAAGACCGGGCAGCCGCCTTTAAAGCCGTTGTAGGTGTTGCCACTCTGAACCGGCGTGGTGAAGTTGAGCACATACTCGCGTGCCACGACCGACATCGAATCGACATCCGCCACATTCCAAGCCTTAATTTCGGCGTCCTGAAGGTCTCGCAACGAGAGAGTCGACTTATCGGCCCCGAGCTTCACGCGTCCCACTGCCTCGGGAGTAATGCCGTAGACGATATGGCCATCCTTGTAGAAGAAGATGTGGCCCGAAGTGGTGTTGTCGTCGGCAAAGCCGGCGGTTGGCAGCATTGCGGCAATCAGGCATCCGCAGAGCGCCTTGCTGAGGGTAGTAGCTATATGTTTCATCGCTTTTTACTTTTTAATCAATTTAATCCTTGTAACTCTGTCGGCCGTGCAGACCTTTACGACGATTGGCCCCGTAGCAGCCACCTTCAGACTGCATTCACAGCCCGAGCCCGAAGCTTTGCCAAGCAGCTTGCCGTCGGCTCCATAAGCCTCAACAGCTTCTATTGCCGAAGATGCGCTGACCCGGAGCGTAGTGCCACAGTCGGCGATGCGTACGCCCGATGCCGTCGCGAGCGAAGTCAAGGCGTCAGACGAATTATGAATGCCGTTGTCGGCAAGGGCAAAATAGTCGACTTCGGCGAGCGATTGCGAAGCCAAAACGGCCCCTTCCCCACTCCGCACGACCAGATTGCCGCCGGTAAACTCGATACGAGCCGCTCCCGCAGGAGAGCTCAACAGGTTATTACTGGCATCGTAGATGTAGACGATGCCTCCATCAGCCATCGCGCCTCCGGAGGTGAGAAGGCCTGTCAAAGCACAAATGAAGAATAATGTTTTTTTCATTGTCAGATTCATTGAAAGTTAAAAGCTAATGATAAGGGTTGTTTGAAGTGTCCCGATAAAATCCGTGTTCCATAGTAATGATACTTTAGTTTCATTGGGATGGAACTAAAATTCCATTGGGAAGAAACCGAAGTGCGTCGGACAACGAACCGGAGTGCGCTGCCCGATGCACCGATTAAAGTTTACTTGATACAGCAAGACCCGCAGATATCGCCGCCGTGCGAGCTCCAGCCCGCAGCACGCTCGCCGCCTACATAGCGGCCGACGAACATACCGTTGTCGCCCGACGCTCCGATATAAGCCGAGAAGAGCACGCCGTTGATGAAGTTGTTGCCGCCCATCTGCTTCTGATTGGCCGACGAACCTTCGCTCCACGAGTCGATAACGCCGCTCTCATTGACGGCAATCGTGTAGTTCTGCACTTGGCCGGATGAGATGTAGAAGACGTTGTCGGCCGTCACTACCGGGTGAGCATAGTTGAAAGCATTGGTTGCGGCCGAAGCGTAGGTCGGAGTCTGAGCCGCCAGCACGACGCCGCTCAAGTCGCCCTTGATGATGTAGGCCTTCGAGTCTTTCGAGCCGGCGAAGACGGTGCCGTTAGGCGCTACGACCGGTTCGTAAAGGTTGTTGCCCGCCACCTGAAGGTCTTTCACAATCCACTCACGCGTCGTGAGATTGAGCGAACTGATGTAGCCTGCCAGCTGCGGCACGTAGACTGTATTCTTGTCGGCAGCTACGGCAAAGCCCGAGATGTCGGTCATCCCCTTCGACGTACTGCTGAAGGCAAGCTCCTTGATGGTTTCGCCCGTCTCGGCATTCATAAAGTTGACAGCCGCCGCCGTACCGACGAGGATCTCGCTGCCGTTGACCAAGATACCGCAGCAAGCCTTCGAAAGCTGGGCATTCCAGCGTTCGGCACCCGAGAGCGCGTCGAGCGCGGCCACACGGCCGTTCTTGTCGCCCACGAAGACGGTCTGACCGTCAGCGCTGACAGCCGGAGCGGCAGCCTGCATCGAGCCCGTCTGCTTGTATTGCCAGCGAAGCTGACCGCCAGAGGTAATGCAATAGAACTGACCCGAGGCGGTCGTACCGTAGTAGATATCGCCGTTGACAGGGTTGACCGTAAGCGGATTGTAGCTACCCGCATTCGATTCGGGCTTGTAGCGCCAGAGCTCGTTGCCCGTCTCGATATCGAAGGCGTAGAGAGCGGCAATCTTGTTGAAAGTAATGATATAGACCACCTTGCCGTCGGGCGAGAAGACAGGGCACGTACCCTTGAAGCCGTTGTAGGCGGTGCCGTCTTGCTCCCACGCGGTGCTGAGCACCACATACTCGCGTACCTTGATTGAGATTTGCCAGCTCTTGGCCTGCGAAGCGATTGTGGCCGAGAGGGTGACGCGTGCATCGTCGTTGACCGAGGCAAACGACCCGTCGACCTCATCGCCCGTCAGGACGGTGCCGTCAGGGAATGTCCACTTGACGTCGGTAGCCGTCGGAAGCCCTTCGCGGTTGAACGTGAAGTGTACCGGCTGGCCGATAGCCACGCTGGTCTTGTCGACAAAGTATGGCTGAGCCAAGGCAGGAAGCGCTTTGACGGTAGCCACGTCGCTCGCACCTTTGGCATAGTTGGCCGTGAGATTAAAGATGTAGGTCACGTCGTTTTCGAGTCCTTCCACCAGGTACGACGTCGTGTCCTTATTGAGCGTTATTGAAGTGGCATTGGCAGGAGCCTCTTCGGCATAGTATTGCAGCGTATAGCTTTCGAGCAGCATGCTCGGCTTACTCCAAGTGAGCAGCACGTAGCTGTCGCCCGATTCGGCCGCAAGGTCGGCCACGGCCAGGCGTGAGCTCGACGGCGTCACCGCCACGCTGACGGCCTGCGAGATAATATCGCCGTAGACGGCCTGCACGCCAATCTCATATTGGTAGTTGTTCTGCAAATTTGTGACCGTGAAGGTCATCTGTCCGCCCGTACGGAGTGCGACGGTCTCCCCCTCGGCGTCCGAGTAAGAGATGATGAAGTCGGTAGGGTTCCAGCCCGCAGGCATCGTCCAGCTGAGCAGCGCTTCTTCGTCGCCCGGTGTGGCCAGCAGCCCTTCGATCTGATGGCGGGCCGCACCGGCCCCCACCACCTCGTCTTGCCAACAGCTCGTGGCGGTCATGACAAGCGCAAGCGAGAGGATAAGTAATCGAACTATCTGTTTCATGATAATTGCTTTTTAGGTGAGAATTAATAGCCCGGGTTCTGCCAGAGAATTGAATTGTCGTTGACAATCTCGATCTGCGACTGCGGGATTGGGAAGATAAGACTGTGGTCGTCGAGCGTATAGCCCAACGAGCGGAAGTAGTCGACGGCGAGCCCGAGGCGAACCAGGTCGTACCAGCGTTGCCCCTCGAGCGCAAACTCGCGGCCACGCTCGTTAGCCAGTTCTTCGACGAACTGCTGCTGTGTGGTGATGTCGGTCGTAGTGAGCGCTGCGAGTCCGGCACGCGTACGGGTCTGGTTGAGGTAGGTAAGCGCGCCGGCCAAATCGGTGTCGGCAATCGCTTCGGCATACATCAGCACGGCGTCGGCATAGCGCAGGTGCGGGAAGTCGTTGCCCACCTGCGTGGTGTAGGTGGCGTCGTAGGTATCGTACCACTTGCGCAGCGCATAGAGCTTGTTCTTGGTGATTTCGACGTAGCTGCCCACCAGGTCGTAGCGCGCATCCGTAGTGCTGAAGATCGACTTGAACTGCATGGTCGGGTTGTTGATGTCGGCCAAGACGTTGGTCGACACGGAGTACCAATAGCCGTGGCCCGAGTCGGTGCTCTTGTTGTAATAGACGGCAAAGATGATCTCTTTATTCATCTTGTTCGTCACGTCGAAGACGCGTGCGGGAGTCGTTTCGAGGCCGTAGTTCTTGTCGTTCAGCACCAGTTCGAGCACCGATTTGGCTTCGGCCTTCTTGCCAAAGGTCAGGTGCACCTTGCCGAGCAGAGCACGGGCGGCAGCCTTCGTCACGCGGGCCACTTCCGAGCCGCGTGCGTCAGGGAGCAATGATGCCGCTTCGGTAAGGTCGTCTACGAGCAGGCTGTACATCTCGCTGTCGGTACAGCGCGGGATGGATTGGGCCTCTTCGGGCGATACGACGGTGCGCGTGATTGGCACCACGCCAAAGTTGCGGTAGAGGTTGAAGTAGAACCACGAACGCAGGAAGAGGCATTCACCGCGATACTGCGAGGCATTCTCGATCGAGACGCCGTCCATATGTACGAGCACATCGTTGCAGCGATAGATGCCGCTGTACCAAGCGTCCCACACGTCGCTCAAGATCGAGTTGTTGGCTTTTTCGATAAAGTGGTCTATGTCGTAGCTGGCTTGGTTCGACACAGCCATAGCCGTCAGCTGGTTCTCGTCCGAGCGATAGCCAATGTAATTGACGTGAAAGGCTATCTGGGTCTTCAGGCGGGCATAGCATCCGCGGACGGCTTGGTTAAAGTCGTTGTCGTTCTGGTAGAAGTTGCCCTCCGTGATGTTGTTGCTCGGGTACTGCTGCAAGAAGCTGTCGGAGCAGGCGCCGAAGAGCAATCCCGCGGCCAGGACCAGAGCTGTCTGAAAATATCGTTTCATACTTGATGAGGTTTTTTATAGTAGATAAGCTTTAAAGTAGCATCCCGACGGGCGGGTCAGAGCGTGAGGTTCACACCGAAGTTGAACGAGCGCGATACCGGATATGAGCAGTAGTCTTCACCCGGGCGGAGGGCATCGCTTGAGTTGCGGTTGACTTCCGGATTGTAGCCCGTATACTTGGTGATGGTGAAGAGGTTGTTGCCCTGCAAGTAGAGGCGCACGCGCTGTATGTGGGCTCGCTTGGTGAGCTTCGCAGGCAGCGTATAGCCGAGGCTGAGGTTCTGCAAGCGCAGATAAGAGCCGTCTTCGAGATGGAAGGTCGACGTGCTCGAGCCGTTTCGACCGGTCGACTTGCGGTTGGCACGGTTGAGCTCGCCATACGGATATCGCTGGAGCGACTCGCGCATCATGTTCGACGAGGCTTCCTGGTTGAGCAAATAGCGGCGTTCGAGGTTGAGAATCTCGTTGCCGTAGACGCCCTGGAAGTTGGCCACCAAGTCGAAGCCTTTATAGCCGAGGTTGAACGAGAAGCCGTAGTAGAAGTCGGGCATATAGTTGCCGACGATGGCGCGGTCGGTGTCTTGGCTGAGCTCGCCGTCGCCGTTGACGTCGACGTAGCGGAAGTCGCCCACCTGCGTTACGCTAAAGTGCGGATAGCTGTCGAGCTCTTCCTGATTGTGGAAGATGCCGTCCTGAATCAGCAGGTAGTAGCATCCCACGGGCTGACCCACGCGGGTAATGTAGTAGCCGCCGGAGTACGACGAGGCTTTGATGATATCGGCATTTTCATTGCCCAGGGCGAGCACCTTGTTGCGGTTGAGCGACCAGTTGGCCGAGACGTTGTAGGTGAAGTCGCCGTAGCGATGGGTCGAGCTGAGGGCGATTTCGACACCGCGGTTCTGCATCGCACCGATGTTGACCTGCGACGTAGTCTGCCCCGAAACCGACGATACCGGCACGTCGAAGAGCATGTTGGTCGTCTTCGAGTGGTAGATGTCGAGCGTCAGGCCGAGGTAGCCTTTGAGGATTGTGAAGTCTACCCCGAGGTCATACTGCGTATTCTTTTCCCAACCGAGTGAGTTGTTGGCTACGACCGACGGGTAGACCATCGAGGCAAGGCCGTTGCCAAGGTCGATTGTCGAGGCGGAGTAGAGCGCCAGGTACTCGAAGTTGCCAATCTGGGCGTTACCGGTCTGGCCTATACTGAGGCGCAGCTTGAGGTCATCGATCCAGGTAGCACGGTCCATAAACTTTTCTTCGCTCACACGCCAGCCGAGCGACGCTGCCGGGAAGTAGCCCCAGCGGGTGTCGGGAGCAAAGCGCGAGGATCCGTCGCGTCGGATTGAGGCGGAAGCCATGTAGCGACCCTTGTAGGAGTACTGCGCACGGAGCAGCCACGATGCAAAGGTGTAGGCATAGCGGTTGTTGTAGGTGTTGTCGGGGTCGATGGTCTTCCCTTTGGTGGTCGTGATCTTGTCGTCGCCGATAGTACCGTTGGCCGTTATCTGCGAAGTAGTGATTACTTGCTTTTCAGCTTCGTAGGCTGCCACGGCGTTGATATTGTGGTCGCCAAAGGTGCGGTTGTAGCTGAGCTGGTTCTGGAGCGACCAGTGGTAGTAGTTGTTATTGTTGTTGATGGCCTTCGGCTGTGAAGCGGCATCGCCATACTTGTAGCCGCGCAGCGGCAACGTCGACGGGCGGTAGTAGTCGCGCTGATACGAGTAGAAGTCGCCCCCGAGCGTAATCTTGTACTGAAGTCCTTTGATAAACTCGTACTGAGCGTAGACGTTACCCATGAGATTCACCTTTTCGCGGCGGTCGGTAATCTCCGTGGCGAGTGCTACGGGGTTGAGCACTTCGTTGGTCTGCGTATCCCACGAATTGGTGCGCAGATAGCCGTTCATATCCCAGTTATACGAGCCGTCGGCATTATAGACCGGGAAAATCGGCGGCGCCATCAGGGCCGAGGCAATCACCCCGTCGGAGCCGTATTGCGACTCGGCATCGACATTGTTTGTCACCGAATAGCTCGGGTTGAAGTTGATGCCATACTGGAACTTGTTGATCTTGCCGTTGAGGTTGACGCGGGCGCTGTAGCGTTCGAAGTCGGAGTTGATGATGGTCCCCTCACGGTAGAGGTAGTTGATACCGGCGTAGTAGCTGACGGTCTTTGCCTCGCCCGAGATGTTGACGCCGTGCTTCGTGGTCAGCGCCGAGCGGAAGATGGCATCCTGCCAGTCGGTATCGGTCAGCGTGCCGGTGTCGTCGAGGAGGTATTGCGTGATGATTGGGTCGACACGCTGGTAGGTCTGCGGACGGGTGGCATAGGCATCGTCGATCGAAGCGCCGGCCACCTCTCCGAGATATGCGCCGTTGCGCGACTCAGCAAACATCATGGCAAACTCGTAGGCATTGAGCATATCAATCTTCTTGGCTACGTTCGAGACGCCCACCATACCGTCGTAGTTGACGCGCGGCTCCTCGCCTTTACCGCGCTTGGTGGTGACGAGGATTACGCCACACGACCCGCGCGAACCGTAGATAGCGGCCGCCGAGGCATCCTTAAGCACTTCGAGGCTCTCGATGTCGCTGCTTTCGAGGTTGGCAAAGGCGCGCGAATCGCACGTGATGCCGTCGATGACGTAGAGCGGATCGTTGCCCGACGTGGCCGACTGGATACCGCGAATGCGGACAGCCACATTACCGTCGGGGTTACCGCCAAGCTGCGTCACCTGGATACCCGGCATTTTGGCCGCCATAGCGTCGCGGAAGTCGGTGGTCGGCGAGGTGGCAAAGTCTTCCGACTTGATTGAAGAGATGGCCGTGGTGACGTCGCGCTTGTTCTGCACGCCGTAGCCGACGACCACGACGTCGTCGAGCAGTTCGCTCGACATGGCCAGCGTGACGTTGGCTACCTTCTGGCCCGCCTTAAGGTGTACTTCGCGCTTGTCGTAGCCAATAAACGAGACGACGAGCGTCGGCGTCTGGCCGCTGACGCGGAGCGAGAAGTTGCCGTCGATGTCGGTAGCCGAACCGTTGTTGGTGCCTTTCTGGATGACGGTGGCGCCGATAAGCGGCTCACCGCGTTCGTCGACAACGTGCCCCGTGACAAAGTGCGTCTGCTGCTGTTGTTGCTGTGCGGAGCGTTGGCTCTGCTGCGGAGCCTGCGCGCGAGTCAGGATAATATTGTTGCCTTTCACCTCCATCCGGGCTTCGGGCAGAATCTCCTCGATAATCGATTCGATCGAGCGATCGCGAGCCGAGAGGCTGATCTGCTTGTTGAGTGGGAAGTCGGTGTCGGCATAAGCAAAGGTATAGTCGGAGCCGGCCTCAATCTGTGCAAGCACTTCTTTCAGCGTGGCATTGGTGACGGTCATGCTCACCGACGAAGTCTGCGCCTGTAGCGGCGCAGCTGTGATGGCGCCGAGCAAGACTGCCTTTTGCAGAAAGCGGAGAGTCCGCTTCGGGGAATTGGTCTTATGCATGGTGTGCTATGTGAAAATAATTATTTGGTACTATCGAAAAGGATGGTTTCATTAGCTGAAATCGTATAGTCGCACTCAAGTATCCGAGCAAGAATTTCGATGAGTGCGGGGAACGGCTGGTCGGCAATGGTAAGTGTAAGGTGTTTGGCAGAGTCTACCGATTGGTCGATCAGGATACGACGGTTATAGCGTCGCTCAATGTTGACAATGACGTCGTGCAGCTTTTGGTCGCTCAGCACAATCTGCGGCTCGAACCACTGGCAATAGTGGCGTGCGGCTACATGCTCGACGGTGGTACGCTTCAGTCGGGGATTGTAGACGAGGCGCTCATCGGGCTGCAAGCAGTGCAACAGCCGGTTGCCTGCGGTACTGACGTTGACCGCGCCGCTACGCAACACCACCTCCACCGGTGCCCCGTCGGTAGGGGCTTTGACGTCGAAGGCAGTACCCGTCACCACGACTTTCAACCCGGCGGCTGTAGTCACGCGGAAGGGGCGGTCGGCATCCTTTTGCACCTCGAAGAAGCCCTCGCCTTGCAACGTCACTTGGCGGCGGCTCTGCCCGAAGGCATCGTCGTAGGCCAGGGCGCTGTGGCTGTTGAGCCATACTACCGAGCCGTCGGGCAGCTCGAAGCGGCCGGGGCGGTCGGTGGCCGTCAGCATTATAATGCCTCCCGCCTCAGTAGCACGATGGCGCTCGGACAGCAGGAAGCCGAGGCCGAAGCTCAGCAGAAGCATGGCGGCAATGGCAGCGGCAGTGAGTATCGTCCGACGGGAGCGGTGCAATCCGGAGCTGACAGCCTCCGCACGGTGCTCGCCGGCCAACGACTGTTGCCATAGGTGCTGAAGCTCGTCGTCGAGCAGGGGGTCGTCGGCATGGCTCAGCAGCCAGCGTTCGAAGCGGCGTCGGAGCGGATGATTGTCGGGCAGCTGCACGCGGTCGAAAAAGCGGAGTATCCGCCGGTAAATTGGATCGTTCATTTTCGTGCGCGCTTGTTACAAGACGTCAGCGTCTACTTGGGCTGTAGCTGAGTCAGAGTAAATGAGTCGGAATAGGTGCCGGCTCGGAAAGTGACCACTCCGGTGCGTGGCAACGTGTCGGCATTAGCTTCGTAGATTAAATGCACTGCGTGGAATCCGGCCTCCGAGCCCGATGCCGGGTCAATCGTCAGCCACGCCTGATTGCTTTCGGCGCTCCAGGCGCAGGTGGTCACAATGGTAATCGACTTGGTACCCGCCTCGGCCGATACTTCGGCCTCCGTCGAGTAGAGGAAGACGCTGTCAGGGCTCTTCGCTTCATCGTCGCTACAAGCGACAGCCGACAGCAGAGCTGTCAATAACGTGAAGTTCAACAATACTTGCTTCATGGTTACTATAAACATTAAATGTGATTTTATATAGAAGACAACGCTAAGCCGTCCTATGCTAGCCAGCATATAGTTAAAAAGAATAAAACACCGTTTGCATACTCTCCAAATATTGCATTAAACGGATTAAACACGCCGCCTTTTGTGTTAAAATCAATATTTATTCAGGTCGTTGATATTCGTATACGCAAAACATTTATTAATTTGCAGACAGTATATGAAAAATACCGTGGAAGGAGCAGAATTCCTTCATTTCACGCGCCCGACATACGGACATCACATATAAGAAATTCACACAAATAGATATATGGAAACCGATCTAACAACCCGACCTGAACCTGCCGCGACCGACGCACACCTTCGATTTGCCTCGCTATATGCCCGTTATCGGCCGGCCGTACTGCGCCTGGCCACCCTCACCTTGGGCGATACCGACGAGGCACAAGACGTCGTGCAGAGCGTCTTCGCCACCCTCTGGGAACAACGAGATCGGATTGACCGCATCGTTTCGCTCGATGCCTACCTTTATCGGATGACGAAAAACACCCTCTTCAACCACCTCAAGCACCGCGCCATCGTGCGCCGCTACGAGCAGGAGCCGACCGAGACGCCCCTCTCCGACCCCGCCTCTACGGCCGATTTGATGGCTTTTATCAAGCAGGCCATCGACGAGATGCCGCCCCAACGCCGCCGCGTCTTCTGCATGAGTCGCTTCGAGGATTTGTCGTACGAAGAGATTTCAGACCAACTCCATATCAGCATCCGAACCGTGCAATACCACGTCTCGGCCGCTCTGGCTCAGCTGCGGAAGACGATAAGCGAGTCGAAGTTGATGTGGTAAGACGAAGTCATTTTACATTATAAGAGAAAGGATGTATCTGTTTTGACACACCCTCTCTCTATTTTTACACACCTAAAGATTACTACAATATCAATAATTACAGTCATCTATAAACATAGATAATATTAGCAACCGAACGTTCGCCCTCATGATCGAACTTTCGATTATCCGAAGGATAATTAATCACCCCATCTTTTTCTGTCCACAGCGTAGTAGAACCGCCTCCGTCAAGATTGAGCGCATCAACACAACCCAAGAGGTGCATTAGATGAGCTAACTCAGGAATGCTCATACCTTCGGATTTCCCGGCAAAGCGCCCATTGACAGCGACAAGCATAATTCGCCCGTCCGACGTACAGCCAATCGCACTACGCGGATGCTTGGCCGCTACAAAAGCCGAGTCGCATCTGCTCCAATCTGCCATACATCCCTCTGCTATCAGAAGTGGACCGGCAGCGAGCACTGTCCCTCGCCTTCGAGAATAGCGTTGCTCAACTTGTCGATTCCATGGCAAAAGTTCCAATTGTCCTCCCCGTTCACGAATGGCTCCGGTAATACGTCGGCTGAACTCCCTACTCGTCGTCGTATCGACCACAGTATGTCCGACCCGATAATAGCATACCGAATTACCTTGCTTCATATTATAGAACGAACCATTGATCGCGGCAACAGCATCGTGGTCAGCGGCTTGCCTGCTTGTCGGGCGCATGGTTGGCTCGGCTGCAATACCGAGTTTGAAGCCTTTCTTCGTAACCACTTCAACCACATCGATTGTCTGTGCTCCACCATACAAGTCTGCCATGAAAGCGCTCCGACTCACAAGTCCGTCTGCTATTTGCGTAGTTTGCCACTGTGCCGAAACAACAGCAATCGAATCGGCCAAAGTCTGAGCTCGAAGCGTATTGAAAGCACTAAGAAAGCCACACGCCCCAAATAGGAGCGTGAGGCCGTATCGTAACAAATTCATATAAACATGCATTATTCTGTCAGGCTATTACCGGTCATAATCCATGCATCACGACGTTTCGTATAAAGAGACCAAGCCTTCAGGTCATCCGGAATTTTACCGGAAAGCTGATTGTTCTCAACTCGGAAAATCCCACTCGACCCGCTCTTTTCAATCACCGTACCATAGCCATAAGGAATACTTCCGCTAAAGCTATTCGAATAAACGAGAAATTCCTTTAAACTAAGCCATGTCGTAGGCTGATTATTTGCATCGAGCGGAATAACCGGCAGACCTCCATTGAGATTATTGCAATAAGCCTTGATTGTCACAATGCCCGGAATACGAAGTAAGGCATCAAGTCCACCTGTAAACTGATTATTAAATCCGTCTGGCGTCGTCGTCGGATGGTTTGAAATATTGAAGCTTGTCAGCAACTGGCAATCGCCCAACTCATCCGGAATTGTCCCCTCTCCGGCCGATTCAATAATCCAAAGCGTAGCGAGCTTGGTGAGTTGACCTATTTCCTTTGGAATACTTTTTATCTTCTGATGCTTGAACTTTATCGAACGAAGCTCCGTCAAATAACAAAGTGGTGAAATATCGCCCTCGATACCTATCGGACTCTGAATCGTAATTTCAACTACACGGCCGTTTTCGACCGTCAAGCCATACCAATTGGTATCATTTGTTTCAAGCGTCGACGAGAAGTTCCATTGCTTGGTCCAATTAATACCATTCGCACCTTCGTAAAAGAGGCGCAGATAATCGATATCCTCCAAATCCTTACGATCTTGTGTAATAACAAGTTCATCTGTCACGCCATTAGATCCTGTCAGGAAAAGCGAAGCTGAGCGTCCTTCTTCGTTCATTACGGCATAAGCATCGACCGTCAGACGAAGTGAGAGATCGGCGACAACTCCCGGCGTAGCAGCCGGTTGCTCGGTAATGTGAACCCAATTGCATCCATCAGAAAGCGTACAAGTATAATCGACCATTGTTTGGAAAGGGATTTCGGCATTGACCGTACCGGCACCGTCCACTTTCAGCGAGCGTTTCTTCAGCGCGATGCCTACCCCGTCTTGCACTACACGCAGACTAAGTTTGTTGCTTGCAACAATCCAACCATCCAATGTGGTCTCACGCGGCGTCACATTCCCATTCTTTGTGACTGCCATTTTATAATTACCCGAACTTTGCCCGTTTGGCGTCAGTACGCTTATCCACGAAGCTGACGAAGCTACGCGCCATGGCAAATTCGATTCTATTCGGCCTTCTATCTCCTGTTCTTCATAGCTGATATTGAGCACTTCGTCAGAAAACTTCAAGTTGGGATCCGGCTCGACGGTCGCTGTGTTGTCGGAAAAGTCTTGACAAGAGGCAAAGACTCCGAGCAATAGGCCAAGGCCCAAAGTTTTGTGGAGTAAGTGGTCAAAGACCCTTATATGTTTTAGAAAGTTCATAGTGCGTCATGTTTTAAATTTTCTCATCTTGATTAATTATCGGTCACAACAAGCAAACCATTGGCTACAGCACGCTCCACACCACCATTGTCTGAAACCCAATTGCGTACGACAAAGCGATTGGCATTGTCAAACCCGGCTTCCGTTCGTACGACGAAAGTCGACGATCCTCCCCCATCGAGATTGATGGCATCCTTAGCACCGAGTGCCTGGAGCACTGTAGCAAGTTCCGTGTAACGCATCCCGTTAGAGTAATAGAAGTTTCGCCCGTCGACGACAAGGATATAGACTTTTCCATCATCACTCACGCCAATTGCTGTGCGTGGTTCGAGAGCTGTAGAAGTTTGTGTCAAAATAGAGCCATTGGTCAACAGACGAGCCCGCCCGCCTACTGCCTCTTGCAGTTTATCTTTATACGATTCATAGTCATCATAAGAGCCAATCATCGGCTTTCCCTCCTTCGTTATAGCAAAGAACGTACACACATTATCGTTCATCGAACTTTTCAGGCATTTCCCATTACGATAATAGACTCCTTGGGGCGAACCATCAGTAGTAAAGAAATCGGCATTGGTAGCTGCCACAACTCGACTTCCTTGTTTGTCAGCCGCAAGAGCCTGAAGCGTCATTTGCTGCTTGGTCTTAAGGATTCCGGCATCATTAGGGGAAGAAGCTCGCATAGAGAGATGACCATCTGCAAGATCCACTTCAAGTACAAATAGTTTTACGGCACGCCCTTCGAACGAAAGGATTTCCATCTCGAGTGCTGTTACACCAGGTGTCAGCACATACGATGTATCGGAAAAGAAATGCCCCACATAGCTTTCACTTCCGGCGATAATCTTGCGCCCGAGTTCGGTCGTAGCTCCATCCGTTGAATAGACGGTCAAATCGGAATCATCGTTGCAACTCAGACAAAGCAAACCAAAGCTGGCAAGCAATAATAGTTTGTATATCAAGTTTTTCATTTTCATAAGTATTTAATGAGTATATAAATCAATACCCCGGATTTTGTGTCAGATTCGCATTATAAAGCAACTCTTTGCCCGGCAATGGCAATAGCATCTGATAATCGAGCAAACCAATCTCTTGTTGGGCTCGATTCGTCCGTACAAGATCGTAGTAGCGGAATCCTTCTGCCAATAATTCATGACGACGTTCATCCAAAATTGCGGTCAAGAAATCGTCGGCCGAGGCCGGGCTTACAGCATCGAGGCCCCGCACTTTTCGCAATTCATTCAGCCGACCAAGACCAGCCGGATAGCCTTGTGCCTCAGCACTTATCAGATACATTTCACCCAATCGGCTGATAACAACGGGGTCAGTACCAGTTTGTCCGCTCGGATATTTGTTAATACATGCTTCCGAACCAACGTATACGATTGAGACATCTTTACGTAAGTCTTTGTCATCATACATTGTCATTACATCATTAGTCGGACGATAAACGTAGCTCCCATGGTTCGGATGGGCATAGGTATAGAAAAGCGTTGATATAGTGATACTACATTCTTCAGCCAAACACTCAAACGAGAAAATAACTTCCGAGTTAGACTTACCCCGAAAGATACTCTCATAGCTGTCGAGCTTATACTTACCATCCTTAATAAGCCCCTCTGCAACCGATGCAGCTTCGGTCATTTTTCCTTGTTCGAGCATCACACGTGCCTTCAATGCCAAGGCAGCATCACGCGAAACGTAATAATAGCTGGATGCTGAAGAAAGGTATTCAAGAGCCAAGGCAAGCTCTTGCTCGATAAAACTCCAGACTTCAGCTTCCGTATTACGATACGGCTTGTCGAGTGTATTGACTGTTTGAATCGGCACACCGCCCCATCGCGTGACGAGCGCATGATAGATGTAAGCACGAAAGAAATGAGCCTCACCGCGCACCGTATTACCAAGATCGGTTTCAGGCAGATTATCTACAATACTCAAAACGTTATTAACCTGATATAGGGCCGTATAATAGCCATTCCAGCTTGTAGACACGATGGAATTAAGTGGTGACAGCACACTGTTTACCAAGTCAATTGCATTGCCGCTTCCTTGCATTAAATCGCCTCCAAGCAAATCGAAAGTGATATACGATTCACGAGCAGGAGAGTTTTGTACTTTGTTATACATCCCCATGCGAAGCGCTGACAAGTCTTTCGAAGTAACGCTACCGGGAGATATAGCCGAATGAGACTCAATATCAAGCATACCGCTACATGAAGCAGCCATAAGCCCGACAGATAATATGATATATGATAGTTTTTTCATTTTCGCACATCGATTAAGGGTTAAAAACTGAGGTTGAGGCCGAAGTTAAATGTTCGAGATGGTGGAACACCATAGCTATCTACTCCAAAGAAGCGAGGATCCATGTCGGAACTAACTTCCGGGTCCCAACCGGAATACTTCGACAAGAGGAAGAGATTATCCCCCTGCACGTAAAGACGGAGCGCTTTCATACCTATCTTCTTAATCTTTGCTTCAGGGAATGAGTAACTCAACGTCAGTGAGCGCAAACGAATAAACGAGCCGTCTTCAAGGAATCGAGTTGAATTCTTCGAATTATAGCTGTTATAACTGTAGATAGAGCGCGGATATTTGTTGCTACTTCCGGCAGATGTCCAACGGTTGAGTGCGGCATCTTCAGTAATAGCCATCTTACTTCCTCCTCGGGTAGCATTAATCGCCCATTCAGCATAAACATCATTACCATACATATAAGTAAAGAAGATATCAAGTTGGAAACCACGATATTTAAACGTATTATTCCATCCTCCGAAAAAATCCGGATTTGACGAACCTGTCAATACTCGGTCATTATCATTAATAATACCGTTATTATCGGCATCGTAATATTTCACGTCACCTGCGCGCACGCCAAGTTCATAAAGAGACTGCGGCACTTCACCATCATACTGATAAATTCCCTCCATCTTATACAGATAGAAAGCCCCCAGCTCATGTCCGACCATCAGCGCTCGATTGGATCCAATCGGAAGTAAATCGTCGCTCAACAGCTTTGTAAGTTTATTCTTATTGTGTGAAATATTAAACGATGAGGTCCATGTCACCTGTCCCAACTTCATATGTCCATTAATCGTAAATTCCAATCCGGTGTTGCGCATCGAACCGATGTTCGACGTAATCGTCGAGAAGCCCGACGTGCCATGGATAGGCATTGAGTAAAGCAGGTTATTGGTATTCTTAAGGTATATGTCGGCAATCATATTCAGCTTACCGCCCAAGAAACTCAAGTCGAAACCGAAGTCATATTGGTCGGCAGTCTCCCACGTCAGTTTATCATTGCCCATAGAAGTGACAGCCATACCACTCGTATTATCATAGTTAAGTCCTCCTGACATAAGCGGTTGCCAAGCATAGTTGCCAATACCATCTTGATTACCGGTTTTACCATAACTCAAACGCAACTTGAGTTCAGTTTGAGGATAGCCCCACCACGTCTCACGCGATGCATTCCAACCCAACGATGCCGATGGAAACCACCCATAGCGATGTGAAGGAGCAAAACGCGACGAGCCATCGGTACGAAGAGTGGCATTCAGTATATAGCGGTCATCATAAGAAAAGCTGACACGTCCAAAATAAGAATCCAAAGCATACTCTGATATACTTCCGGAGGCATTGTATATTTCTGAAGCAGTACCTACAGTATCAAATACCGGCGACGGATATCCCCGACCGTCAATTGATGAAGTACGGGTCGACATCTTTTGAAACGAATGGCCCAACAAAGCGCCGAGCTCAAAACTGTCAATCTTACCATTATAGTCGAGTACATTCTCTACCAACAGATTTTTCACTAACCTATTATACTCTACAATACGCCCGTTACCTGCTCCATAAGGATGATTCTCGTTATAATATACATAGTCGTAAGTATGAGCAATGTCATTGCTCAATGAGTTTTTGAGTCGAAACGCTTTGTATTTGAAGTCAGCATTAAACGTACCAAGATAGCGATATGTATCGACGTAAGTTATCTCCTCATTCAAAATTTGAAGAGGATTGTGACGCGAAAGTTCATCCGTTCCTCCGAGATAGTAACTGCCATCCGGCTTGTAAGGACGGTCGAACGGACGTTGTTCTACGGCACGAGCCACAATTGTCGAACCTATATTTGCACCAGGGACACGATTATTCTTCAAGTAGTTACCACTGACATTGGCCCCTATATCGAGCCAAGAAGCCACCTCATGACTAATTTTCGCCTTAAGGTTAATCTTTTCAATGCTATTATCGACAATTATACCTTCCTGATGATTATAATTTGCTCCAACATAGAATTTGGTCTTCTTACTACCACCCGAAAATGAAACGTCTGCGTTATAGGTATGTGCTGTACGGGTAATCAGATCAAGCCAATCTGTATCAGCCAAACCTTGAAACGGATTGCTAATAGGGACAACATAACCCGACGAACCCACAGTATAGCCATTCTGCTCATTGTAACGATTAACTCCATCGTTGTATGTCTCGATATAAAGATCAGAATCGGCATATTTAATACGTCCCTTGTTAGCGAAATGCGAGATGCCGGTACTCACATTAAGGTTAATATTCGAACGGCCTTCTCGACCCGATTTGGTCGTGATTACTACCACACCGTTTGTTGCCCGCGAACCATAGATAGCTGCTGAAGCTGCATCCTTAAGCACTTCTATTGATTCTATATCTGTCAGATTGAGTACCGCCATAGAACTCATATCTTCACCAAAATTGAAAAGCGAAGCATTGCTGTTCTTAATTGGAATACCATCAATCACATAAAGAGGCTCATTACTGGCACTGAGCGAGGCTGCACCACGAACACTCATACGCTCGTAACTACCCAAATTACCCGAACCTGTCGATACCGTCACCCCGGCTACACGTCCCTGCAATAATTCACTTGGGGTTAGTACTTGACGAACATTTGACTCATCGGGTTTAAAAGAACTAATCGCATTAGTCACCAAAGCCTTACGTTGCGTACCATACCCCACCACAACCACTTCATCGAGCACTTCGGCGTTCTCTTTGAGGCGAATGTTGGCAAGCGCTTTGGAGTTGTCGGCTCGCAGGGTTTGCGATACGTAGCCGATGTAGGAGATGGTCAGCGTAGCGTCGGCCGGGACGTTGCGCAGGCTGAAGCGGCCGTCGTAGTCGGTGGCCGTAGCGATGGTCGAGCCGTTGGCCACAACGTTGGCACCAATAATCGGCTCGCCCGAGGCATCAAAGACGCGGCCGGAAACGGCGATAAGCTTCTTGGTGTTGTCGTCGACCCGATCTTGCGGGATGATGGCTATCGAGTTGTCGGAGACAACGCGAAAAGCCAAGTGCTTCGTTGGCAATGTAGAGCGGAGCAGGTCGGTCACCGACACATTCGTGAAGTTGGCGTTGACTGTCTCACTGTCATTGACCACATCACTCTGGTAAGAGATACGGTAAGACGTTTGGTCTTCAATCGCCTGAAACAGCGATTTGAGCGTGACACCGGATTGGTTGATGGTCACCTTCTGGCCGTCGTTGGCGAAGGCTGCCGGCTCGCAAAAGCAGGATAGCATCATGGCTATCATCAAAGGCTTCTTTCCTAATCTGTGTTTTTGCATTGTGTGACGTATTAATATTAGTTTTGTTCTTGTTCGATGGCATTACTGTTTGCAAAGTTCTCCGCTTTGCAGTGACGTGTTTCATTGGTATGACAACCGAGGCAAGGCTTAGTACTAGTTGGAATTGCTTTTTTTCAAAAAAAATTTATTGCCTCAACCATGCCGGATATACGGCTTCAAGCTTTTGTGCCGACGGTTTCGCACTTCAAATCTATCCCAATGAACACAAGATTTTCAACCGATGAAAATCGATTTCCGTCCCAATGAAAATCAATTTCCATCCCAATGAAAATCGATTTCCGTACCGATGAAAATCGATTTCCGTCCCAATGGAAATCGTCCGGCAAAAAGAAGCCCCGGCCGACATCACGTCGACCGGGGTTTCTCTATCTTTATGGCTAAAGTATAAGCAGGGTTTAAAGCGCGTTCTCCTTAATAAGGTATTCGGCAATCTGCACAGCATTGAGCGCCGCGCCCTTCTTGATTTGGTCGCTGACAGTCCAGAACGTGAGGCCATGGTCGTCAGTGAGGTCTTCGCGGATACGGCCTACGTAGACAGGGTCTTTGCCGGCGATGTCGAGCGGCATCGGGTAGACCTTGTTTTCCGGCTCATCCATCAAGACTACGCCTTCGGCTTTTGCAAACGCTTCGCGCGCTTCGGCCACCGTAATCGGAGCCTCCGTCTCGAGCCAGATCGACTCGGAGTGGGCGCGCATTACCGGTACGCGTACGCAGGTAGCGCTGACGCGGATGTCGGAGTGCATGATCTTGCGCGTCTCGTTGAACATCTTCATCTCCTCTTTCGTGTAGAGATTGTCGGTAAAGACGTCGACCTGCGGAATCACGTTGTAGGCAAGCTGATAGGCGAACTTCGCGATGGTCGGGGCTTCGCCGTTTTGCAGCTGGGCGTATTGGTGAACGAGCTCGTCCATCGCCGCAGCACCCGCGCCGCTGGCGGCCTGATAGGTCGACACGTGGACGCGCTTGATGTGGCTCAGCTCCTCAATCGGCTTGAGGGCCACCACCATCTGGATGGTCGTACAGTTCGGGTTGGCAATGATGCCGCGCGGACGCTGCTTGGCGTCTTCGCCGTTGACCTCCGGCACCACGAGCGGCACGTCGGCGTCCATACGGAATGCGCTCGAGTTGTCGATCATGACGGCACCATGCTTCGTGATGGTCTCGGCAAACTCCTTGCTCGTGCCGGCTCCGGCCGAGGTGAAGGCGATGTCGACCCCTTTGAAGTCGTCGTTATGCTTCAATTCTTTGACTACGATATCTTTTCCGCGGAAGTTATAGACGCTCCCCGCACTGCGGGAAGAACCAAAAAGGAGGAGTTCGTCGACCGGGAAGTCGCGTTCTGCGAGCACTCGCAAGAACTCCTGTCCTACTGCACCACTGGCGCCGACAATTGCTACTTTCATTTTCTTAGATCCTTAATTATATGATTGATGATTATTCTTTGGTTTACACATGTTTTTCCCCGGCAAGAGGGTCGGCTTCATCAGCGCATTTTCGTATCTTCATCGGTGACGACCTCTCCGCTCGGGTACAAAATTAAACGTTTAGTCAACACAGATGCGTAAATTATGAAAAACTTTCTTGCCCTGCTCCTTATTCTGATGCCATTTTGCTGTTACGGTCAGCTTAATGATGACTTTTCGTCGGATTCAGTCTTCTCTGCCAACGGCTGGAGGGGCGACACCGCCCACTTCCGCCTTACCTCACTCGGGCTGCAACTCTACCGCTCGCTCACCACCACCGCCAACTACGAGAGCCACATCGCCGCCCGCGTCGGCACCGCCTCGGTGCGTTCGTGGGAGGCCACGGCTGTGCTCGACTTCAACCCCAGCGCCTACAACTACGCCCGCTTCTACCT
>X1_Eurasian_Beaver__coassemble_30_pt1 | contig 21647 bp, 11 predicted proteins | sample X1_Eurasian_Beaver__metabat2_low_PE_008 | metagenome-assembled genome bin X1_Eurasian_Beaver | reverse complement strand
GTTTACCTATCCTTTTTATACCGAAACCTCCAATCCCCTGATAGCTATGGCACTGATCAACGACTCCATCCCCCGACTTAGCGAAAACTACCTCTTCTCCGAAATATCGAAACGCGTGGGCGCCTACAAAATGCTCCATCCCGACGCTCGCGTCATCAGCTTGGGCATTGGCGACGTGACGCTTCCCCTCGTGCCGGCAGTGACCGACGCGCTCCACAAGGCGGTCGACGAGATGAGCCGGCGCGAATCGTTTCGCGGCTACGGGCCCGAGCAGGGCTACCGCTTTTTGATCGACAAAATCATCCGCCACGACTTCGAGGCACGCGGTGTGCAGATTGCGCCGAGCGAGGTATTCGTCAGCGACGGCGCCAAAAGCGACTTGGGCAACATCAGCGACCTCTTCGGGCGCGACAACCGCGTGGCCATCACCGACCCCGTCTACCCCGCCTACATCGATACGAACGTCATCGCCGACCGAGCCGGCTATCAGGGCGCCGACGGCCGCTGGAGCGACATCATCTACCTGCTCTGCACAGCCGATAACGACTTCCTTCCCGCCCTCCCTGCCGAACGACCCGACATCATCTACCTCTGCTACCCCAACAACCCTACCGGCACCACGCTGACCAAAGCACAGCTGAAGCAGTGGGTCGACTATGCGCACGACAATCAGGCCCTAATCCTCTTCGACGCCGCCTATGAGGCATTTATCTCGCGCCCCGACGTGCCCCACTCCATCTACGAGATTCGCGGTGCGAAGCAGGTAGCCATCGAGTTTCGCAGCTTTTCGAAGACCGCCGGCTTCACGGGCCTGCGCTGCGGCTACACCGTCGTGCCGCGCGAAGTGATGGGGCTCGACAGCGAGGGGAAACCCGTCTCGCTCAACAAGCTTTGGATGCGCCGGCAGAGCTGCAAGTTCAACGGCACAGCCTACATCGTACAGCGCGCGGCCGAGGCAGTCTACTCGCGCGAGGGGCAAGCCCAGATTCGCGCCAACATTGCCTATTATATGGAGAATGCGCGCCTAATCCGCGAAGGGCTCGCCGAGCGCGGCCTGACGGTTTTTGGCGGTGTCGACGCCCCTTATATCTGGATGCGCGCACCAAAGGGCGTCAGCTCGTGGCGCATGTTCGAGCGACTGCTCTATGAATGTCAGATAGTGAGCACGCCGGGTGTGGGCTTCGGCCCCGAAGGCGAAGGCTACATCCGCTTCACCGCTTTCGGCAATCGCGAAGATGTCGTGGAAGCGGTGGGCCGTATCCGCAAAATGATTCTTTAAGATACCCCTATAACCTCAATTTGAAATCCTTAATTACGTACTGCTATGTCACTTTATCTACCCACCGACTATCGTCCGACCCTCGCGCCCGACGAAATGGAAGCAGCCATCTATATGCTCAAACATGAGTTTCAACGCCGTCTCGCCGACAAGCTGAACCTGCGCCGCGTCACGGCGCCCCTCTTCGTGGCGGCCGGCACCGGTATCAACGACGACCTCAACGGCACGGAGCGCCCCGTCAGCTTCCCGATCAAAGACCTTGGCGGGCTGAAGGCCGAAGTGGTGCATAGCCTCGCCAAATGGAAACGAATGAAGCTCGGCAGCGCCCACATCCCGGCCGGCGCCGGCATCTATACCGACATGAATGCCATCCGTGCCGACGAAGAGCTCGACAATCTCCACTCGCTCTACGTCGATCAGTGGGACTGGGAGCGAACCATCACACGCGAAGATCGCACCATCGGCTTCCTCAAGCAGATCGTCGGCGACATCTACGACGTGATTCGGCAGATGGAGCGCGAGGTTGAGCGCCAATACCCGCATATCAAGGCAATCCTCCCCGAAAAGATTACGTTTATCCACAGCGAAGATCTGCTCGCCGAATATCCCGACCTCACTCCTGCCGAACGCGAAAAGAAAGCGGCCGAGAAGTATGGCGCCATCTTCGTCATCGGCATCGGCAGCCAGCTGGCCGACGGCAAGAAGCACGACGGCCGTGCTCCCGACTACGACGACTGGACAACTCCAACCTCCGACCGCCACAAAGGCTTGAACGGCGACATCATCGTATGGCATCCGGTGCTCAAGCGGGCATTCGAGCTCTCGTCGATGGGGATTCGCGTCGACAAAGAGGCACTGCTTCGCCAGCTCGAACTCGAAGGGTGCACCCAACGCACGACACTCAGCTTCCATCAGGCCCTGTTGAACGACCGCATCCCGCTCAGCATCGGCGGCGGCATCGGGCAGAGCCGCCTCTGCATGTACCTGCTCCGCTGCGCCCACATCGGCGAGGTGCAAGCTTCCATTTGGGGCGACGAGATGGTAAGCACCTGTCGCGAACACAACATCTTCCTCAACTAATTCCTCATACTACATTAACCTGAACCACTATGTCCTCATTCAGATTTAAAGCAGTCAATGAAGCCTCCAAGCGCAAACCGAAACGCGTGGAGGCGTCCGCCAAGCGCCCGTCGGAATATTTCGGAGAACTGGTCTTCGGCCGCGCACAGATGGAGAAGTATCTCTCCAAGCGCACGTTCGATGCCTTGGTTGAATCGATCGACAAGGGCACACCGCTCAGCCGCGAACTTCGGCTCTACCTGCTTCGAAAGAGGCTGGAGCAGACCTTGCTGCGCCTTGAGGCAGACAAAGATGTTTACGTCGTCCGCTCTCTTCGAAGCGAATGGTCTACAAAGGGATGCTCACCACGACACAGCTCCGACAGTACTATCCCGACCTGAGCGACGAGCGCTTCGCTAGCGCCATCGCATTGGTACACTCCCGCTTCAGCACCAACATGTTCCCTTCCTGGCGACTCGCCCAGCCCTTCCGCCTTTTGGTGCACAACGCCGATGAGATTCAAATCAAGGTGGCTCAGGGAGCCAAGCCGGGCGAGGGCGGACAGTTGCCGGGCTACAAAGTCGACGAGGTGATCGCCCGAACCCGCAAATCAATCCTGGGCATCTCGCTCATCTCGCCGCCGCCCCATCACGACATCTACTCCATCGAAGACCTTGCGCAGCTCATCTTCGACCTGCGCAGCGTCAATCCCCGCGCCACCATCAGCGTGAAGCTGGTGGCCGAGAGCGGCGTCGGCACGATTGCGGCCGGCGTAGCCAAGGCCAAGGCCGACGCTATCGTCATCAGCGGTGCCGAAGGGGTGGGCGACCACTGCTGCGAGTATATGACGGGCGGACGAACCGTAGTGCTCGGCCCGACGGAGCGCAACTTCGCCGCCGGCATCGAATACAAGCGCATCCTCCAAGAGGAAGAGATGCGCAAGCTCCGGGAGCGAATCGCCGAGGTGGAGCGCGATTACTGACGCGGTCGAACCAAACAAATTTCGATAAAGTAGTAAACTCTAACTATCAGATACTTAATAGGTCGGCTCATTATCGCTATCTTTGCGCCTGATTTTACCCAACAAAAATCCAGACAATGCAATTATCCGATTTTGAAATAATGGCCCCTGCCGGCTCTTATGAGGCTCTGACGGCGGCTATCCAGGGAGGAGCCAGCTCCGTCTATTTTGGCATCGAAGGGCTTAATATGCGTGCTAAGTCGTCGAATAACTTTACAATCGACGACTTGCACGAGATCGCCCGCATCTGCCGTGAGCACGGCATGAAAAGTTATCTGACAGTCAACACCGTCATCTACGACGGCGATCTCGCCTTGATGCGCAGCATCATCGACGCTGCCAAGGAGGCCGAAGTCTCGGCTATCATTGCTTCCGACGTGGCGGCGATGATGTATGCTCGTCAGATTGGGGTCGAAGTGCACCTCTCGACGCAGCTCAACATCTCCAACACCGAGGCGCTGAAGTTCTACGCTCAGTTTGCCGACGTCGTAGTGTTGGCTCGCGAGCTTAATATGGACCAAGTGGCGGCCATCTACCGCGACATCGTCAAGGAACAGATTAAGGGTCCGTCGGGCGAACTAATCCGTATCGAGATGTTTGCTCACGGCGCTCTCTGCATGGCGGTGTCGGGCAAATGCTACCTCAGCCTCCACGAGTACGACCGCAGTGCCAACCGCGGTGCCTGCACGCAGGTGTGTCGACACACCTACACCGTACGCGACAAGGAGACCGGCCATGAGCTCGATATCGACAACCAGTTTATTATGTCGCCGCGCGACCTGAAGACGATCCATTTCCTCAATAAGATGATGGACGCCGGCGTCCGTGTCTTCAAGCTCGAAGGGCGCGCACGCGGGGCGGAATACGTCCGTACAGTGGTCGAATGCTATCGCGAAGCGCTCGAAGCGGTATTGGATGGTTCGTACAACGAAGAGCGTATCGCTGCGTGGGACGAACGGCTCCGCACCGTCTTCAATCGCGGATTCTGGGACGGCTACTACCTCGGCCAGCGACTCGGCGAATGGACTCCGCGCTACGGCTCGGAGGCAACGAAGAAGAAGCTCTACGTGGCCAAGGGGATGAAGTACTTCTCGAACCTCGGCGTGGCCGACTTCCTCTGCGAGACGCAGCAGGTAAGCGTGGGCGACGAGATCCTTATCACCGGCCCGACCACGGGCGCCCTCTTCATGACCCTTACGGAGATTCAGGTGAACCGCCAGCCGGTGCAGACCGTCACCAAAGGGCAACGCTTCTCGTTTAAGACCGAGCAAAAGATTCGCCCGAGCGACAAGATGTTTGTCTTGGTCGATTCCACTGAGGAAAACCAACAGTAACCCCGCCTTGCCATGAAGCAATTCCACCGCTGCCCCGAGCTGACCGCCGACGGCAGCTATACCTTATATATTCCTGAGATCGACGAGCACTACCACTCCACCAACGGGGCCGTGGTAGAGGCTCGTCACGTCTATCTGCGCGAGGGGTTGGGTCGATGGCTTGAACTCCATTCCGAGGCGCGCGAAGTGCGCGTGCTCGAAGTGGGCTTCGGCACCGGGCTCAACGCCTTCCTGACCCTGCTCCGCGCCGAAGAGCTCGGTATTCGTATCCACTACACCACGCTAGAGCTCTATCCGCTTGCCGACAATCAGGTAGCACTGTTGCAATACCCCGATCTCGTCGCACCCGAGCGTACGGCCGCCTTCCGTGCCATCCACGCTGCGCCGTGGGATGAGCCAACCGCCATCACCGATTATTTCACGCTGGAGAAGCGCAACCTCGACCTCACCACAGCCGAGATTGAGGGGCAACATGACGTCGTCTTCTTCGATGCCTTCGCCCCCGACAAACAGCCGGAGATGTGGAGCGAAGCGGTCATGAAAAAGGTGGCAGGCACGCTTCCCGAAGGGAGCGTACTCACCACCTATTGTGCCAAAGGGGTCGTACGGCGCGGCTGGCGCGACGTCGGCTTTGCGATGGAGCGCATACCCGGTCCGCCGGGCAAACGGGAGATGATTCGCGGGACGCGGATTGGCGATCCTGACGCAATTCGAGGCAATATGAGGAGCGTCAGAAACTAAACTGCACCATCCCCTGCACGCGGCTGACGTGGCCGCTCACGCGGTCGTAGCCGGTGCGCGAACCGTAGAGGTATTCGACGCCAAAGGTGACATACTTGCGCGGATTGTAGAGCAGGCTCGCTTCGACGTATTGCCCGTAGCGGTAGCCGGAGTCGTAGGTGCTCGTCCCCCACAAGCGGGCTTGGCTGTAGACGGCGCCGAGCGTCAGGCTCTTCGGCAGGTCGACCGAGAAGCCCGCCAGCCAACCCATCATCCGGGAGGCATCCATCTTGCCAATCTGGCTGTCGGACGGCAGGTAGGAGACGGTCATGACGCTGATGTCCTGAATATAGTTGCCAATCCCCTTGCCGTAGGTACACTCATAATAAAGCGTCAGCGGCCCCTTGGGTTGCAGATTGCCGCTGAGCTGCAATCCCCAGCCGAGGGTGCTGTTCGTGCGCGAGTCGTGCTCGTTGTAGTAATAAAAGTTGCGCACGATGCCCGAGAGGCGAATGTGGTTCAGGCCGCTGCCGCAATACTCGATGTACATCGGGATGTCGGGCACGGGTTGCGTGGCGTTGTCGTAGCCCAAGACGCCGTCGAGGTCCGGGTAGTCTTTACCCCAATACTTGCCAGCATAGCGGTCGTAGGTGGGAAGCTCGAGCGCAAGGCCGAGTCCGAAGCCGCAAGGGAATCGGTGTTTGAACTGCAAGGCATAGGCTCCGGTGCTCACGGCGCCGTTAGGCCCCTGCGGGTCGATGGTGTTCGGTATGGCGTTGCCATCCTGAAAAAGGGTCGGCGCGCGGCCGATGGTCCAGTTGGCGAACGTCACGTAGGCATAGTGGAGCTTCACTGCGCGGCTCGAGCCGTCGTAGCCCATCTGAATGTAGGCACCCACTTCGTGGCGCGACCCCGGCATTCCCAGAATCTGGAAAGCCAGTTTGGAGTGGAGCGGGTTGATGAAGAAGTTGGAGTGCTGCCCCTTCGTCACCGGCACGGGTATCTCGGCCGGGATAAAGTCAATGGTATTGACGACGTTGCCCAAATCCCATCCGATGATCGGATTGACGTAGCCCCCGATTTGCATCATAAAGCGGCTCTTTGAGTCGGATATGGTGAAAAGCGGCTTGACATTGTTTTGCGGGCGTTGCGGACGCGTTCGGTCGAAGAGCGCGTTCTGTTGCTCGGTGGTTTCTTCAACGCGTAGCCCCGAGCCTTTGTCGGCGCGAGGCTTCTGACTGGTATCGGCCATGGCGGGCCATGCTACGGCAAGCGCAAGCGCTGCGGCGCAGAGAGAGGGGGTAATTTTTCGCATAGCATATCGGTATTGGTGTAAGATTGTAACACTCCGCAACCTATTTTGGATTGATTCGAACCGCAGGTTTAACATAGGTGAAACCGGCCGGGCATTCGCGTTCCGCCTTGAGCTTGTCAGCCCCTATTCCAAGAGCCTTGAGCTCCATTGAGAAGAACCACCCATTTCTTACCAAGGAAGTTCGAGTTCCATACTAATGGAACTTGAGTATCATCCCAATGGAACTCGAGTTCCATCCCAATGAAACTAAAGTATCATCCCAATGGAATTTATGTTCCATTGGAACGGAACTCCGGCCACATACGATGGAGGTTTTCCAAACATACCGACAACCAAAATCATTCATTGAGACGATTGAAATAGATCGTCGGTTCGTTTTTTAAATTCGTCGGTTCGTTTTCAAAGCATCGTCGGTTCGAATTTTCCCTCCCTCCCAAGCTTGCAAATCGCTTGAAACAATCCTTCGGACTATTCGTAGCGACGCCCCGACACAGAAAAAATTACGATTTCAGCGAAAAAAAGTGGTGAATTGTTGTGACACTAAAAAAAGTGTTCTATATTTGCAGTGTCGAAATCAAAACGACACCACAATCACTGTCTTATGGTGTAATGGTAGCACAACAGATTCTGGTTCTGTTTGTCTAGGTTCGAATCCTAGTAAGACAACCTTCAAAAAAGCCAATCAGCAAGCTGATTGGCTTTTTTTATTTTCCTACCTTTGATTATGAGAATAATTTGAGCCGACACATCGACTCCGACACCGCCTCACAGATATGCTCACACACGCAAGATATACACTTACTCTCATAACCCTGCTCATCTTTGGCACGCATCTCTCCGCGCTTCGGGCGCAGCGAGCCGACGAGCGGATTACGTTCGACAGCTTCTCCGTCCGCGACGGGCTGTCGAGTAGCTCCGTATTCTCTATCACGCAAGACGCCGACGGCTTCCTCTGGTTTGCCACCCCCAACGGCCTCACCCGCTACGACGGCTACCGCTTCGAGCAGTTCCGCCACTCCCCCACCGCATCCGATGCTCTGCCCGACGACAACGTCCGCTCACTCCGTCTCGACGACGAGGGACGCCTCTGGGCAGGCACCGCCTCCGGCCTCGCCTACTTCAGCGAAGGGCACTTCGTGAGCTTCCCGTGGAGCGAGCAGGCGAAGGGGAGCACGCTCGTTTACGACATTGCCCCCGCGGCCAACGGCTGGCTTCTGGCTTCCGACGCGGGGCTGCTCCGCTTCGATGAGTCGGCGGGCTACTCGCCTGCAAACTATCCGGTCGGAGTCGTCAGCTCGCTCCTGCCCGAAGCCGATGCGACCACCGCCTCGGCTTCGGGGCAGCCCGGCAAGCCGACAGCTTGGCTCATCGGCGGCGAGCGGGGCGTGATGCGCTACGACGCCTCGACCGACAGCTATGCCGTGATCGACGAGCGCCTCATCGGCGTTCAGGTCAACGACTTGCTGCGCCACGACGACCGGTGGCAATCCGTCTGGATTGCCACCGAAGGGCAGGGGCTATGGCTCTACGACCTTTCGACCCGCTCGCTGCAAACGTTTCGCCACCTCGCGGCCGACGACGAGAGCCTCTCGTCCGACTATGTGCGCTCGCTCGCCTACGACGCCAGCCATCGACTCTGGGTGGGCACCTTCGTGGGGCTCAACCTCATGCAGCGCGACGGGCATAGCTTCCGCCGCGTCCTCAATACGCTCTATGCCGACGACGGTTTGAGCCAAAACTCCATTCGAGCCCTTTTTGCCGACTCGCAGGGAGGCATGTGGCTCGGCACCTATTTTGGCGGCGTCAACTACTACCACTCGCTGAAGAACCGCTTCGAGCGATTCAGCCACCATCGCACAGAAGGGGCACTGAGCGACCGCGTGATTGGCGGCATGGCTGCCGACGGCGACATCCTCTGGATAGGTACGAACGAGGGGGGACTCAACAAGATGAATCTCACCACGGGCGAGAACCTCCAGATGCGCCACCGCGAGGGCGACCCCACCTCCCTTTCGGGCAACAACGTCAAAGCGGTGCTCCGCCTCGCCGACGGCATGCTCGCCGTGGGTTCGCACGACGGCGGCCTCTGCACGGGCTCGGGCGACGGGCGCTTCCGCCGCATCCGCTTTGCCTCCGAGAGCGGTCGGGAGCCGGGCGTCTACGCCTTGGCCGAACGCACCGACGCGCCGGAGCTTTGGATTGGTACGCTCAGCGGCCTCTACCGCTACGACCTGAAGCAGCGCCTCACCCTCACCGCGGCCGACTCGCTTCGGGGCGAAGCCGGCCTGCAAGGCCGAAAAATCTTTGCGCTCAACGCCGACTCACGCCAACGCCTTTGGCTCGGCACCGACCGCGGCCTCTACCTTTTCCGCCCGACGGAAGGCGCCATCAGGCCGCTTCCCGCCGATGCCGACGGGGTGGAGCCCGTTGTCAACTGCCTGCTCGAAAGAAACGACGGCACACTCTTCGCCGGCACCCGCTCGGGGCTCTTCGTAGCCGACACGGCGGCGATGCAGCTCGTCAGCGCCGACAAGCGGGGCTGGAGCCCGACGGCCGACTTCCAAATCTACGGCATTGAGGAAGACGCCTTCCATCGCCTCTGGCTCAGCACCGATCGCGGCCTGCTGCAGCTCGACCGCCAAGGCAAGAGCCGCCGCCTCTTTACCGAGGCCGACGGCGTGCGCATCACCGAATTCAACCTCTACTCCCATTGCAAGAGCGACGAAGGACGCATATTCTTCGGCGGAATCGACGGCGTCACGGCCTTCTATCCCGAACGGCTCATGACCAACCCCTTCTCGCCCAAGCCGATGATTACGGGTCTCTCCATTGCCGACCGCCGACTCGCGCCGGGCGACGACACCGGCATCCTCCAAGCCCTTGCCGAACATACCCGCAGCATCACCCTGCAGCCCGACCAAAACTGGCTGAGCATCGACTACGGCGCGACCGACTTCCTATCGGGCCGACGCAACCGCTTCGCCATTCGCCTCGTGGGGCTCGACAATGAGTGGCGCTCCACGAGCCTGCCGTCGGTAAGCTACTCCAATCTGCTACCGGGGAGCTACACGTTTGAAGTGCGCTGCGCAAACAGCGACGGCAAGTGGAGCACCGACACGGCCCGTCTGAGCATCCGCGTCCTTCCGCACTGGTGGCAGACGTGGTGGGCCCGCCTCATCGCCGCAACCTTGCTCTTCGGGCTCCTCTACTGGCTCTTCCGCTTCTACGAACGGCGCCGTGCCATGCGCGAAGCGCTCGCTCTGGAGCGTCGCGAGAAGGAGCAGGTGGCCGAGTTGGGACAGATGAAGATCCGCTTCTTTATCAACATCTCGCACGAACTGCGCACACCGCTCACACTCATTCTTTCGCCCGTCTGCGAGATGCTCGAGCGGGGCGTGGCCGACCCGTGGCTCACGCAGCGCCTTACGCTCGTGCGCCGCAACGCTCAGCGCATGCTCAACCTGGTCAACCAAGTGATCGACTACCGCCGTGCCGAGCTCGGCGTGATGGATCTTCGACCGTCGTGGCACACGCCGGCCTCCGAGCTGCGCGAGCTATTCGAGCTCTTCGCCGGGTCGGCCGCAAACCGCCGCATCAGCTACGAGTGGACGTGCGGCTATGCTGCCGACGAGCGCGCCGCCTACGACGGCAACTACCTCGAACGTATCCTTACCAACCTCATCGCCAATGCCCTTAAATATACGCCGGCGGGCGGACGCATCAGCGTCGGCATTGCGCCCGAGGGGGGCAAGCTTCGGCTCACGGTGGCCGACACGGGCTGTGGCATCGCCGAGGCCGACCAAGCGCGCATCTTCGACCGATTCTATCAGGTCGACGCCACGAGCGCAAGCGCGGGTGCCGGCATCGGCCTCTCGTTCGTGAAGCTGCTCGTCGAGCACCACGGCGGCACCATCGCACTCGACAGCCGCTTGGGCGAAGGCGCGACGTTTACCGTGATTATCCCGGCGCGGCGCGACGACTATCCGGCCGACGCTTGGGTCGATGCCGAGGCCGACCGGGTGCGCACGGTCTTGCCCGAACCGGTGCTCGACGTCGCTCCTGCCGACGATGCTCCCAAGCCCTCGCCGACCGATGCTCCGGCCGATGCCGCCGATACGCGCGAGACACTGCTCATCGTCGACGACGATGCCGAGATTCGCTCTTACCTCTGCGAAGCGCTCGCCGACGATTGGCGCACCATCGGAGCGGCCGATGGCGAAGAAGCTTGGCAGCTGCTCGAAAGCGCGGCCGAGCCGATAGCATTGGTGGTGAGCGATGTCATGATGCCGCGCATCGACGGCATGCGTCTTTGCTCGATGATCAAACGCAACGTGGGCTTCTGCCATATCCCCGTAGTGCTCCTGACGGCCAAAGTGGAGCAGGGCGAGCAGCTCGACGGCCTCAATGCCGGAGCCGACGACTACATCTGCAAGCCGTTTGTCTTGAGCCTGCTCAGGGCGAAGATTCGCAACATCCTCCGCGGTCGCAAGCTGGCCATCTCCAATTATGCCGCCCGACCCGAAGCGACGCCAACCTCGATTGCCACCAACACCATCGACGAAGAGCTGCTTCGCCGTGCCGTCGGCATCGTGGAGAGCAACATCGACAACGAAGCCTTCAGCGCCGAACAGCTCGCTCGCGACATGGGCATGAGCCGTTCGAGCCTCCACCTCAAGCTGAAGAGCGTCACGGGCGAATCGGCCGTCGCGCTGATTCGTCGCGTCCGCCTCGGCCGCGCCTGCCAACTGCTGAAAGAGGGGCGCTACAACGTGGCCGAAATCAGCGGTATGGTGGGGCTCTCGCCTGCCTACTTCTCGACGACGTTTAAGAAATACATGGGCTGCCACCCTTCGGAATATGCAGCCTCTGAGGCCGATAAAACAAAATAGAAATCATTTTCAACAAAATCGAAAGCCGTCGGACATTCGCGAAACGACTCTGAACATACGCCGACGCCGAGCCCGACCAATAGTCGTAATATTGCATAGTTGATGATTATACCCCAAACACAATAAACAACACACAACTATGACTATCACTTACACACGACTATTGGCCCCGCTCGGCGTCGGTTTGTCATTACTCGGGCTTGCCGCTTGCGGACCCCGCACGTCGCAAGCGCAGACGGGCGAACAAGCCGACACGGCGTGGATCAATCGCGGCATATCGACTGCTGTTGCCCAGCTGACCCTCATGGCCGACTCTATCGAGGGGCGATGCGGCGAGGGCGACTCGGCCTTCTTCCCCCGCTCAATCCTCAACCCCGGCCCAATGGCGAAGCGCAACCCGCAGAACTGGCTCGACAGCGTTCGGCTCGAAACGATGTACGACTGGACGAGCGGCTTCTTCCCGGGCGAACTCTGGCTCGCCTACGAACTGACGGGCGACACGAGCCTTGCCGACCGTGCTCGCCGCTTCACCAATCGCCTCGCTCCGCTCCAAAGCTATACCGGCACCCACGACTTGGGCTTTATGGTCTATTGCAGCTTTGGCAACGCCTACCGCCTCCGTCCCGAAGCGGGCGACTCTCTCATCCTTATGAACGCTTCGCGCTCACTCGCCTCCCGATTCGATTCGACGCGCGGCGTGATTCGCTCGTGGGACTTCGGCGACTGGACCTATCCGGTCATTATCGACAATATGATGAATCTTGAGATGCTCTTCTGGGCCGACCTCCAGACGCGCGATAAAAGCTTCATGAACATCTGTAAGAGCCATGCCGACCGGACGCTCCGCTTCCAATATCGCCCGGACATCAGCTGTTGCCACGTGGCCGACTACATCGACCCCGCCTCGGGCGACGTGCGCCAACAAACCTTCCAAGGCTACGCCGACAGCTCGGCTTGGGCTCGCGGACAGGCATGGGGCCTCTACGGATATACCGTCTGCTTCCGCGCTACCGGCGAAGGGCGCTACCTCGACCGCGCTCGCGCCGTGGCCGACTATATTATGAATCATCCGCGTCAGGCGGCAGACGGCATCCCTTACTGGGATTATGACGACCCCGCCATCCCCGACGCTCCGCGCGACGCTTCGGCCGCAGCCGTCACCGCCTCGGCTCTGCTCGAGCTCTACGAGCTGACCAACCGCGCCAATCCCGCCTACCTCGGCTTTGCCCGACAGATTCTCGAATCACTTTCGTCAGATAAATACCTCGCCGCAGCCGGTTCGAACAACGGGTTTATCCTGAAACATTCGACCGGCTCTCTGCCTCACGGCTCTGAGATTGATGTGCCGCTCGTCTACGCCGACTACTACTACCTCGAAGCTCTGGGCCGATACCGAAACATCATTACCCCCAATAAAAAATTATGAGAACCTCAGTCATCACATTCATCATTATATGCGCGCTCACCCTGATGCGCCACACGGCGACAGCCGAAGAGGTGAATATGCAGCTCTTCGACATTGTCAACCTCGATGCAAAAGGTTTGGAGCAAGTCAAGACCCTCTACAACGCGGGCAACTACCGCGATGCCGCCTCAGCGCTCCTTGATTACTACAAGGGGCGCACGGGCATCGTCTTCACCGACCTCAACCTTGACAACCTCACCCTATCGGACAGCGAACGCCAAATGGCCGACGACGCCCTTGAGCACCGATTCTTCGCCCACAAGGGCTATCAGCCATCGTTCTTCTACGGCGACGATATCGACTGGACCTATTGGCCCGTACAAGACAACGAGCTCCGCTGGCAGCTCCACCGCCTCAAATGGTTCATCCCGATGGGCAAAGCCTACCGCGTGACGGGCGATGAGAAGTATGCCGCTGAATGGGTGCTGGAATACCTCGACTGGATTAAGAAGAACCCGTGTCCGGAAACCCGCGCCGCGCGCCGCAAGAGCATAGCGTCGGACGACGACAGCGGTTCGACGAGTACCGACGATGCCGAGAACGCACGCTTCGCCTGGCGTCCGCTCGAAGTGAGCCACCGCTTGCAAGATCAGGCAGCCGAATTTCTCCTCTTCAATCCGTCGCCATCGTTTACGCCGGAGTTCTTCTCCGAATTTCTGGTCAACGTCAATCGCCATGCCAATTATATCATTGCCAACTACTCTTCGCAGGGCAACCACCTGCTCTTCGAAGCGCAGCGCGTGCTCTATGCCGGCATCTTCTTCCCCGAACTGAAGCTTGCCGAGTCGTGGCGAAGCTCGGCTATCGAGGTGCTCAACCGCGAGATCAACGTGCAGGTCTTCAACGACGGCGTGCAGTTTGAGCTCGACCCGCACTATCACCTTGCAGCAATCAACATCTTCTTCAAAGCGCTGGGCATGGCTGATGCCAATGGCTACCGCTCGGAGTTCCCCGACTCGTTTCTCAACACCGTCGAGAAGATGATTGCCGTCACGTACAACCTCTCGTTCCCGGACTATACAAACCCGATGTTTAGCGATGCGAAGCTCAACACGCAAAAGGAGATGCTGAAGAACTACAAACAGTGGTACGAGGTATTCCCGAAGAACGACACCATCCGTTGGTTCGCCACGCAGGGCAAGCGAGGCGCGGCACCGGCCTACAAGTCGCGCGCCTTTACCGACGGCGGCTTCTACGTCATGCGCACCGGTTGGAATAAAGACGCCACCGTCTTTATGCTCAAAGCGGGCCCGAAAGCGTTCTGGCACTGCCAGCCCGACAACGGCACGTTCGAATTGATGTTTAACGGCCGCAACTTCTTCACCGACTCCGGCTCGTACGTCTACGAAGGAGATGCCGAAGTGACGGCTTGGCGCAAATGGTTCCGCCGCACGGCGAGCCACAAGACGCTGACGCTCGACGACCGCGACCTCGAACAGACCGACTCCCACTGCCTGCTCTGGCAGACGGGCTCTCCGACCGAAGTGCTCGTCGTTGAGAACCCGAGCTACGAAGGTCTGAAGCATCGCCGCTCCGTCTTCTTTGTCGAAGGGAAATTCTTCGTGATTGTCGACGAGGCGGTGGGCAACGCGGCCGGCCGCGTCGGGCTCCACTACCAGCTCTGTGAGGGGCCGGTGAAGATCGACGCCCCGTCGCTCACGGCCGCCACCACGTTCGACGACGGCAACAACGTCGTCGTCCAATCGTTCGCTTCCAAAGGCGCCGACACCTACCTTGAAGAGGAAGACGGCTGGGTATCCTACGAATACAACAAGAAGACGGCTCGCACCGCCTACGTGCTCAATACCGACAAAACAGCCGCCGACGACGCCGTGCGCCTCATCACCGTCATCTACCCGACAGAAGACGCAGCATCGGCTCCGACGATAAGCGCCAAATTCTCCGACAAAGGGTTCGACGAGAACCACCTTACCGTCACCGTAAAGATTGGAAAGAAACAATATAAGCTCAACTACGATTTGCTCAAGCAAGGGCTTGGTCGATTCGTAACCAACGGCGACCTCTCTGAAACAACTGAAAAGTACAAACTCGGCTCTCAATCCCTGCAATGGGATTGGGAGGCCGGCTCCACCATCTCGACCACAGGCCTCGACGGCCTGTCGGTCGCGTCGGTCAAAAAAGAGGGCGGCATTGCTTTCTGGCTCTACAACCCGACACCAATAGCCGACTCCCTTAGCGCGGTCTTCACCGACCGCAACGACGAGGTGCGTTGTGAGCTCGACGTAAGTATGAACTTCAAAGGATGGCGCTACATCACCGCACGATTCCAAGCCGACATGGGACACAACCTGTCAGAACTGACCGGGATGTTTCTGTCCGCTCCTCAGCAAGGGAGCGGATGTTTCTATTTAGACGCCCTCACATTCCCAACCTCCGTAGCATGGGACCGTATCGACGACATGCAGTACAGCGTCGCACAGACGTATCCCGGCATTGACAATTTCCTCAGCTCCTATAAAGCCATCGACTTGAGCGAAGCCCCCGCAGCCACCACAAGCGAGACGAAAGCCTTGAGCACCATCATGGAGCGCGCCGAAGACTGGTTTATCAACAAAGGCGACGGTTCGACCGTCTACGCCTCACGCCGCAAAGCGTTCGACGCAGCGCTTACACGCGGCCGCAAGAACTTCAGCGCCCTCCCGCTTACTTACGACAGCAACGGTGTGGTCAACGGCCCCGGGCTCTTTCCGCAATATTTCGATACGAGCATCGACGGCGAGAGCATCTACCGCTTTCGCTACATCAATGAAAATCTGCTGCTGTGGCTGGCGTGCGACTACCGTATCAACGGGCGCGAACAAAGCCTCACCGACTACCTCACCCTGCTCGACTGGATGGCCGACCAAGGTTGGGCGGCCGGCAGCGGACTCGGCGGACTGCGCTTCGAAAAGCTGCGTAGCGCGGGCTACTTCCATTCGCTCTTTCTGATGCGCAACAATCTTGGCGACGAGCGGCTCCAACGCGAGCTGCAGACGCTCCATTGGTTTGCCCTCACGGGCGATATGTATGCCGCCACCGACGCCGGAAAAGGGGAGACTGCCGACAACCTCCGCACGCTGGCGATGGCAAAACTCTACGACTGCCTACTGTTGCCCGACGCCAACGCCCGTGCCGCCCAGCTCCATCGCCTGCACGACTACCTCGAGCAAGCCCTCGTGCCGCTGACCTGCTTCGGGGGGACGTTCAAGCCCGACGGTTCGGGCTACCACCATCGCGGCTCCTACATGGGCGCTTACTACCCCGATGCGCTCTACGCCCTCTGTCAGCTCTGCTACTTGCTGAGCGACACGCCGTTTGCCCTCTCCGATGCGAGCTTTGCCCAACTGCGTGAGTCGCTTCTGGCCATGGCCGACATGTCGGCCGGCTACGACGTCCCGACCGCGCTTTGCGGCCGATTTCCCACCTCGACCGACCCTTGGAAAGACCTCACACCGGCTGTGGCCTACCTCATCGAAGCCTGCGGCGGCACCGACACCGCCCTCAACAACCTCTTCGGCCTGCTGTGGCGCCCGGCCGAGTCGCCGCTGAGCGACCGCATTGCCCGCGCCGCGACCGACATTTGCTACAAGCAGACCCCCGGCGAGACCGCTCTCTGCCTGCGGGCGGCGCAATACATCCCGTCGCAACCAACCCGGCAAGAGGTCTTCCGCTACTATCCGTTCTCGGGGCTCTTCGTATGGCGCACGGGCAACCTCCACATCACCTTCAAAGGATTTAGCCGATACATCTGGGACTTCGAAGCCACCTCCACCGAAAACCCGCTTGGGCGCTACATGAGTTATGGCAATCTGGAGTACACCTTGCTCGATACGTCGACCAAAAACAATGCCTACGCCAATACCGCTTGGGACTGGAATTGCCTTCCCGGCACCACTGCGAAAGCCCTCTCGACGGCCGAGCTCGACTTCGTGAGCGGCGGAGGCTCGCGCTACCGCAACTTTTCAGACCAAGCCTTCTTGGGCGGCACCACCCTCGCCGATACCGACACCCCGCTGGGCATCTGCTCGATGGTGATGCACGACAATACGTTCGACGACAGCTTCTACGCCCGCAAGAGCTTCATCGCCGCCGGCCAAAGCGTGCTTTGCTTGGGGAGCGACATCCGCAACAACGATGCCGCCCACCCCACCTATACGACTCTGCTGCAACAAGCTGCCACCGCATCCGTCTTAACCCCGCAAGCAGGCAAGCCGACGACGGTCAGCGACGCCACCATGCAATACGAAGTGCTGCAAGGCTCTGTCGAACAAACCACAACCTCCTCGCTCAACACGGTGCTGATTAACCACGGCAAAGCGCCCCAAGGAGCCGCCTACGCCTACACCATGCGCCCGACGAGCACCACAGCGGCGGGCGCCGACTTCAGCATCCTTCAGCAAGATGCCGAGGCGCACATCGTCGGCATCCCCGAAGCGTCGGCAACAATCTACGCCCTCTTCGATGCCGATAAGGCGGTGCGATTCGGACGACTGACCGCCGTCAACCGTCCGGTCGTGGCCATCATCCGTCAGGAGGCCGACAGCGCGCTCAGTATTGCCGTGGCCGACCCCGACCTGCGCCACAGCTCTGCCGCCTCGGTCGACAACCTCTCGTCGGCACAAATCTACGAGATGAGCGAGCCGGCACTCGTCGAACTCACCCTGCAAGGGAGCTATGAGGTGGCCCAAGCCGACGTCAAGGCATCCGCCAGCTCATCCGACGGCACCACCCGCCTGAGCTTCGAGACCGCTCAAGGCGCCACCGTCCGTCTCCGCCTTGAGCCGTCAGGCAAGACCCCACTTGCCGACATTAGCGCCGACACACGCTTTCGCGTCGGCCGCGCCGACGGATGCCGGCAATACCTTATCAGCTGCTCACAGCCCGACCTGCCCTACGCCATCCGCCTCTTCGACACCTCCGGGCGCCTCGTGCGCCGGCTCGACGCCCTGAGCGCTTCGACCCTTCTCGACCTCACCTCGCTCCCGGCAGGCCACTTCGTGCTCCGCATCGACCCCGCCGAGGGAGCCGTCGAGACCTTCCGACTTTGCTTAAAAACAGAATAATCCCTACTGCTATGTTATCACATTATTCGCTTCAATGGTTTTCGGCCGCAGCCGCCCTGCTCACACTGGGTGCTTGCAGCGTACGCGAACAGAAGCCTCAGCGACGGCCAAACATCATTGTGATTATGACCGACGACCATACGACGCAGGCCATCAGCGCCTACGGCAGCCGCCTTACTCAGACCCCCAACCTCGACCGAATCGCTCGCGAGGGGATGCGCTTCGACAACTGCTACGTCTCGAACGCCGTCTCCGGCCCGTCGCGAGCCTGCATCCTGACCGGCAAGCTGAGCCACATCAACGGCTTCACCGACAACGCACAGACCTTCGACGCCGACCAGCCCACCTTCCCGAAGCTGCTCCACGAGGCCGGCTACCAGACCGGCATGATTGGCAAATGGCATCTCAACTCCGACCCGCAGGGATTCGACTACTGGAGCATCCTCATCGGGCAGGGCGAATACTACAGCCCCGACTTCAAGGAGAACGGCCGGCTGATTCGCGAGCCGGGCTACGTCACCGACATCATCACCGAGAAAGCCATCAACTTTATTGAGCATCGCGACACGTCGAAGCCGTTCGCCCTGCTCTACTACCACAAGGCCCCTCACCGCAACTGGATGCCCGCCCCGCGCCACATGGGAATCTACAACGACACCACTTTCCCCGAGCCCGAGACGCTCTTCGACGACTATGCCAATCGCGGCGATGCCGCCCGCGAAACGATGATGGAGATTGCCAACCACATGTGGACCGATTGGGACCTCAAAGTGGCCACCGCAGCCGAGCTTGAGGGCGAGCTCGACGAAAGCCGCCCGGCCGACGCCAACAAGGCCGACGTGGCGGCGGCCAATCGCAGCGACGACGGCCTGCGCAAGCTCCGTGCCGCCTACAACCGCATGAGCCCCGGCGAGAAAGCCATTTGGGACCGCGCCTACGCCCCACGCATCCGCGAGTATCGCTCGAGCCGACTCACGGGGCGCGAACTCATCAGCTGGAAGTATCAGCAATACATGCGCGACTACCTGGCCACCTGCAAAGCGGTCGACGAGAACGTAGGGCGCCTCATCGACTACCTTGAGCAAATCGGCGAGCTCGACAACACCATCCTCGTCTACACCTCCGACCAAGGCTTCTTCTTGGGCGAGCACGGGTGGTTCGACAAGCGCTTCATGTACGAAGAGTGTCAGCGCACGCCGCTCTTGGTGCGCTATCCGAAGGCCGTCAAACCGGGCAGCGTCAGCTCGGCTCTCTGCATGAACATCGATTTTGCCCCAACCTTCCTCGACATGGCGGGCATCGCCGTCCCGGCCGATATGCAGGGGCGCTCGCTTCGTCCCATCCTTGAGCACGCCGGTCGGCAACCCGAGGAGTGGCGCAAGGGCGTCTACTACCACTACTACGAATACCCTTCGTGGCACATGGTCAAGCGCCACTACGGCGTTCGCAACGAGCGCTACAAGCTCATCCACTTCTACAACGACAAAGACTATTGGGAGCTCTTCGACCTACAGACCGACCCAAACGAGCTCGTCAACCGCTACGACGATTCGGCCTATGCCGACGTCCGCAACGAAATGACGCAGCTGCTCGCCGACCTGCAAGAAGAGTATCGCGATACCGACCCGACCGAACAAACACACCGATTCTTCACGGGCGACGACGGCGCGGGCCGCTTCTAATCATACCACCCACCTCCACTCACACTACCATTATGAACAGACGTAACTTCCTCAAAAACTCCGGCTGGGGCCTGATGGGCCTCGCCGCCTCCGGCTCGGTACTCACAGCCTGCAGCGGGCGCAAACGCACGCCGATGGGCGAAAAGATAGCCGTCGACCCCTCAGACCTGAAAATCTTCTGGGGCGACGTCCACAACCACTGCAACGTCACCTACGGCCACGGCGATATGCGCCTCGCCTTCGAAGCCGCGCGCGAACAGCTCGACTTCGTCTCGGTGACGCCTCATGCCATGTGGCCCGACATCCCGGGGCGCAACAACCCGCGCCTGCAATGGGTCATCGACTACCACGAGTCGGCCTTTCGGAAGTTGCGCGAAGGGCGCTACGACGAGTACCTCCGCATGACCGAAGCATATAATAAGGAGGGCGAGTTTCTCACCTTCCCGTCGTACGAATGCCACAGTATGGAGCATGGCGACCACGTCGTGCTCTCGCGCGAGCAGGGATTCCCGCTCGTGGAGTGTACGTCGGTTGAAGACCTCAAGCAGAAACTCAAGGGGGAGGCGGTCTTCGTGACGCCCCACCACATGGGCTACCAGAACGGCTACCGCGGCTACAACTGGAAATGCTTCACCGAGGGCGACCAGACGCCGTTTGTCGAAATCTTCTCGCGCCACGGCTTGGCCGAAAGCGATCAGGGCGACTTCAACTACCTTCACGACATGGGGCCCCGCTCGTTTGAGGGCAGCGCTCTCTACGGCCTCGAGCAGGGACACAAGTTTGGCTTCATTGGCTCCACCGACCAGCACGCCGGCTACCCCGGCAGCTTCAGCGACGGGCGCATCGCCGTCCTTGCCAAATCGCTCAGCCGCGCCGACATCTGGGAGGCGATGAAGAACCGCCACGTCTATTGCGCCACGGGCGACAAGATTGCCCTCGACTTCCGCATCAACGACGCCATGATGGGCGAGGTGACGCGCGGCCGACGCCGCCACATCTACCTCGGCGTGGAGGCGGCAAGCTATATCGACTATGTCGACGTGGTCAAGAACGGCCGTTGCATCGCCCGCCTCAACGGGCCGATGAACACCATCATCCCCGACGACGACGTGATCCGCGCCAAGCTCCGCATCGAGTTTGGGTGGAACCGCGAGGAGACGCCCGTGCGCTGGGACGGCTTTGTCGACATCTCCGACGGCATCATCAATGCCTCCACCCCATGCTTTCGCGGAGCGGCCTACACCTCACCGCAAGCCGACAAGATCGGGCATGAAGACGTGACGCTCGTCAACCGCGTGCTGGGGCGCTCGGACCGCCGTGTAGACCTCGAAATGTATTCCGTCAAGAACCCCAACACCATGACTCCCGCCATGCAAGCCGTCAATCTCGACGTCACGATGCCGAAAAAAGCGCGCGTACGCGTGGCCGTCAATCGCCAAGAGCTCAGCTATACGCTCTCCGAACTGCTCGAAGGCTCGAAGTCGCACTTTATGAACGGCTGGCTGAGCGAAGCGGTGCTCTTCAACCGTGCCGTGCCCGAATCGGGATTTGCTGTGGAGCACGTCATGACCGACGATGCTCCGGAGCGCGACACCGACTATTACTACCTCCGCGTGCGTCAGCGCGACGGTCAGTGGGCCTTTAGTTCGCCTATCTGGGTGGAACGGGCGTAAGCGAAAATTCTTCCCAATGAATATTTTTTTCGTCCCGATGAATCTCTTGTTTCATCCCAATGGTATCTTTGTTCCATCCCAATGAAACGAAAGTACCATCCCACTGAAACTCGAGTTGCATTGGGACGACTCTTCCGTACGCCGCCC
>X1_Eurasian_Beaver__coassemble_27_pt1 | contig 22116 bp, 14 predicted proteins | sample X1_Eurasian_Beaver__metabat2_low_PE_008 | metagenome-assembled genome bin X1_Eurasian_Beaver | reverse complement strand
TTACAAGCAGAAAGCCTGTCAGTCGAAAGATTGACAGGCTTTTTTGCGTTTTGTCTGGTCTGAGTCTCGGAGTTCTCGAAGGCCTCGGAGTCCGCAGAGTTTTCTGAGTTTTCGAAGTCCTCGGATCTCTCAGCGGTCTCAGAGTTTTCGGAGCTCTCAGAGCACTATGAGCTCTCGGAGTCCTCGGACTTCTCGAATCTTTCGGAGTCGTCGGCTCGCCTGCAAAAATCGTCGGTTCATCGAAAAGAAGCTTGTAGTAATACATTATCTTTGCATAGCGAAAAATCAATGAACACAATATGAGAAGTTTCGGTTCGGATAATAATTCGGGAGTGCATCCCGAGGTGATGGAGGCGTTGGCATTGGCCAATGCCGGGCATGCCGCCGGCTATGGCGACGACCTTTGGACGCAACGCTTCGAACAGAAGATTCGGGAGACGTTTGGCGGGCAAGCCGAAGGGCTGATTGTCTTCAACGGAACGGGGGCAAACAGCGTGGCACTCCAGTTGTTGACGCGTCCGTACAACAGCATCCTTTGTGCCGAGACGGCGCATATTTGGGTTGATGAATGTGGTGCACCATGTCGAATGACGGGATGCCAGATTACGGCGATTCCTACCTCTGCCGGCAAGCTGACGCCGGAAATGATACGTCCGTATCTTTGGGGGAAAGGCGACCCGCATCACTCGCAGCCCGGAGCCATCTATATTTCGAACCTGACGGAGGTTGGCACGCTCTATACGCCTGAAGAGATTCGCGCTTTGGCTGACTTCGCCCACTCCGAAGGAATGATGCTTTGCCTCGACGGTGCGCGCCTTGCCAATGCCGCCGTTGCGCTCGACGTTCCGCTATGCGCTTTGACGACCGATTGCGGCGTCGACGTGCTCAGCTTTGGCGGCACGAAGAATGGCTTGATGCTGGGCGAAGCGGTAGTCGTGCTCAACCCGAGGCTTCGACGTGAGGCGCGATTTATCCGCAAGCAGTCCGCACAATTGGCCTCGAAGATGCGTTATCTAAGTTGCCAGCTCGACGCTTACCTGACCAACGAACTTTGGCGACGCAACGCCGCCCATGCCAACCGCATGGCTCGCATTCTGCACGACGAACTTTCGGCTATCGCCGGCATCGAGTTCCTTTACCCGGTCGAAGGCAATATGCTCTTTCTGCGCATGCCGCAGGCTTGGGGGCAAGCGCTCCGCCGCGACTATTTCTTCTATTTTATGAACGAAGCAGCCGGTGAACTCCGACTCGTCACCTCCTTCGATACGACAGAAGAGGATATCCGCGGGCTCGTCGCCACGCTCCAGACCATAGCTTCCAATCAAAGACAATAAAGAAACATTATACAGATAAACATGGAAAAGAAATTCAACAGAACGCTTGTGACGGCAGCCTTGCCGTATGCCAACGGCCCCGTGCATATCGGCCACTTGGCCGGCGTCTACGTCCCGGCCGACATCTACGTGCGTTACCTCCGCCTCAAAGGGGAGGACGTCCTCTTTATCGGGGGCAGTGACGAACACGGTGTGCCTATCACCATCAAAGCCAAAGCCGAGGGCATCACGCCTCAAGACGTAGTCGATCGCTACCACGGCATTATCAAAGAGTCGTTCGAAGAGTTTGGTATCTCGTACGATATCTATTCGCGCACTTCAAGCCCGACTCACCACAAGACCGCGTCCGACTTCTTCCGCCGCCTTTATGACAAAGGCGAGTTTATCGAAAAGACATCCGAGCAGTACTACGACGAGCAGGCTAACCAATTCCTTGCCGACCGCTACATCACCGGTACCTGTCCGCACTGCGGCAACGAACGTGCCTACGGCGACCAGTGTGAGGCTTGCGGGACGTCGCTCAACCCGACCGACCTGATCAATCCGAAGAGCGCCATCACAGGCAATACCCCGGTGCTTCGCGAGACAAAGCATTGGTACCTGCCGCTCGACAAGCACGAGCCGTTCCTTCGCAAATGGATTCTCGAACAGCACAAAGAGTGGCGCCCGAACGTCTATGGGCAGTGTAAGTCATGGCTCGACATGGGCCTTCAGCCGCGTGCCGTGAGCCGCGACTTGGATTGGGGCGTGCCGGTGCCAGTCGAAGGCGCCGAAGGCAAAGTGCTCTACGTATGGTTCGACGCACCGATTGGCTACATCTCAAACACCATCGAGCTCCGTCCGAACGATTGGGAGAAATGGTGGAAGAGCGAAGACACGAAGCTCGTGCACTTCATTGGCAAAGACAACATCGTATTCCACTGTATCGTATTCCCGGCGATGCTCAAGGCCGACGGCAGCTATATCTTGCCCGACAATGTGCCGGCCAATGAGTTCCTCAACCTCGAAGGCGACAAAATCTCCACTTCACGCAACTGGGCCGTTTGGCTCCACGAATATCTCCAGGACTTCCCGGGCAAGCAAGACGTGCTCCGCTACGTGCTTACCGCCAACGCGCCGGAGACCAAAGACAACGACTTCACTTGGAAAGACTTCCAGGCACGCAACAACAACGAACTCGTAGCCGTACTCGGCAACTTCGTCAACCGTGCCATGGTGCTTACACATAAGTATTTCGACGGCAAAGTGCCGGCAGCGGGCGAACTCACCGACTACGACCGCCAGACCATGGCCGACTTCGAAAACATCAAGCACGAGCTTGAAAGCTACCTCGAGCAATATCGCTTCCGCGATGCGCAGAAGGAGGCAATGAACCTTGCCCGCATTGGCAACAAGTATCTCGCCGATACAGAGCCTTGGAAGCTTTCCAAGACCGATATGGGCCGCGTGGCGACTATCATGAACCTCTCGCTTCAGATTGTGGCCAACCTCGGCATCGCCTTCGAGCCGTTCCTGCCATTCTCGGCCAAGAAGATGCGCGACATGGTGGGCCTCGACCATTGTAACTGGGAAGAGCTTGGCAGCACCAACCTCCTCGCAGCCGGACAGCAGCTCGCCGAGCCGACGCTCCTCTTCGAAAAGATCGAAGACAGCGCCGTCGAAGCACAGGTACAGAAGCTCATCGACACCAAGAAGGCCAACGAGCTCAAAGCCTACAAGCCGGCTCCGGTGAAGGAAGACACCTCGTTCGACGACTTTATGAAGATGGATATCCGCGTCGGCACCGTGCTCGAATGTGCCAAAGTGCCGAAAGCCGACAAACTCTTGCAGTTTAAGATCGACGACGGCATGGGCGGCCGTACTATCGTCAGCGGTATCGCCAAATACTACAACCCGGAAGACCTCGTAGGCAAGCAAGTTTGCTTCATTGCCAACTTCCCGCCGCGCAAGCTCAAAGGAATCGAAAGCCAGGGTATGATCCTTTCGGCCGAAGATGCCGACGGTCGATTGGTGGTAATCTCGCCGTCAGACCTTGTCAAAGCAGGCGTTTCAGTCGGATAATCAGCTCGCTGAAGTAAAATAAAGACCCAATAAGTGGCTCTTCAAGATTAGATAAACTAATTTTGAAGAGCCATTTTTTGTTTAAATGCATCGGGTGCCTCCGTTGGCCCCATCAAAAGCCTCCACACACAATGACAGCTACCCTGCCTCTACATAGCCTTCTCAACGACCCCGCGCGCCCGCCGATAGTCTATCACTTGGGCATCGACGCCGGCTTCTTTACCGAGTATACCTACATGCTCCACGCCATGCTCTTCGCATTGAGACGCGGCCGGCGCTTTTGTCTTTACTCGGCCGATGCCAACTTCGGCGTCGCCCGCGGCTGGACCGACTACTTCCTCCCCTTCTGCCAGGAGGTGAGCGAGCCTTTCCATAGCCGCTACAACCGCCACGCCATCCCATCGTTGCCTACGCTGCTGCGCCGCAATCCCGGCCGCTCGCCCCTCGACTTGGCCAAATGGAAGCTCAAAGTGGAAGCCGGGCATCTTATCGGCCATATCAAGGCACGGCAAGCCTATGGTCGGCCAACATGGCTTAATGCCGACGTCGACTTTCGCGTCGATGCTCCCTTCCCTTACGCCGAGCTTGGCTTGGGCGACGACTACCTCACCGCATTTCGCACCTTGGTCGACCTCACGTGGCGCTTTACGCCCGAGGTGGAGCATGCAGTCGTCGACCTGACAAAGCAACTTCGCTTGCCGAAAGACTATATCGGCTGCCAGCTTTGGGGCGGCGATAAGGTCAGCGAAGTGAGCCTCACCAGCCCCGATGCCTTGGCCGAAGCAATCAGGCGTCTGCCGTCGCACGACGACGTCTTCGTCCTGACCGACGACTACCGCCTCTTCGAAGAGCTCCAATCGCGGCATGCAGACATCCGTTGGCACACCCTCTGCTCACCCGATGAACGGGGCTACGTCAACAGCGCCTTCACCGCCACCTCGCCCGAGCGCAAGCGGGCGCAGATGGTTCGCTTCCTCGCCTCCATGCGGCTGCTGATGCAGAGCCGTCATTTCGTGGGGAGTATCACGCCCGGCCCGAGCCTCTTCCTGCTCAAATACCTCTGGCCCAACGCCACGCCGCAAGACTGCCTCCCCGCCGACTTTGCCCGAGCCATCACGCTCCCTATCGTCGAGCGCGGACGTATGGCGCAAGAGTTCCTCAAGAATCATTCAAATCCGTTGTCACGACAATGAGTTCACTGAAAGAAAAGACCGCCCACGGCCTCTACTGGGGCACCATCCTGCAAGGCGGACAGCAGGTGCTCAACCTGCTGTTCGGCATCTGCCTTGCCCGTTTGCTTAGCCCCGACGACTACGGCATGGTGGGGATGCTGACCCTCTTCTCGGCCATCGCCACCAGCTTGCAGGAGAGCGGCTTTATGGCCGCCCTGGCCAATCGCCCGAATCCTACGGCGCGCGACTACAACTCCGTCTTCTGGACCAATATTCTGATTGGCCTCAGCTGCTACGTCGTGCTTTTCTTTTGTGCGCCGCTAATAGCCTTTTTCTTCAAAACGCCCGAGCTGACCGCTTTGGCTCGCTACCAATTCTTGGGCTTTCTCTTCGCCAGCTTCAATACGGCGCAGAGCGCCGTCCTTTTCAAAAACCTCATGGTGCGCCAGCGAGCCATCAGCGTCATCACGGCGATGAGCGTGTCGGGCATTGTAGGCGTGGCGATGGCATGGTTGGGATTCGCCTATTGGGGCTTGGCCACGCAAAACCTCGTCTATATCCTCACTTGTGCCGCGATGTACTGGCACTTCTCGCCGTGGCGCCCGACGTTCCGCGTCGACTTTGGCCCCGTTCGCGAGATGTTTGGCTTCAGTAGCCGCCTGCTCCTGACCAACGTCTTCCAGCAAATCAACAACTACTTCTTCAACGTCCTTCTCGGCCACTTGCAGACACGCCAGATGGTGGGCTACTTCTCGCAAGCCAACAAGTGGAGTACGATGGGCTACAGCTTCGTCGACGGCATCCTCTCGAACGTAGCACAGCCGGTGCTTGCAAGCGTGGCGGGCGAGCGCGAGCGGCAGCAAACCGTCTTTCGCAAGATGCTCCGCTTCACCGCCTTCATCAGCTTTCCGGCCCTCTTCGGTCTCGCCCTTATCGCGCGCGAACTTATTCTCATCACCATCACCGACAAGTGGGCATTCAGTATCCCGATTCTGCAAATCCTTTGCCTCTGGGGAGCCTTCTTCCCCATCGGCCGCCTCTATACCAACCTCATCATCAGCCGCGGCAATTCGCGCATCTATATGTGGGGCACGATGGCACTCGGCCTGTTGCAGATTGCCGTCGTCGCACTCTCGCTGCGCTTTGGTATCTTGGTGAGCATCGCCGTCTACGCACTTGTCAACATCCTCTGGCTCGGCGTCTGGCAATACGTTGCCGGCCGCATGATCGGGTTGCGCCTGTGGCATGCTTTGGCCGACATAGCCCCCTTCGCCGCCATCTCCGCCCTCGTGATGGGGCTTATCTGGTATGCCACCCGCTCAATCGACAATATCTACCTCCTGATGTTTGCCAAAATCCTGCTTGCCGCCGTGCTCTATGCGACGTTGATGCTGGTGGCGCGCGTCAGGATATTCGCCGAGAGCGTCGACTTCCTCAAGCAAAAGTTTGGCCTTGGGCGCAAAGCCTCGGCCGACTCCTCATCAACCCCCGATTAAGACCCCAATCATGAAAAGGATACTCCTCGTCAATCCCAACGATACCGGCGGCGGAGCGGCCATCGCCTGCCGCCGCCTGATGGATGCCTTGCTTGCCGCCGGAGCCGATGTGCGGATGCTCGTACTGACGCGCCGCAGTTCCGATGCCCATATTGAGCAAATAGCCGCCCCCGCTCTGCTCAAGAAAGCCGCGTTTCTTGCCGAGCGCGCCGAGATATTCGTGCAAAACGGCTTCTCGCGCGAACGGCTCTTCCTGGTCAGCATCGGCTCGACCGGCTTCAACCTCGCCCGCCATCCGCTCGTGGCGTGGGCTGACGTCGTGCATCTGCATTGGGTCAACCACGGCCTCCTCTCGCTCGACGGGCTTGCCGCCTTGCGCGCCGCGGGCAAACCGCTCGTTTGGACCATGCACGACCTTTGGCCGCTGACCGGCATTTGCCACTATCCCGGCTCCTGCCTGCGCTATGAGCTGGGGTGCGGCCTCTGTCCCCTGCTCGGCTCCGAGCGCGAGGGCGACCTATCGGCCCGCGTCTTTCTTCGCAAAGCATCGATTATTCCTCACGCCGATATGCGCTTCGTGGGGTGCAGCCGATGGATTGCCGGGCAGACCGCGCGCAGTGCGCTTTCAGCCGGTAACACGTTCACGAGCATTCCTAATCCCATCGATATCGACCGCTTCTCGCCGGGCGATCGCCTTGCCGCGCGCAGGCGCCTCGGCCTTCCCGAGGACAAGCGGCTCGTGCTCTTCGGAGCGGTCAATGCCGCCGACAAGCGCAAGGGTATCGACTATATCGTCGAAGCCTCGAAGCTGCTCGGAGCGTCGCGCCCCGACATCGAACTCCTCATGTGCGGCCGTATGAAGGGCGACATGCAACTGCCGTTTGGCCTTCCGGTGCGCGAAGTGGGCTTCGTCTCCGACGTTGCGACAATGATTGATCTTTATCGGGCAGCCGACCTCTTCCTGACGCCGTCGCTCGAAGACAACCTGCCGAATATGATTATGGAGGCGATGGCATGCGGCACGCCGTGCGTCGGATTCCACACCGGCGGCATACCGGAGATGATTGCGCACGAGGTCAACGGCTACGTGGCGCGTCAGTGCGACGCTGGCGATTTGGCCCGAGGCATCGAGCAGGTGCTGGCGATGCCCGAAGCCGGAGCCAAGGCGCGCCGCTTCGTCGAAACGCATTATGCACCGCAGGTGGTGGCCGAGCAATACCTCGCGCTCTACGACAGCCTTCCTCCCTCTCGCCATTAAGCTCAGTGGCCTATGAAACGTCTGCTATTGCTTCTCCTGCTGTTCGTATCGCTACTTCCGCTGAAGGCGCAGAGCGAAGGCTTTCGCATCGCGTTCTACAACGTTGAGAACCTATTCGACACCGACGACAATCCCCTCACTGCCGACGACGAATACCTCCCCGACGGCAATCGCCGCTGGACGCACTACCGCTACGACCGCAAACAACTTCGCCTGATGCAGGCCCTCGGAGCTATGGCCGCCGACGAGCTTCCGGCCGTCATCGGCCTATGCGAGGTGGAGAGCGAGGAGGTGCTCCGTTACCTGACTCGCGCCACGCCGTTCGGTTCGGCCGGCTATCGCTATTTCCTCACCGAGAGTCCCGACCCGCGCGGCATCAACATCGCCTTTCTCTATCGCCGCGAGCGGTTTCGTCCCATCGCGCGCTACGACTACCGCATCACCCCGCCCGCCGGCTTCTCGCCCACGCGCGACGTGCTCCATATCTGCGGCCACACCGTCGGAGGCGATACGCTCGATATCTTGTTCTGCCACCTCCCGTCGCGCCGCGGCGGCCAAGCGGCCTCGCAGCCGGCTCGAACCGCTGTGCACCGCCGTTTGCTGGGGGTGGTCGACTCGCTCACGGCAGTCCGCACCGAGCCCCGCGTAGTGGTGATGGGCGATTTCAACGATTATCCTGCCGACCTGCCGCCGTGGCTTGCGAGCCCCGTGCCTCGGAGCGCATTTGTCGAAGCCGGGGAGAGTGGCGCATCGATTATGCGATTCGGCGACAGCCCTGTTTCGACCGAGACCGGCGCTCCGCTGCTAAACCTGATGAGCGCCTTCCCGCGCGGGAAGGGGAGCTATAAATATCAGGGCGAATGGGGATTTCTCGACCAAATCCTCGTCAGCCCCGCTCTAATCCGCTCCGATGGCGAACGACGGGTGCGGCAAGTGGGCGTGGTCGACGCCCCGTTTCTCCTCACCGACGACACCACCTACGGCGGCCTTCGCCCCTTCCGCACCTACTACGGCTACCGTTACGAAGGCGGATTCAGCGACCATCTGCCGGTGTTTGTCGATTTATAACGCTGTTTTTCTTACTTTCGCTTCGGGCAATTTGCCGCCCGATGCAACCCAAATCAAGTAAAGCTTATGCCGAAGTTCTCCATAATCACCATCACCTACAATGCCGAGTCGACGCTCGAGCCTACGATTCGCAGCGTCGTTGGGCAAGATTACCCCGATATTGAGTATCTCATCGTCGACGGTGCATCGAAAGACGGCACCATGGCCATTGCCCAACGCTATGCCGACCGCATTGCGAGCCTCGTCAGCGAGCCCGACAAGGGGCTCTACGATGCAATGAACAAAGGGCTCGAGCGAGCCACGGGCGACTACGTCTGGTTTCTCAACGCGGGCGACACCATCCACTCCGCCGACACCGTCAGCCACATCGCCGCGCAGATACGCGCCGGCGAACTGCCCGACGTCATCTATGGCCAGACCGCCTTGGTCGATGCCAACCGCACCTTCCTCGGCATGCGCCGCCTCAGTGCGCCCGAGCGGCTCGACTGGCGCAGCTTTCGCCGCGGCATGCTCGTCTGCCATCAGGCCTTCATCGCCCGCCGCGCCATCGCCGAGCCCTACGACCTGCGCTACCGCTTCTCGGCCGACTTCGACTGGTGTATCCGCGTCATGAAGCAATCCCGATTGCTGCTCAACACGCACCTTATTTTGGCCGACTACCTCAACGAAGGGGTCACCACCGCCAACCGCCGCGCCTCGCTCCGCGAGCGCTACGACATCATGTGCCGCTACTACGGCACCCTCCCCACCATCCTCCGCCACCTCGGCTTCGCTCTGCGCGGTGCTTGGGCAAAGGTGAAGGGAAATCTCTGAATTAGCCGAAAGGGCTGTAACGCACAACGCCGGGCAAGAAGCTTCTGCTTCTTGCCCGGCGTTGTTTGCAATCAATGGGATGATTATTTTAATCGTCTAATTGATTGTCGGCAATCATCCCAATGAATTCTCTCAAACATACGGTTGATTGGGAAGAATCATCCGTATGAATATTTTTAGGCTAACTTGTTGGGAATCAGTTTGATGTATGTATTGTGTCTGTGTTCATCTGTAACTTTGCGAAGCTCCTCCGTACCGACAGACTTTTTTACTGTAAAATCGGCAAAATCGCAAGTGGTCGAAAAGTCGAGCCTTGCCTGCATCGCAATTATTACAACCAAAGAAGTAGCGGGAGGTATTCCTTCAATTGTACTCTCATTATCTTTAATGCTTGCTGTATGCGGTAATCAACCGTTTTTTTCGAGATACCAAGTTCGTCGGCTATCTCATTGTAGGTCTTGTGTTGGAAGCGGTGCTTTTCGAAAGCTTCCCGATAGGAGCTTGGCATCTGGGCCAGAATCAGCTCAATCTTTCGGTTCAGCTCATCGACAACGTAAAAGTCGGGGTCGTCGTAGTTTAGTTCGGCCGGAAGCACTTCGTGAATCTGAATCATCTCTTGTTGCCGGGCAATCTTTTTTAGGCAACGGTTTTTTATCGACTTAATCAGGTAGGCAATCGGCTCGCCGTCGGCGTCAATCAGTGTACGCCTTTCCCAGAGCATCATCATTACATCCTGCACGGTCTCCTCGGCATCGTCAAAATCAACGTATTGGTTGGCATACGCGCAGAAAGGCTTGTAGTATTGATGAAAGAATTGTTTGTATGAAGCTTTGTCGCCCGACTGTATTTTTTGAATTAGGTTATAGGTACTGAGGTTCATTACAAGTGTTTTTGATGATGTATAACAAAAGAATACGGCAATTTTAAATAAGTGTCTTACGGCTTGTCGCAGTATGTCTAAATGTGGTGATTTTAAACGATGCTACTTCTCCGATTATTTCTTCGTTAAAATAAGAAAAAATCAGGATTTTCGTTTAGGATATTTTTTCTTTACAGAATATTATATTAAAACGCCATAGGAATGACACAATTTAAGAAAGTAGATAATATCGAAAGCACACTGTTCGACTACTATCAAAACCGTCTGCGTGAGGCGGAAAGAATAGCTGTTGAGCGTTGGATTGCCGAAGATGAGAAGCATGCTACCCTTGCAAGGCAGGTCGACGAGTTGGTCGTATGCGACCGGCTTTTGGCTAATCTCGACCGGACGGATACCGTCCAAGCCTATTCCGCAGTTGAGAAAGAGTTGTCGCGCCGACGGTTCCGACCGACTCTGCAGCGCGCTACGCGCATTGCAGCCGTATTGATGTTGCCGCTGATTACGTGGGTGCTTACTATTCGCTTTGAACAGTCGCGCTTGGCCGATTCGATGGTCGAGGTGACGATGGCTCGAGGCATGATAGGCTCTGTCATATTGCCCGACAGCTCTGAAGTATGGCTCAATTCGGGCAGTACATTGCGTTATCCGAGCCGCTTTACTGACGATAACCGTTGCGTCGTACTATCGGGCGAGGCTTATTTTAAGGTGCGGAAAGACAATGGGCGCAAATTTAGTGTCCTTCTTCCAGAAAAGAATGATTTTACTGTTGAAGTGCTGGGGACGGAGTTTAACGTCGATGCTTATCCGAATGTTGATTTTGTGACGACTACGTTGGTAAGCGGTAAGGTTAGGGTCGCCTATTGCGATGCCGAGCGGCAAACCGGCTCATTGATTATGTCGCCAAATGAGCGACTGACTTACGACGTGAACAGCCATGCCGTCGGCAAGCAAAAACTTTCCAAAGTGCTCGATGCCGAATGGCATAACAACCGCATTGTGCTCGACAATACACCGATACGCGATTTGCTCCATACGCTGGGCAAACGATATAATGTAGAGTTTGTATTGAGCAACCCCAAGCTCGAAGTAAGCAACTTTACCGGAACATTCGAGAATCTGTCGTTAGACAGAATCCTAGAGTATATGACCCTTTCCTCCGGTCTGCACTATGAACGACACTATGCTATCGATGGGGAAAATGGAGGGAAAGAGCGTGTGATAATACATGACTAACGTTAAACATAAATCTATAATCTAATGAAAAAAATTTGCATGGCCGGTCTGCTCTTGGCAGGCTCATTGGGAGGCTCAATTAATGCTGTCCCGATTTCAAATGCAGTGTTTCAACCAACCAATTTCAGCGGACGTACAATCAAAAGTATGATAGATGAAATTGAAAGCAGGTCTACACTAAAGTTCTTTTACGACAACACCAAGATTAACACATCGACGATTGTCGAAGAGGGCAGTTGGGGTGACGATATCAACGTCGTACTCGAGCAAGCCTTTGCTAATACCGACATTGCCTATAAGGTGGTCGACAACACGGTCATCTTATCGCCCAAGGGCGCAAGCCAATCGCCGACTCAAGGCAAGACTCAGCATGTAGGTCGGACTATTACGGGGTCGGTCATCGGGGCCGATGGTGAACCTGTTATCGGAGCCAATGTGGTAGTGAAAGGTACGTCGATTGGGACTATCACTGACTTCGACGGCCACTTCAGCCTCGAAGTGCCAGCCGACGCCGTGCTTCACATCTCCTATATCGGCTATCTGAATCAGGATATTGCCGTCAAGAATCGGAAGAATTTTCAAGTACGTCTCGTCGAAGACAACAAGGCTTTGGACGAAGTTGTCGTAATCGGCTACGGCACGCAAAAGAAAGCCGACTTGACCGGCTCGGTGGCTAACATCAGCACCGACAAACTCAATACGCAGAGCAACACCACCATTAGCCAAGCCTTGCAGGGTAAGATAGCCGGGGTGGAGATTGTCTCTAACGGGGGTGCTCCGGGCGGGAGTACGCGCGTCATGGTGCGTGGTATCGGTACGCTCAACAACTCATCGCCGCTCTATATCGTCGACGGTATGTATATGAGTGGCATCGACCATATCAATCCGAACGATATTGCCTCAATCGACGTCTTGAAAGATGCCTCCTCGGCAGCCATCTACGGTTCGCGTGCGGCCAACGGGGTGATTATCGTTACCACCAAGGAGGGGAGCAATACGGAAGGGAAACCAATTGTCGACCTCTCGGCCAACATCGGGATTAACACCGTATCGAAAAAGCTCGACCTGCTGAATGCTGCCGGTTGGGCTGAGGTGACCACTGTGTCGCGCCAAGCGGCGGGCCTTGCTCCGCTCGAAATGGCCACCGACCTTGCTTCGAAGCCCGATAATGATTGGCAGAGCTTGGTGTTTCAACCGGCGCTGATGCAGAACTATGCTTTGTCGGTCAAAGGGGGTAGCAAGTATGCCACTTACTACAACAGTATCGGCTATACCAATCAGGAAGGTGTCATGAAGGGGACCAACTACCAGCGTTACACCGTGCAGAGCAAGCAAGACTTCAAACGGGGCATCTTTGCCGCCGGTACCAACATTGTCCTGACCTACGATCAAGACAAACCGCTCTTCTCGGAAGTGCGCGGCGGTATGGTGGGACATACGATTCAGGCTATCCCGACGCTCGAACAGTATGATGCCTCCAATGCCGGCGGATATGGCGGCTTGTATGGCGACGTAGTCAACCTCTATAACCCGCTCGGCATGATTGATGAAACGCTCCAAAGTCGCCACAGCGATAATGCCAAGGTCTACTCGAATCTATACCTCTCAATAGAGCCGATTAAGGGGTTGAAGTATAAGCTCAACTTTACGCCTGACTTCCATTTCTACCGTTACAACAGTTACGAAGGTCTCTACGACTATGGCCTGCAGACCAACAGCGTCACCGAGACAATCGAGACGCAAAGCCGCACACGCAACATCCTTGTGGAGCACCTGCTTTCGTACGACAATACGTTTGGCGACCACAAAATATCGCTCTTGGCGGGCTACAGCTACCAAGACCATCAGTATCGCTACCTCTCGGGCTCGGCCAACGGTATGCCAGAAGGAATCTATGAACTCGATGCTGCAGCTTCGGGCATGGCCGTCAGCGGCTATTCGAATCGCAGTGTGCTGACCTCTATCTTGGCGCGTGCGTTTTATTCGTACAAGAATCGCTACTTGCTGACAGCGACGATTCGTCGCGACGGCTCGTCGAAGTTTGGCTCGAACAACCGTTACGGCAACTTCCCGTCGGTATCGGTCGGATGGAATATTGCCGAAGAGGCGTTCGTGCGCGACAACTTCCAGCAGATCGACCAGCTGAAGCTTCGCGCCGGCTACGGGGTGCTCGGTAATCAGGAGATTGACGACTATCAGTACGTGTCGGTAGTGACAACGGGCATCAACTATCCGGACGGCAATGGCGGCCTTATTCAAGGGGCTTTCCCGAAAGTATTTGCCAACCCGGATATCAAGTGGGAAGAGACGGCTACGACCAACGTCGGTATCGACTTGATGTTGCTCCGCAACCGACTGACGCTTACGGCCGACTGGTATGTCAAGAATACGAAAGACATTTTGCTCAATGTGCCGATTCCAATCTCGACGGGTGGCTCGAACGACCCTATCAAGAATGCCGGTAAGATTCGCAATACGGGGGTTGAGTTCAACCTCGGTTGGAACGAAAGCGTCAGCCGCGACTTCTCGTATGGCGCCAGCTTCATCGGCACGTTCAACAAGAACGAAGTGGTAGCGATGGGCTCGGAGTCGCAGGTAATCACGGGTGGTACGATTCACGGCGGTACATACACCTGCAAGACGTTGGCGGGCTATCCGATTGGCGGCTTCTGGCTGATTCCGACCGACGGCTATTTCAATAGCATCGAAGAGGTGCAGGCTCACTCGAAAGACGGTGTGCTGATTCAGCCAAGCGCCGAGCCGGGTGATATCCGATTTAAGGATGTCAATAACGACGGTACGATTGATGATAATGACCGCGTCTATTGTGGCAGTCCGTTCCCGAAATTCACTTATTCAATCAATGCCAACATGGCATATAAGAATTTCGACTTCTCGGTAGGATTCCAAGGTGTGGCCGGCAATAAGATTTACAATGCTACGCGTCTGGAGCTGACCGACGTCACACGCGGTACCAACTATTTGGCCGAGACACTCGACTACTGGACGCCCGACAACCTCAATGCTTCGTCGCCTCGCCTAATCTGGACCGACCCGAACCGCAATGCGCGCTCCGAGTCAGACCGCTATCTTGAGAGCGGTTCTTACTTCCGCATGCGTAGCTTGCAGGTAGGCTATACGATGCCGAACAGCTGGTTTGGCGGTGTGATTGAGCATGCACGCATCTATTTCAATGCCGAGAACCTCTTTACGATTACGGCCTATTCAGGCTATTCACCGGATGTGAACGCCTCGGATGTCTACTCGCGCGGCTTCGACGAATTTATGTACCCGACCAACCGTACCTTTATGTTTGGTCTTAATGTGACTTTTTAATTAGCAATCAATTATGAAAAAAATATATATTAGCGCGATGTGTCTGTTTGCATCCGCTTTCCTTCAGGTCTCGTGCGACTCTCAGCTCGAGCAGGTAAATCCGAACTACGCCACGGAAGATACCTTCTGGCAAAACGAAGACGACTTCGAATTGGCGTTGACGTCATGCTATACGCCGCTTAAGAATGCCCTCGACGGCGGCTATTACGGGACGCGCGGCGTCATGATGCGTATCGCCCGTGCCGACGAAGTGGAGTTTCGCAACGACATCAGCAACGTCTTCCAGGCGTGCTATTTTACTAATACCAACGGCAATTCGCTGTCGCAGGGGATGTTCTATCAGTTCTACAATGCCCTCTATCGTACCAACTCAATCATGCAAAAGCTCGAAGAGAAAGGTGCGATGTTTACGGATGAGTTTGTCAATAAGGTGAAGGGCGAGTGTCTCTTCATCCGCGGCTTCTATCTCTTCCAGCTTGGCAAAGAGTTTCAGAACGCTCCTCTTCGTCTGACCGCTTCGCAGTCGCCGTCAACTTTCCCGTTGGCCAAATCCTCGCAGGCGGAGATTTGGGCTCAAGCTGAGGCCGACCTTACGACTGCGGCATCGCTCCTGCCGGTCAAGAACAGTGTGATTGGCAAACCGACGACGGGCGCCGCTCGTGCGATGCTGGGTAAGATTTACGTCTACTCCGAGCAGTTTGACAAAGCTATCGAGATGCTCGAACCGCTGACAAAAGCTCCGTATACGTATCGCCTTGTCGACGACTTTGCTTGGAACTTCGACGTCGCCCATGAGAACAACGAAGAGAGTATCTTCGAGTTGCTGATGGAACCTGTCGGCGGTACCGACATCTGGGGCAACGGTGAGAATATCAACTCGACGCAGACCAATACGCGTCCGAAAGAGTATGCCGCCGCCGAGGTAGGCGGATGGTATGAAGCGCAGCCGACCGAGCAGATGATGAATATGTTTCGCTCGGAGCTCGACAAGGACGGCAACTTCGACTACCGCGCCCGCATGTCGGTAGCGTGGGACTATGAGGGCTGTATGTACTATATGCGCCCGTTCCGTACGGTCTTTGCCGAGAGCAAGTGGGATACGTCGTGGATTCTGAAGTATCAGAACTGGAATACGCAGGAGACCGAACCGTCGCCGGCTATGTCGCAAATCAACGAGCGTGCCATCCGTTACGCCGATGTTGTCTTGCTTCTTGCCGAAGCTTATTTGCGAGGCTCGAACAACCTTCAGAAGGCGGTCGAATACATCGACATGATTCGTACGCGGGCCAACCTGAATCCGTATGGAGGCGCGATGACATACGATGCCGTATTTGCCGACTTGGAGCATCAGCGTGCGCTCGAATTCTTTGTGGAAGGGGAGCGATTCTACGACCTGCGTCGTTGGGGCTTGCTTGAAGATCGCATGAAGACCTGCAACGAGGTGCGCTACAAGCAGCTGATTACCGGTAAGGTAGGCAATACGAACCGCTACTATTACTATCCGATCCCGTCGAAAGAGTTGGAAACCAATTCGCTCTGTACGCCTAACGAAGGCTGGTAAGCCATAATGACTTTTCGAAAGAGGAGAGCACCGGTGATTTTAATCAGACGCGCTGCTCCTCTTTCTTATTTCGAATGCTAATAACTGAAAAATGAAGAAAAAACTGATTCTAATAATGATGGGGCTGCTTTCGCTTGCAGTCGTATCGGCCGCCGATTCTCATCAACCGGAGTTTTCTACAGCCGGCTTTTTCCGACTCGACAATACGGGGCGCGACGTGCGCTCGATGAATCCCGCGTGGCGTTTCCATAAAGGTGGCGTTGATGGAGCCGAACAGTCGGCTTTCGACGACAGCGATTGGGGAGCCGTATCGTTGCCCCACGGCATCGAGTACTTGCCGACCGAGGCAAGCGGATGCTATAACTATCAGGGTGAGGTCTGGTATCGCAAACACTTTAAGCCCGACGCAGCGCTGCAGGGCAAGCGCCTGTTTGTACATTTCGAGGCGATTATGGGTAAGAGCAAAGTGTATCTCAACGGCCGCCTCCTGAAAGAGCATTTCGGGGGCTATCTGCCTGTCGTGGTCGAGATTACCGACTTAGTCTCTTTCGACTCCGACAATGTGCTTGCCGTATGGGCCGATAATAGTGACGACCCTTCGTATGCGCCGGGCAAAGCTCAGGAGGTGCTCGACTTTACCTACTGTGGCGGCATCTATCGCGACTGTTGGTTGGTGAGCCACGGCGACGTCTACATTACCGACCCCAACTTTGAGGACAAGACTGCCGGCGGTGGCCTTTTCGTGGCTTTTGGCAAGGTGGCCGACGACGCAGCCGAGGTTAGCCTGAAGTTGCATCTGCGCAATCGGGGCAAAGGCGCGTTTAGAGGCTCAATCGACTATAAACTGCTCGATGCAAAGGGGCGTACGGCGGCCGAGTCGACATCGCCCGTTCGCATCGCCGCCGGCAAAGAGCGTACGGCTCTGACCGAGATTACAGTCGGCGAGCCTGCTTTGTGGTCGCCTGCTTCGCCGCATCTCTACAACTTGGAGGTGCGTGTCAACGACGAAACCGGTCGTACGGTCGACGGGTATCGTCGGCGTATCGGCATTCGCAGTATCGAGTTTAAGGGCAAAGAGGGCTTTTGGCTCAATGGCAAGCCATACGGCAAGCCGCTTATCGGAGCCAATCGCCATCAGGATTTTGCCGTTGTGGGGAATGCCGTGGCCAACAGTATCCATTGGCGCGATGCCAAGAAACTAAAGGATTTGGGTCTGGAGGTTATCCGCAATGCCCATTGTCCGCAAGACCCCGCATTTATGGATGCTTGCGACGAGCTTGGTTTGCTCATGATTGTCAACACGCCGGGCTGGCAGTTCTGGAACGATGAGCCGAGCTTTGCTCAAAGCGTCTATAGCGACATTCGCAATCTGGTGCGTCGCGACCGTAATCATCCGTGTGTATGGCTTTGGGAACCGGTGCTGAACGAAACTTGGTATCCGAAAGACTTTGCCCGCAATGTGGTTCGAATTGTCGACGAAGAGTATCCTTATCCGTATTGCTACAGTGGATGCGACAGCGGAGCCCGTGGCAGAGAGTTTTTCCCGGTCTATTTTGCTCATCCGGCCAATATGGATCATTCGCCCTTTGCCGGGGGAGAATTCGATGAGTCGAAGACCTACTTCACACGCGAGTGGGGAGATAACGTGGACGATTGGAACTCGCACAACTCGACGTCGCGCGTGGCGCGCAATTGGGGTGAGCACGCCATGCTGGTGCAGGCTCAGCATTATGCAAGCTCGACTTATCCGATGACCAACTATGATGTGCTTTGGCAGCAGGGCGCGCAGCATGTGGGCGGTTGCCTTTGGCATCCGTTCGACCATCAGCGCGGCTATCATCCCGACCCGTTCTATGGCGGATTGATGGATGCGTTTCGACAGCCGAAATACTCCTATTATATGTTTATGGCGCAACGTCCTGCTCAGAAGAGCGATGTGATTGCCGAGACGGGCCCGATGGTCTATATCGCACACGAAATGACGCCTTTCTCCGAGCCGGACGTAAAAGTGTTCTCGAACTGCGATGAGGTCCGACTGACATATAATGCCGGAGGCGAACCGTTGGTTTACAAAAAAGATGCTTCGCGATTGGGAATGCCGTCGCCAATCATTACTTTCGAGAACGTCTACGATTTTATGGTTGACAAGAAGCTGTCGCGCGCCGAACGTCAGGAGGAGGTATTCCTTTTGGCTGAAGGGCTTATCGACGGGCAGGTGGTAGCCACGCACAAGGTTGAGCCGGCCCGCCGACCGGAGCAGTTGCTCCTTTGGGTCGACAATGAGGAGGTAGAGCTACGGGCCGACGGGTCAGACTTCGTGACGGTCGTGGCCGCTGTGGCCGACAAGCGGGGCAATATCAAGCGCCTCAACAACTACTATATCAGCTTTGAGGTTGAGGGTGAAGGTCGCATCCTCGGCTCTGAACGCGAGCTTGCCAATCCTGCTCCTGTCAAATGGGGTACGGCACCGGTCTTGATTCAGTCGACACTGAATCCGGGCAAGATTCTCGTTCGGGCGAGAGTCTTGTTTGAGGGTTCGCAGATGCCGGTCAGTGCGGAGCTTGAGCTCAAATCCGTAGCGGCCGCCGTCCCGCTTCTCTACGACGCAGCCGAGGCCGATTGCTTGGCTTTGTCGACCGAAGGAAAAGTCGAATCAACTTCGAAGCAAGTTTCCGGAGGCGATGATAAGTTGGAGATTGAGCGACTTCGAAAAGAACTAAATAGGTATCGTCTGCGCGACGTGGAGCGTCAGCAGACAGAATTTGGAGAATAAACACACATCGTATGAACAAGCATTTCAGTCGTATCCTTTTGGTGGCCTGCGCCCTGCTTTCGGCTCTGCCGCTTCGTGCCGCCGATAAGACCGACGAGTGGGCTCTGCTCCCTCGGCCGCAGCAAGTCAAGAGCGTCAACGGCAAAGGGCTTAAACCGGCTGACCTACGCTATATTGTGGCTCAAGACGTGCCTATGCCCGTATTATATGGCTCGCTCGATGAGTTGCCGCGTAGCCGCCGCTCGGGTATCGGCGTCACATTGATGATAGATAGTATTGCTACTCCCGCTTCGGCAGAGGGATATATCTTGAATTGTTCGGATAAGGGCATTACGATTCGTTCGCGTGGCGAAGCCGGATTGTTCTATGGATGCGTCACGCTCAATCAGCTCCTCACCGAGAGCCGCGATCGAAATCGTACGATTCCCGCCATGCAAATCTCCGATGCTCCGACAATCAACTTCCGTGCCGTACATTTCGATTCGAAGCATCACCTCGATCGAATGGAGTATTACTACGATGTGATTGACCGTCTGGCCCAATGGAAAGTCAATGCCGTTATTTGGGAGATTGAGGATAAGCTGCGCTATGAGCGTCGGCCGGAGATTGGAGCGCCGAATGCCATCAGCAAGCAAGAGATGCAGGCTTTGTGTCGATACGCTCGCGAGCGTCATGTTGAGATTAATCCGTTAGTACAAGGCCTTGGTCATGCCGGGTTTATCTTAAAGCATCATTGGGAACTGCGTGAGAATCCGGAGAGCGATTGGGAGTTCTGTCCGAGTAACCCGAAAACTTACGAGATGCAATTCGACCTTTATCGCGATGCTTTGGAGGCGATGCCTTACGGTCGATATCTTCATATCGGCGGCGATGAGATTACGGCGATAGGGATTGACGACCGATGTAAGGCGACGGGCAAGACACCGTTTGAACTTCAAATGGAGTGGTTGAAGAAAGTATGCGACTTTGCCGAGTCGCAGGGCCGTACACCCATCTTCTGGGACGATATGCCGTTGAAGTATGCCGGTAATTGGTGGATACTGCATGGAGGATTGACCGATGAAGAGGTAGAGACGTCTTGGTCGACAACTAAGCTCGATGAGGCGGTAGGCATGTTCCCTCAGAACTGTGTCTATATGCGGTGGCATTACAGCGACCCCACTATCTTGCCTCATCGCAAGGTGCTCGAATGGTATAAAGACAAAGGCTTGCGCGTGATGGGCGCAACGGCCGCGTCTGACGGCGGTAGCCCGTTTATGCCGCGCTACGGCTCGAAGGCACAGCATATTCGCAGCTTTTGTCAGCTTGTTGTAGAGAATAATCTGGATGAAGGGATTTTTGCCACTTCGTGGGACGATGGGTCGCCTCATTGGGAAACGGTGATGCGCGGTTTTGCCGCCCTTGGCGAATACGGATGGAACCCTGATGGTCGCGACGTAGATGCATTCAAAGAAGCGTATGCTCGCACAAATTGGGGCCTTTATGACGGCGAAAGTCGGTTTATCGACGAGCTGGAGCAAGCGGCCTACTTCTTCGACGGTGCGCTTGTGTCGGCCGGTCGTCGTAATCCGTCATGGCAGGTGGTCGACTATACACTATTAGACTTACCTGATTCGGCTAATCCGGGTCGGTGGAGCAACAGTTTGGCCGGCCGACTCGATTCTGCCCGACAGGAGATGAAGCGGTATACGCAGATTAAGGATGCTATAGCATCCGCAAAGGGTAATGCCTTGCGTAACCGCTACGCATTGGAGATTTATGAGCAGAACAACGAACTGTTTCAGTTTCCAGCCCGCTTGCTTCTCGCCATCGAGAGCTATGACCGAGCCACGACCACCGCTTCGCGCCAAGAGGCTCGCGCAGTGATTCTGAGTCTTTGCAGTGAGTTTGATGCTATCCAACGTAATTTGGAAGATATTTTCTCGAAAACTCGCTTTATGGAGGCGCCTAACGGCTATATTGCGGATATGAATCATCACCATCATTTGGCCGCACTGACGCTCAACAGTGATTGGATTTATCTCTACGAGACAGCTTTTATAAAGAAGATACAACAATGGCTTGCCGAAGCAAAGTGATAGTTGATGACAGATATATTAGACAGCTGTGACAGCTGGTTTGCATAGAAATATAGATAGAGAAAGGAGTTATATCAAAACGTGCGTTTTGATATAACTCCTTTCTCTATCTATAAAACGTCACCCAATTCGAAGAATAGCGGGTGTATTGCATGTGAATCTCTTTCGCCGAACCATTGTCTTGGCGCCACCAAGAGTAGTTCCACCCCGTGCCCATATCAAGATAGAGTGCTTCCTGAGCACCGGCTTCGATGAGCTGACGGATAAAAGTGCCGAAGGCGACGGTATCTCGGGCGTCGGCTACCGCCACACAGCCGTCGATAAGGCAGAGCGCTCGAAAGAGGTTGCGGTTGCCGGCCGGACGGGTGGTCCTAACGGCTTGACCGTTGTGCACCATCATCTCCTGCCCGAATCCCATGCCGCCGTGTTGCACGGCTTGGGCGAGCTCGTCGGCGAACAGCTGTGTGCGATGAATCGGTTTGCCATCGCCGTAGATAAACTTCGGACTGCCGTTGTAGAAGAAAAAGGCGCCGGTGTTGCGCGCTACGTTGGCTCCGTTGTAGCGTATGCCATTGCTGACGTGAGTGCTGTTGATGTTGCTGTGGTGCGGTACGTCGAGCAGTTGGCCCGTAAAGGCTCCGGCCACCATCATGATAACTTCGGCCTGAGCCTTCATCCGCACGGCGCGATTGGGCACGACGGGCGTGTCGGCGCAGACGAAGTCGATGCGCGAGAATTGCGGAAAGTAGATGATGAGCGAGTCGCCCGCCTGCTGCTCGATGCGGACAAGTTTGTTCTGCGCTGCTGTGGGCAACACCAGCAGGGCGGAAAGCAGCGCGAGGATTAGCTTAATGTGATGAGAGGTCATACGATTGCGAAAAGATGTTTTGGTTTATCGCAAAGATACGACGAATATCATTTTTTCTTCTTCCCTTTCCCCCGTTTTGGCACGCCAATCATCTCCAATTGGGCATTGATAGCGTCGGGGTTGACGATGCTGTCGGCCATCATCTCTTCAAACCATTCGATGCCGTCGATGCCGTTGATTTCGAG
>X1_Eurasian_Beaver__coassemble_24_pt1 | contig 22618 bp, 18 predicted proteins | sample X1_Eurasian_Beaver__metabat2_low_PE_008 | metagenome-assembled genome bin X1_Eurasian_Beaver | reverse complement strand
TTAGAACTCCATCATATCGCTATCCGAGCTGTCGGAGCGGTCGCCGCTGTCGCTCTTCTTTTTCTTGGTCTTGACGTTGCCGAAGTTAAACGAGATGTTGAAGCCCACCATGCGTCCGCCCCAATGGTTGGTGCTGAGCTGGGTGAAGTTGTCGCCGTAGGTCCACGACTTCATCTTGCGCGAGTTGAGCAGGTCGCGCCCGGTGACGGCCACGCTGAGCTTACCCTGAAGGAAGGAGCGACGCAGGCCGCCGTCGAGCCAATAGCTTGCATAGTTTTTGCCTTGCGGCGAATAGGTGGCGCTGTTGTAGCTGCCGGTCAGCTGGAGGCGCAGGTTCCACGGGAGCATTAGGTTAGCGATGACGCGTGCGTCCCACGAAAAGTCTTCGCTACCCTTATAATGGGTGGTGTTGTCGCCGTAGGTGTAGTCGAATCCGTCCATCTTGTAGTAGTAGAGATTGACGGTCGAGGTCAGGTCGAGCCAACCGAAGAGGCGATTCTTGCCCACGAGCTCCACGCCGCCTCGGCGCGAGTCGGTCACGTTGGCGTAGGTCGAGTAGAGGGTCGAACCGTCGAGGTAGCTGATCTGCTGGCTCACGCCGTCGGTCGAACGGTAGTAAATCGACGCGCTGAACATATGCTGCTCCCAATTCTTGATGTAGTTGAGCTCGAGCGAATTGGTGTATTCGGGCAGGAGGTAAGGGTTACCATACGAGATGTTGGTCGAGTCGCTGATGTTCTTAAACGGGTTGAGCTGGCGGCCTCGCGGACGGTTGACGCGGCGTGTATAGTTGAGCTGCAGCTCGTTCGATTCCTTAAACGTGTAGGCTACGAAGGCGCTCGGGAAGAGGTCGAAGTAGTTGCGAACATACTTGTCGGCGCTCGCCTCCCCTTTACCCGGCGACGAGGTGGTGTAGTGCGTGTATTCGCCGCGAAGGCCGCCCATAAAGTTGAATGCGCCCACTTTGCCGGTGAGCGTGGCATAGAGCGCCTGGATGTTTTCGTCGTAGCGGAAGTCGTTGTAGAGTGAAGTCTCCTCTTCGTACTTCAGGAGGTCGTTCCACGTCGTTGTGCGCGAATCGCTGCTGTTGATGTCGCCTTTATAGCCGGCTTCGAGTTTGAAGCGGTCGTTGAATGCGTTGGTGTAGTCGATGCTCATCTCCCAATTGCGGCGCGTGCGGGGAGTCTCTTGTAGCTGATAGTAGATGCTCGAGTCGGCGTTGAGCTGGGTGTAGGCCGAATGTCCCTTCATCTGCATGTAGTCGAACGAGACGGCGGCGCGCAAGTCGCTCGTCTTGCTGAAGGTGTGTGCGTAGTCGAGTGTCCCTTCGGCCATTTTATGGTCGTTGTTGTTGACCGACGTGCGCTGGCTGAGCGAAGTGCCGGCGGCGGTGGTTGTCGTATAATTGATGGTGTTGTCGCGGTTGCGCTCGCCAAGCATGCCCGAGCCCGAGAGGCTCAGCGCGTCTTTGTCGGTGATGTTGTAGGTGAGGCCGAGGCGGAGGTTGGGGCCGCCGCCGTGCATCGCCCCGTCGCTGTGCTGGTTAAGGTTGGTCAGCGCATCGCCGTGCCACGAGTCGCGGTCGGTAATCGACGTTGTCTCCATACGGCGGCGACGGTAGTCGAGGCTCATATAAGCCTCAATGTCGTTGTGCGTCACATTGATGTTGGCGCCCACGCCATAGCCCCCGCGGGTGTCGGCATTGGCACTGACGCCCCCGAAGTAGCCGGTGCGCTTCTCTTTCTTCATGACGATATTGATAATCCCCGCCGACCCTTCGGCGCTGAAGCGGGCAGAGGGGTTGGTGATGATTTCGACCGACTGAATCGACTCTGCCGGCAGCTGTTCGAGAATCTGCGCACGATTCTCCTCCGACAGACCCGACGGGCGGCCGTTGATCCAGATTGTCACGCTCGAGTTATTGCGGAGCGAGACGTTGCCTTCGTTGTCGACCGTGACCGACGGAATATTGGCCAACGCATCGGATGCCGATGCCCCGGCGCTGGCAATGTTTTGATCGACGTCGAACACCTTTTTGTCTACCTCGAATCGCATCTGCGATTTCTGGCCGGTCACCTCAACTTCCTTGAGCATCTTGCTGTCTTCGGTCATCGAGATATTGCCCAAATTGCGCGACGGCTTCTGAGCATTGAGCACGACGGGTATGTCGAGAGCACCGTAGCCTATAAAGGTCACGCGCAGTTCGTAGTTGCCTTTGGCAATACCGGTCAGGGAGAAGCGCCCCTCTTCATCGGTCACGGCACCTTTGACGACGTGACTGCTGCCGTCTTTAGTAAGGGCGACGTTGACGAAGTCGAGCGGTTGTTTGGTCTTGGCATCGATAATACGGCCTGTGATGTTTTGGGCATAAATGGTGAATGAGCTCATCAGCGCGATGAGGAGTAACGGTAATCGACAATTCATCTCTCGAGGTGTAAATAATTGGAATTCTAATATACTGGATGTTTGACGGCGCAAAGAAAGAAAGGTTTAAGCAAAAAGCGGCCTTTATTTTCGCCTTTTTTTCGAGAAAATAAGAAAAAGCTATTGCCGGAGCCCGTAGGCTCCGCGCAATAGCTCGGTAATATAAAGATGGATATTGGGGGCGATAGGAGGCGGGATAACCAGCGAGTCGGGGCATCGCAGCCGGGCGCAATTAGTTGTTGCCTTTGTCGTCGTCGGGCATACGGTAGTCTTTGATGTCGATATTGAGATCAAATTGGTAGGCTCTGTCGCCGACGTTGCTCATAGCACAGGGCTTAAATTTCGTGACGATTAGTTTGCCGTCGACAGTCATCTCTTCGATTTCGTGTTGGATGGCGAACATCAGGAGTTTCATGCGAAATTCGCTTTCGAGGTTCTCCTTGTCTTGCAGCATTGCATCGATTCGGTCAATCATGTTTTCATAGTTGGTTTCGAGCGTTGCACGACTTGCTTTCGTCTGCACCTATAAAAGACCTTGCCGGCTCGAAGGGGTTAAAAACACGAAGCGTGGCGCCAACTATGCCACGTTCTAAGTCGGAGGTCGTAGGAAGTACCTTTATTTAGTAGAGTGGAATAGCAGCCCCACGCGTATGCGAGGTGAACCACTACGCCCTCTCCCTAAACAAGTCTTGAATTTCCTACGTTCCCGACTTGGAGATGAGCATAACGCTTCAAATTAGTTTCTATGTCTTGGGTTTGATTCTTTCTCATTCCCGATACGAAAATAATGAAAATATGATTAAATCCTTGCCTTGAAAACGATATTTAGTCAAGGTTTACGATGAAAAACGCCAATTTAGAGAAATAGTTTCCTTACGAAAGACTTCTTTAACGCAAACTGACGGATTTTTGAAAGATTCGCTATGAAATGAAAAAGGAGGTGGGATGTGATCTGTTTTTTCGAAGGCCGAATAAAAAAGGGGATGCGTCGGCTCCCGGCGCATCCCCTTTCGGTATACTATTGTTATTGCAATCTGCGGCAAGCGACGATGTTAAGCGTCGATCTTCGCATAGGTTGCGTTGGCTTCGATAAACTCGCGGCGCGGCTCGACGTCTTCGCCCATCAGCATGGAGAATACGTGGTCGGCAGCGGCGGCATTCTGAATCGTCACTTGGCGGAGCGTGCGGTGCTCAGGGTCCATCGTTGTCTCCCAGAGCTGCTGAGCGTTCATCTCACCAAGACCTTTGTAGCGCTGCGTGTGGATGGCATTTTCGTTGCCGCCACCGTATTTGAGGATGAAGGCTTGGCGTTGGCGGTCGTCCCAGCAGTATTCCTCAATCTTGCCCTTCTTGCAAAGGTAGAGCGGCGGTGTGGCAATGTAGAGATAGCCGTTTTCAATCACAGGGCGCATGTAGCGGAAGAAGAAGGTCATCAAGAGCGTCGCGATATGGCTACCGTCGACGTCGGCATCGGTCATGATAATCACCTTATGATAGCGAATCTTCGAGATGTTGAGTTCCTTGATGTCGTCTTCGGTGCCGAAGTGTACGCCCAAGGCTTTAAACATGTTCTCGATTTCTTCGGAGTCCATCACTTTGTGGAACATGGCCTTCTCTACGTTCATAATCTTACCGCGAAGCGGAAGGATGGCCTGGAAGTTGCGATGACGGCCTTGCTTGGCCGTACCGCCTGCCGAGTCCCCTTCGACGAGGAAGATTTCGCATTCCTCCGGATTGCGCGACGAGCAGTCGGCCAACTTGCCCGGCAAGCCACCGCCGCCCATCGGCGATTTGCGCTGCACCATCTCGCGCGCCTTGCGGGCGGCAAAACGTGCGGTAGCGGCCAGAATCACCTTTTCGACGATCATCTTGGCTTGTTTCGGATTCTCTTCGAGGTAGTGGGCAAGCGCCTCGCCCACGGCTTGGTCGACGGCACCGGTCACTTCGCTGTTGCCGAGTTTCGTCTTGGTTTGACCCTCAAACTGCGGTTCGGCCACTTTCACCGACACTACGGCCGTCAGCCCTTCGCGGAAGTCGTCGCCGCTGATTTCGACCTTAACCTTCTCAAGCATCTTGGCCTCTTCGGCATACTTCTTGAGCGTGCGGGTCAGGGCGCGACGGAAACCGGCCAGGTGCGTACCCCCTTCGATGGTGTTGATGTTATTGACGTACGAGTAGACGTTTTCGCTGTAGGTGGTGTTGTATGTCATGGCCACTTCGACCGGAATGCCTTGTTTTTCGGTCGAGAGATGGATGATATCTTCGATGAGCGGCTCGCGGCTGGCGTCGATATAGCGAACAAACTCCTTAAGCCCCTCGGTGGAATAGAAAATCTCGGTTTTGAACGAGCCGTCTTCCATCTTTTCGCGACGGTCGGTCAGCGTAAGGTGGATACCGGCGTTGAGGAAGGCCAGGTCGCGCAAACGGGCGGCGAGGATGTCGTAGTGGTAGACCGTGTCGTTGAAGATGCTGGCATCCGGACGGAAGATGACGGTGGTCCCCGTCTCGGTCGTATCGCCGATTACCTCCACATCGTGGAGCGGCACACCGCATGAGAACTCCTGCATATGAATCTTACCGCCACGGCGCACTTCGGCACGCATGTAGGTCGACAGCGCATTCACACACGAGACGCCTACCCCGTGCAAACCGCCGGAGACCTTGTAAGAGCCTTTATCGAACTTACCGCCGGCGTGGAGCACGGTGAGCACCACTTCGAGCGCCGATTTGCCCTCTTTCTCGTGAATGTCTACAGGGATACCGCGGCCGTTATCGACCACGCAGATGGAGTTGTCTTCGTTGATGGTCACTTCAATGTGCGTCGCATAGCCGGCGAGCGCTTCGTCGATGGAGTTGTCGACTACTTCATAGACCAAGTGATGAAGTCCTTTGAGGCCCACATCGCCAATATACATGGCAGGGCGCTTTCTCACTGCTTCCAGGCCTTCGAGTACCTGAATACTGTCGGCCGAATATGATTTGTTTGCGTTCTGATCTTCTGACATATCTTGGCTCTTTCTTAATTTTCAAAAAGCTAACAAATATAGTTATTATCTGTGGTTTAGCGATTCAGAAAAGCGATAAAAAAGAAAAAGGGTGTCATACATTTTCTGTACAACACCCTTTGGTTAAGTAGCCCATAGGAGAATCGAACTCCTCTTTTCAGAATGAAAATCTGACGTCCTAACCGATAGACGAATGGGCCATCTTATCTTATATATTAAGCCATCTTGTTAACGAACAACTGAAGTTTAGATTTCAAGTTGTTAGCTTTGTTCTTGTGGATAATATTCTTTTTAGCCAATTTGTCGAGCATACCGCTTACAGTTGCGTAAAGTGCAGTAGCTTCTTCTTTGTTAGTCATCGCACGCAATTTACGAACCGCGTTGCGAGTGGTCTTACCATAATATCTGTTACGCAGATTTCTGGTATGCGTCTGTCTGATTCTTTTGATTGATGATTTATGATTTGCCATCTCGACTAATCTGTTTTAATTTTTTATTATTTGTAGCCCATAGGAGAATCGAACTCCTCTTTTCAGAATGAAAATCTGACGTCCTAACCGATAGACGAATGGGCCATTTGGTTTTCGAGAGGCATTGTGCTCATCTTTCAGACTCACACCGTGTTTGTTCCCGATTGCGAGTGCAAATATAGGGCGACTTTTTATATCTGCAAAATGTTTGCACGAAAAAATTCAAGAAAACTGCATTTTTTCGTGTTTTTGGGTACTTATGGGGTGTTTTTCGCCCCGTTTTGCCCCGAATCAGGGCTTCCGACGATGCTTTTGGCTCTTCCTTGCCCCCTACTCCGCCCGACGCTTTTCGATGTTGTCGAGATGGATATCGAGCGCGCGGATCGAGATGAAGATTTCCCGAATCGATACGCCGAGCGAGGCGATGAGCGAGAAAAGTCCGAGCCCGAAGATGTAGGCGGCCACGCGGGCCACACCTATATATAATAGGAACATCGTGATGACGCAAAGGAAAAGGCTGGCAATGCCGAGCACCTGCATGAGCCGAATCAGCGCCAGGCGCTTGCGTAGGTTGGCTATCTGCGCCATGAGCTCGTCGGTCGGATGCTCTTGGTAGTCGACCGAGAGGCTGCGAACCAGCGAGGCGTAGGAGATGAAGCGGTTCGTATAGGCCAGCATGATGAGCGATACCGCCGAGAATAGCAGCGACGGCGTGGTGAGCGTTAGTTCTTCCATTGTGAGGATTGGTTTGTATGCTGCAAAGATACGACGTTTTTCGATGTGTTGACTACTAACGGCCCTGCCCGTCGTGCGGCAGTACGGACGGCAGAGCATAAAAGTACGGACACTGGCGTAAATAAGTACGGACGTCGGCGCACAAAAGTACGCTTGGGAAGGTACTGAAGTTTCTTCGGTTTGAAACTCTCGTTCCATTGGGATGATACTTTAGTTCCATCCCAATGGAATTAAAGTTCCATCGGTATGGAACTCCCGATGGCTTGGTAACAAAAAAGGAGTTGCACCCGCGCGGATGCAACTCCTTACTTATATCGTCTGCTTATGCAGCGGTTCGGATCACTTCAACCCGCGGTTGCGGAGCAACGCATCCGGGTTCGGCTCGGCGCCGCGGAAGTTTTTGTAGAGCGTCATCGGCTCTTCGCTGCCACCCTTTTCGAGGATATTCTGGCGATAGCGTGTGGCGGTAGCCTGATCGAAGATACCATTCTGCACGAAGGCGTCAAACGCATCGGCGTCGAGCACTTCGGCCCAAAGGTAGCTGTAGTAGCCTGCGGCGTAGCCGTCAGACGAGAAGATGTGGCTGAAGAATGGGCCACGATAGCGGTAGGTGATCTCGTCGATGAGGCCAATCTCTTTGGTTGTCTTCGCTTCGAATGCGTCGACGTCGAAGCCGTTGAGGTCGGTCAGCGAGTGGTAGTTCATATCGAGCAGAGCGGCCGCTACGAGTTCGGTTGTCGTAAAGCCGGTGTTGAACGTGCCGGCCTTCTCCATCTTCGTGATGAGTGAATCCGGAATCACTTCGCCCGTCTGGTAGTGCTTGGCATACATCTTCAGTACGTCAGGGTGCACTGCCCAGTGCTCCATGATTTGTGACGGCAGTTCGACGAAGTCGCGCGCTACCGACGTTCCGCTCACCGATGGGTACTGACACTTGGTCATCATGCCGTGGAGGGCGTGGCCGAATTCGTGGAAGAGGGTCTGAGTCTCGTCAATATTGAGCAAAGAAGGGGTATCGCCAACCGGCTTCGAGAAGTTGCCCACGTTGGTGATTACCGGACGCGTCTCTACGCCGTTCTCAACCTGCTGGCCCACGTAGCTGTTCATCCACGCGCCTGCTCGCTTGCCCGGACGTGGGAAGTAGTCGACGTAGAGCACGCTCAAATGCGAGCCGTCGGCATCCTTCATCTCGAATGCTTTCACGTCAGGGTGATAAACCGGGATATTCGTCAGTTCGCTGAAGCTGACGCCCCAGAGCTTGTTGGCCACCATAAACGCCCCTTCGCGTACGTTGTCGACCGAGAAGTATGGCTTGAGTTCCGACTCGTCGAGGTCGAACTTGGCTTTACGCACTTTTTCGGTGTAGTACCACCAGTCCCACGCTGCAAGCTTGAAGTTGCCCCCTTCAAGGTCGATGAGTTTCTGCATGTCGGCTGCTTCCTCTTTTGCCTTAGGCAGGGCTGCGCTCCAAATCTTGTTGAGCAGCGCGTAGACGTTGGCCGGCGTCTTGGCCATACGGTTGTCGAGCGCGAAGTCGGCAAACGAGTCGAATCCGAGCAGGTTGGCTTTCTCGAGGCGGAGGCGGAGAATCTCGGCGATGACCGCTTTGTTGTCGTTTTCGTTGCCGTTGTTGCCACGGTTTACATAGCCTTTGTACATCTTTTCGCGCAGGTCGCGGCGGTCAGAGTACTGCAAGAACGGGATGAGGCTTGGCTTGGCCAGCGTGAAGACCCACTTGCCGCTGTCGCCCGAAGCCACAGCTTCTTCGGCGGCGGTAGCGATTACCCAATCGGGCAGACCCGCCAGGTCGGCTTCATCTTCGATGACGAGCTTGAAGGCATTGGTTTCGTTGAGCACGTTCTCGGAGAACTTGATGAATTGCAATCCGAGCTGCTTGTTGATATCTTTGAGTTTTTCCTTATCCTCGGCGCTCAGCAGGGCGCCCGAGCGTACGAAGCGCTGGTAGTATTTCTCGAGCACCATCTCCTGTTCGCGGGTAAGGTTGGCCGACTCGCGGTTGTCATAGACGGTTTTGATGCGTTCGAAGAGTTTGTCGTTGAGGGTGATGTTGTCTTCGTGTTCGCTCAGGAGCGGCGAGATCTCTTTGTTGATTGCTTTGAGGTCGTCGTTGGTTTCGGCGCCGACAAGGTTGAAGAAGACGCCGCTAACGCGTCCGAGCGTTTTGCCGCTGAATTCGAGGGCGGCAATGGTGTTGTCGAACGTCGGAGCTTCCGGGTTGTTGACGATTGCTTCAATCTCTTCGTCGTGCTCCTTCATGCCCTGAAGGAAGGCTGGTTTGTAGTGTTCGATTTTGATCAAATCGAATTGCGGAGCGCCAAACTCGGCTGTCCATTCCGAGAAGAACGGGTTGGCGTCGTTCTTCGGCGCGTTGCAGGATGCCAAAAGTGTAGCAGCCATACATGTAGTGATTAAGATTTTCTTCATAAAAACAATTATGTGGATTTTAGAATGGGTGCGATGTTATTGCTCTTCCGCGGGCTTGGGCGGCAGGGTGAGCAGTGTCGTGACCGGATAATGGTCCGAGAAGTTGACGTGATGCACTGTCGCCTCCGAGGCCTTGAGTTGCGGGCTGTAGAGGATATGGTCGATGCGGAAGAGGAACTTGTTCTCGTGGTAGGTGATGCCGAATCCGTTTCCCGAGTCGCGATAAGCGTCTTGAAGGTCGCTGCCGCGCACGTGGCGGTAGGCGTAGGATATGGGCGTATCGTTGAAGTCGCCGCATACGATGACGGGATTCGTCTGACGGTCGATGACGCTGCGCAGTGTGTCGGCCTGCTGTGCACGCACGCGGTAGGCGCGGGCAAGCTTTCGAATGAGCGTGGAGCGCATAGTCTTTATCATATCCGAATCCAGATGGTCGAGCATCTGATTATAGAACTCGCGGTCTTCCATCGAGAGCTGGTTCGACTCCAAATGGTTGTTGAAGAGGGTGATTGGCTGGCCGTCGACGTCGACCTCGCAATAGCACGAGTTGTTGTAAAGGCTCTCGTAGTTGAGGCTTCGGCGCTTGCTGATGGGATAGCGCGAGAAGATGGCCAGGCCGGAGCCGGAGTCGGAGTTCGACGGGCAGTAGTAATAATAGGGCAATTGGCGCAGCTCGGCGCGCACCTTGCGCTCGTTGAGCCCGTCGACACGGCCGTTCATCGTGTACTCTTGCAGGCAAACGATGTCGGGGTCTTGCTCTTTGATAAACTTCAAAATGTTGCGTCCGTCGCTGCGAGCCGCATTTTGTCCGAAGCCGCAGGTGTTGTAGGTGAGCAGCTTGATGGTCTTCGCTTCGGCCGGAGCCGAGCCGGAGTGCACCGGGAAGTAGCGCACGATGGGCTCCGCGCAGATGAGCATCACGACCAGCCCCGAGGCCAGGGCAATCCAATGGCGTCCCATGGCGACGACGACGGTCATCACGATGGCCGCCAAAAGGATAAACGGGAAGCCGAGCCCCAGGAAGGCGGGATAGACGGTGATATTGGGCGAAATATGATCGGAATAGGCCGCACACAGCAACAGCAGCATCACCGCGAGGTATGCCGTCAGCAGGAGTGAACTGAAGATTTTTCCGATTATATTCATTGGTGTCAGTGTCGTTTATTTGTGGTTCTTGCCGGCGTTGAAAAGCCTGCGTTTCTCGTCGGCCGTGAGGCCGTCGTAGCCGGTGCGCTTCATCTTGTCGAGGATGGCGTCGATATCGGCCATCTCCTGGTGCTTGCGGCGGTTATACTCCATATCCATCTGCTTGTCGCCCATTCGCACGCGCATCTTCGGACGAGGCTTGAAGAGGGTGACAATCTTGTCGATAAGGGCGTTGATGCCTCGCGTCAGGTCGTGCCCGCGGCGGTATTGCCAGCCGTAGAGGAAGCCGAAGATGGCGCCCCCGACATGAGCAATATTGCCCCCCGCATTGGCTCCGCCCATGCTCAGAAATGAGATGAGCACCACCAAGGCTGCGATATATTTGAGCCTAACGGCCCCAAAGAGGAAGAGCAGAATCTCTTGGTCGGGCACGCGTACTGCCGTTGCCACCACGATAGCCATTACGGCGGCCGAGGCACCGAGCAGGTAGGATGCGCCCGCTATTGGGGCAAACAGCGGCAAGACGTTGTAGAGCACCACGTAGAGCACGGCGCCCGACAAGCCTCCCAGCAGGTAGAGCCCCATCAGTTGTTTGGCACTGAAGTAGCGCAGGAAGATATTGCCAAACCACCAGAGCCAAAGCATGTTGAAGAGCAGATGCCAGAGGTCGACGTGCAGAAACATATAGGTCAGCACGCTCCACGGCTGGCGCACCAGCCAATGCAGGTTTGCCGGAAGCTCGAACCACCGCACGAGCCACTCGCCGCTTACGGCGAAAAGCCGCGAGCCAAGGAGCCAGAGGGAGGCAGCAAGGAAGATGCCGCAGTTGACAAACAGTAGCCGCACGAGCATGTTGCCCGAGCGGAAGCGCATCTTCAGTTCGTCAAAAATATTTGCCATCGTTGTAGTCGCGTTTTTTCCAATATTTAATCAAGAAGTAGCCGAATATCATCCCGCCGAGGTGGGCAAAGTGGGCCACGTTGTCGCCCGAGAAGTTGTTGATGCCCAAGAAGAGCTCGATGATGCCGTAGCCAATCACGAAATATTTGGCCTTGATCGGGAACGGGATAAACATCAGGAACATCTCGGCATTCGGGAAGAGCATGCCGAAAGCCAGCAAGAGGCCGAAGACGGCGCCCGAAGCACCCACGGTGAGGAAGGCGTTGTTCAGATAAGTGGGCAGGTAGTGCACGAGGAAGTCGGCCTGAGAGATGACGCCCGAGCCGAGGTTGTACGAGTCGTACGACAGCATATCCTTGACTTGCCACCACCAGACGGCCTCCTGCACTAATCCGGCGCCGATGCCGCAGACGAGGTAGAAGAACAAGAATCGCTGTCCGCCCCAAATGCGTTCGAGCGTTCGGCCGAACATCCAGAGCGAAAACATGTTGAAGAACAGATGCGAGAAGCCTCCGTGCATAAACATATAGGTGATGAGCTGCCAAGCCTCAAACTTCGAAGCCGAAAAGTAGTGAAGCCCCAAGAGGTCGTTCAGATAGATGCCGCGCGATTGGAAGACGGCGGCTGCCAGAAGGCAAATACAGTTAATAATAAGCAGATTGAGCACCACAGGGGGCGTCATGGCTTTTATACGCTGAAAGAATTGCATGATTCGGAATCCGTAATATTTGCGAGTTTATAAACTAAGCTTATGCGCCGCTTCTACCTATAATCGGGCGCGCTTGTGCGCAAATGTAGCTAAATTGCACCATATCATCACACTTTCAACCAAGCTTCTTATTATCTTTGCGTTACCAAAAGCGAAAAACAAATTACTAATAATATGAATTTAGAAGCCACACTGGCCCAAGCGGTCAAGCAAGCTGTCATGGCGCTCTATGGTGTAGAGCCTGCCGACGGTCAGATTCAACTCTCGAAAACCAAGAAAGAGTTTGAAGGACACCTGACGCTCGTCGTGTTCCCGTTCCTGAAAATCTCCAAGAAAAGTCCGGAAGCCACTGCGACCGAGATTGGAGAATACCTCCTTGCCAATGCGCCCGAAGTGAGTGCGTTCAACGTTATCAAGGGATTCCTAAACCTGACCGTGGCTCCGGCCGTTTGGGTGAAGATGCTCGGCGATATCAATGCCGATGAGCACTTTGGCGTGCGCGAAGCTGCCGCCGATGCTCCGCTCGTGATGATCGAATACTCTTCGCCAAACACCAACAAGCCGCTCCACCTGGGCCACGTCCGCAACAACCTGCTCGGCTTCAGCATCAGCGAAATTCTCAAAGCCAATGGCAACCGCGTGGTGAAGACCAACATTGTCAACGACCGCGGTATCCATATATGCAAGTCGATGCTCGCTTGGGAAAAGTGGGGCGAAGGGGTGACTCCGGAGTCGGCCGGCAAGAAGGGCGACCACCTCATCGGCGACTTCTACGTCCTCTTCGACAAGCACTACAAAGCCGAACTCAAGGAGCTCGAAGCACAAGGGATGACCAAAGAGGAAGCCGAAGCCGCTTCGACGCTTATGGCAGAAGCGCGCGAGATGCTCCGTCTCTGGGAAGCGGGCGATGCCGACGTCTACGCTATGTGGCAGATGATGAACGGCTGGGTCTACGAAGGGTTCGACGCCACCTATAAGATGATGGGTGTGGACTTCGACAAGATCTACTACGAATCGACTACATACCTCGACGGTAAGAAAAAGGTGCTCGAAGGGCTCGAAAAGGGTCTTCTCTACCAGAAAGAGGATGGATCCGTATGGGCCGACCTGACGCCGCAGGGGCTCGATCACAAGCTCTTGCTCCGCGCCGACGGGACGTCGGTCTATATGACCCAAGATATCGGTACGGCTCAGCAACGCTTTGCCGACTACCCTATCGACAAGATGGTCTACGTTGTGGGCAACGAGCAGAACTACCACTTTCAGGTGCTCTCCATCCTCCTCGACCGCCTCGGCTTCAGCTGGGGTAAAGACCTCGTACACTTCTCATACGGCATGGTCGAGTTGCCTGAGGGCAAGATGAAGTCGCGTGAGGGGACTGTGGTTGATGCCGACGATTTGATGGAAGAGATGATTCAGACCGCCCGCGAGACCTCGCAGGAGCTCGGCAAGCTCGACGGCTGCACGCCGGAGGAAGCCGACGAAGTGGCTCGCACGGTGGGCCTCGGCGCACTGAAGTATTTTATCCTCAAGGTGGACCCACGCAAGAACATGACCTTCAACCCGAAAGAGTCGATCGACTTCAACGGCAACACCGGTCCGTTTATTCAGTATACGCACGCCCGTATCCGCTCGGTGCTCCGCAAAGCTGCCGAGATGGGCATTGTGATTCCTGCCGAACTGCCGACCGACGTAGCCCTGTCTGACAAGGAAGAGAGCCTGATTCAGAATCTCGCCGCTTTCCCGAGCGTGGTGAAAGAAGCGGGCGACAACTTCAGCCCGGCCGTAATCGCCAACTACGTCTACGACCTCGTGAAGGAGTACAATCAGTTCTATCACGACCACTCAATCCTGCGCGAAGAGAACGCCAACCTGCGCGTTTTCCGCCTCGCACTGTCGGAAAACGTGGCTCGCGTCGTGAAGACCGGCATGGGATTGCTGGGCATCAACGTGCCCGACCGTATGTAATCCCATATATATAATAATGTATAAAGTCAGCCTTTCCGGCTTCCCGAAAAGGGAATCGGGAGGGCTGATTTGTTTTATCCGCAAAACAAACAGCCATGACCACTACCGTACATCCTCTCCACAAGTTTCGCTTCTGCCCCGTCTGCGGGTCGGAGCACTTCAACGAAAATAACGCCCTCTCGAAGCGATGCGCCGACTGCGGTTTTACTTACTATTTCAACCCCCGCGGCGCCGTGGCGGTGCTGATCACCAACGGCCGCGGCGACCTGCTCGTGGCCCGACGCGGCAAGGAGCCGGCCAAAGGGACGCTCGACCTCCCGGGCGGCTTCATCGACCTGCATGAGACAGCCGAAGAGGCCGCAATCCGAGAAGTGCGCGAAGAGACGGGGCTCACCGTCAAGCGCGCCGAGTATCTCCTCTCCGAGCCAAACATTTACCCCTACTCGGGCCTCGAAGTCCACACCATCGACCTCTTCTTCCGTTGCGAAGCCGATACCGACGAGCCGGTTCGCGCGATGGACGACGTCGCCGAACTGCTTTGGGTCCCGCTCGCCAATCTCAACATCGACGACTTCGGGTTTGCGTCGATTAGGAAGGGGTTGAAACGATACCTTAGTATGCTTTAAAACTGTAACGGCAAAATTTTGTCATAAATAGCGAAAGAATTTATAGGAATCTATTGATATATACATCATAGATTCCTATTTTCGTCTTAATGAACAATTTCTCAAATCTCAAAAAAACTAATAGCTAACACCATGAGTGAGAAAAGTAAGCGTTACCTATATGGAGCCTCCGTACAGGGGATACAAGACTATATCTTCCAAACGAACGAACTGAAGGATATTGTCGGAGCGAGCGACTTGGTAGAGGCAATCTGCACGGATCTCTTCGAGAAGATGGTTGGCGATGCCTATGACAAGGATGCTTCGGTCGTACAGGCTGCCGGTAATATCAAGTATGTTTTCGACGACGAAGCGTTGTGCCGTCGTGTGGTACGCGAATTTCCGAAGAAAGTAGTGGGGCTGGCCCCGGGAGTCATAATCAGCCAAGCGGTCGTCGCTTTGGGCGACGATTTCGCCGACGCCATCGACCGGCTGGAGGCGCGCTTGCGCGAGCAACGCAACATCCCGATGCGTCGGCCTCAGCTCGGGCTGATGGGGATGCGTCGGTCGCGCAAGACGGGGCTGCCTGCCGTAGAAGTGAAGAATGGCGACTATATCGACCGCGCCACGCAATGCAAACAAAAGGATTCGCAAAAGGTGCTCCGCCTCTGCCGCAAGGCATTCGGCTATAAGGCCGATGAATTGACGCACCGCCATGTGGCCTATAATATCAACGACATTACCGACCGAAACAACTGGATTGCCATTATCCATGCCGACGGCAACGGGCTGGGGCAGGTGGTGCAGCGCATCGGCAAAAATCGCAAAGAGTTTGCCCAATTCAGTTGTCAGCTTAACGAGGTTACCATTGCGGCGGCGGTCGATGCCTACCGCCAAACCGTCGAAGGGCGCGGCACGCAAGGGTGCATATCGATGCGCCCGGTGGTTCTCGGAGGCGACGATTTGACTGTCATCATTCGCGGCGATTTGGCATTGCCGTTTACCGAAGCATTTTTGCAGGCGTTCGAAGCGTATTCGCGCGAACAATTGGATCGCTTCGTCGGCAACAAACGGGGGCTGACCGCCTGCGCCGGTATCGCCTATATTAAGGCTTCCTATCCTTCTTATTATGGCTACGATTTGGCCGAGACGCTCTGCTCGCAAGCCAAGAAGCACGCTAAGGCGCTTAGTGAGAATCGTGCGCCTTCGTGCGTGATGATTCACAAAGTGCAAGACAGCTTCGTGGGCGACTACGATGAGCTTGTGCGCCGCGAACTGACGCCGTGCGAGGGGCATTCGTTCGAGTTTGGCCCCTACTTTTTGAGTGTGCCCGGCGCTGCTCCTTATTGGTCAATCCGAGAGCTTTGCGATGCTGAAGGTAAGTTGGGTGGCGAGGATGGCAATGCCCTGAAGTCGAACTTGCGACGTTGGCTGACCGCGATGCACAGTGTCGGTGGGGATAAGCGTGCCAATCAGCTGAAAGATCGTATCCTCGACCAAGTAGCTCCGCGACTGAAGCTGCTCGCCTCGAAGTTGCTCACCGGAGTCGAGGTGAAAGATTGCCGCAAATATACCGTCTACGACCTGCTTGCTCTCTGTTCGATAGACAACATGGTAACACGCAAATAAACACACATCCATGAATATTCAATATACACTTACCTTCTTCAGCGAATGGCATTGCGGATCGGGGTTGGCAGCCGGTGCCGACGTCGACGCGCTTGTCGTGAAGAATAGCGCGGGGATGCCTTACGTCCCCGGGAAAACAATTAAAGGCTTGGTGCGCGAGGCGGTAGAGACGCTTTTGGCGCTCCGCAACGAGACCGACGCCTGCCGGGCTCTCTTCGTAGAGGCATTTGGCAATGCTGCCGACAGCGATTGGGACATGCTTGGCCACCTTACCGCCGACAAGATGCGACGTGGCGCGGCTTTCTTTAGCAATGCCGAGCTCAGTGCCTCGTTGCAACGCGAGCTCGCGGCCGAAGGGCTGGAGTCGTATCTTTTCCGAGCCGTCGCGTCGACCGCATTGGATGAGGAGGGCATCGCACTCGACCACAGCTTGCGCCGTATGCAGACGGTGATACCGTGTGAATTGACGGGTTCAATCACCGATGTGCCTTGCGAGCTTGTGCCGGTGCTGACCGATGCCTTGCGCCTCATCAAGCGTTTGGGGCAAAACCGCAATCGTGGCCTCGGCCGCTGTGAATTTAAAGTGATAGGAGGAGCAAGCCATGATTAAACTGCAATTCAAGTGTACACTGCTGACCGACGTCGTATTGAATCAGAAGTCGGCTACCGAAGGGCCGAACCATACGCTCGACTTTATTCCCGGCAATTCCTTTCTCGGCATTGTGGCCTCGAAGTGCTACGACTCGGTCGATGCGATGAAGCTCTTCCATTCCAGCAAGGTAAAGTTTGGCGATGCCCACCTTTCGACCGGCGATATTCGAGGGTTGAAAGTGCCGGCGGTGCTGTTCTACCCCAAGTTGGGCCGCTTGAGCGACAACTGCTACGTGCATTATCGCGTGCCGAACCTTTCGGCCGAAGCGGTGAAAGCATTGCAACTGAAGCAGTGTCGAAGCGGATTCTATGTTTTCGACGACGAGGCGAAGCGAGCATCGCTTTTGTCGGCCCCGAAGAGCTTTGCCATCAAGTCGGCCTACGACAAGCAGAATCGCTGCTCTAAGGATGCCATGATGTATGGCTACGAGTCGCTCGACAAGGGGAGCGTATTCTTCTTCGAAGTGCTCTTTGCCGACGATGCGGCCGACTGCGTCGAGGCCGTGCGCAATGCCTTGGTCGGAGTCTGCCGTGTGGGACGTTCGCGCACGGCGCAGTATGGGCAAGTGCGCATCGAACCATGCGAATACCGCCAGACAGTGTCGGCCAAGGAGGTTTGCGGCGAGCTCGTAAGCGTCTATGCCGACGGACGCCTAATCTTCTTGGATGAGTATGGCCGGCCGACGCTCAAGCCGACAGCCGACGACTTGGGGCTACCGGGCGGCGAGATTCGTTGGGATAAGTCGCAGATACGCTCGTTTGCTTACGCGCCGTGGAACTTCAAGCGCCGCGCTTACGACGCCGAGCACTACGGCATCGAAAAGGGGGGCGTCATCGTGGTCAGCGTGCCAAGGCCGATAAAGATTGCTTCGGAGCATGTCGGGCAGTATCAGAACGAAGGATTTGGCAAGGTGATCTACAACCCGGCGTTCTTGCAAGCCGACGATGAGGGACGTTCGACCTATCGTTTCGACGACGCGTCGTCGTCGACCGCATCGGCCCCTTGCAGCAAGCCGACTCCGCTCTCCGCGACCGACTCGACGCTGCTCGCCCTTCTCCGCTCCCGTCGCAAAGATGAGGATGACTCGAGCGAAATCTACCGTCGCGTCAATAAGTTTTGCAAGGACAATCAGGCCGCGTTTGGTAAAGGATTCGCCTCGCAATGGGGCAATATCCGGTCTATTGCAATGGCCGGCAAGCATGGCGATGTGAGGCGTGAAATCGAGGAATACATCGGTCACGGCGTAACCTCGAATGAATGGAGCAAGAAGCGGCGAAAGGCAGTCTTCATGGAGTTTATGGATTCGTTTGCCGCCGACGAGCGTTCGCTGCGTCGGGCGGTAGTCAACCTTGCGGCCGAAATGGCCAAGAAAAGTAATTAAACGTAGTAAATGATGGAAAACATGAGATATAAGACTCGCTTTCTGGCCCGCTTTGTCATCGAGGCCGGCACGCCGCTCCGCGTCGGAAGCGGAGAAAGCAATTTTCTGACGGATGCCGTCGTGGCGCTCGACGCTAACGGCCTCCCCTACATTCCCGGTACAGCCTTGGCGGGTGTGCTTCGTCATGCTGTAGGCCCGGCGTTGGCCGACAAGCTCTTTGGCGAGAGCAAAGCTTCGGGAGGCCGGGGCTCGGAGGTGATTGTCAGCGAGGCGCGCATGATTGGTGAGGACGGCAAGCCGGTCGACGGCCTGCGCCGTATCGACTTCGACTCGCCCTTCTACAGCCATCTTCTCACCCTCCCCGTTCGTCAGCACGTACGCATCGACCATCGCGGTGCGGCGACCGACGGCGGCAAGTTCGACGGTCAGGTCGTATATAAAGGTGTACGCTTCTGTTTCGAACTGGAGATGCTGGGCGAAGAGCCCGATGCCGAGGCCCATTTCCGTGCATTGGTCGACACCGTCGGTTCAACCTCGCTCCGCATCGGCGGCGGCACGCGCAACGGTTTTGGCGAGATAGCGGTGCGCTCGTTGCAGACGGCCGTGCTCGACCTGACGCAGCCTGCCCACCTCGAAGCGTATCTGGCCAAAAGCGCTTCGCTCGACGATGCCGATTGGAGCGGATGGCAGCACGACGCCGTAGCCGCTACGGCCTCAGCCGATCTGACGATCTACGAGCTCCGCCTCCGGCCCGACGACTTCTTTCTCTTTGGCTCGGGCATGTGCGACGGTAGTGTCGACAAGGCGCCGGTCAGAGAGGCCATCGTCGAATGGGACGCCTCCGGGCAGCCTCACTTCCGCGAGGGGCACCTCTTGGTGCCGGCCACGTCGATCAAAGGGGCGCTGGCCCATCGCACGGCCTACCATTATAACCGGCTTACGGGCCGCTGTGCCGACGGCATCAGCGACGAAGCTTTCGCCTCCCTTTGCGACGACAAGAACGACGCCGTCGCCCGGCTGTTTGGCTCGGAGGGCGAGCAGAAGGAGGGCCAACTCGTGGGGCAACGCGCGGGTCGCGTCATGCTCTCCGACCTTTTCTTGCCGGCCGACTCGCCCACCGAAGTGCTCAGTCATGTGCGAATCGACCCGTTTACCGGCGGTGCGCAAGACGGCGCCTTGTTCGACGAGCGCGTCGACTTCCTCAATGCGCCGCTGACCCTCAAGCTTCAGTTGCGCCACGACTCGGAAGCCTATCCCGAGCCGATACTGACCGCTTTCGAGCAGGCCATGCGCGATGTGTGCGACGGGATGCTACCTCTTGGCGGCGGCGTCAACAGGGGGCACGGCTTTTTTACGGGTAAACTAATCAAAGACGGAAAGGAGATTTAAGCAATGAAGCATAGCAACATAACCATCCCGGCCGGCCGTTGGACCGGCTATATCTGGGAAAGCGACAAGACGCCGCAAGAAGTGCAAGTATTCAACGGCGAGAGCCACGAGGCACTTGCGCTCGATGCGTCGCAGAACCCGTTTGTCATCGAAGCATTGCTCCGCATCGACGATGCCGAGAGCTGGCACATTAGCTTTGTCGACGGCTGCTACGTGGTCAATCGTTTTGATACGGCCGCGCTCGACGCAGCCATCCCGGCCGGCGACGTACGCACGCATCAGTTTATCGCCTCGTTCGACGACGCCCCGGGCAAGCTGGTGTTCAAAGAGTATTGGCGTGAGGAGGAAGACCCGCGTTGCGAAGGCATGCCGACGCTACGCCCGGCGGAATTTGTATTTGTAGGATTCGAATAACACAAGCAACCATGGCAATTAAATCACCATACAACTTTGTGCCGCTGTGCGAACAGGTATTCAGCCCTGCGTGGGCGGCACGCATCTCGCAAGAGATCCCTTTCTCTGACGGCATTAGCGGAAAGATTCGTCTGCACATCAAGGCGGCGTCGCCCATCTTCGTGACCGACGCCGCCGAAGGCTTGGCCGAAGCGAAGGCGCGAAGAGAGGAGCGAACTGTCCACACCTTCTGCAAGGCCCCCGACGGGCGCTACTATATCCCCGGCACCGGCATCAAAGGAGCGGTCCGAAACGTGCTGACTATCCTGAGCAACGGCCGTATGCGCGTGCAGAAATCGCTCGACTTTGCGCAGCGCGAATGGGATAATAAGAAGCTTTATCCACTAAAGGAGGCGCAAAACAATATGAGATGCGGCTGGCTTCGTTGGAACCGTAAAGACGGTTATCATATCGTTGATTGCGGCAAACCCTATCGAGTGGGCCACGACAAGCTCGATGCCTATTTGGCCTCTTGGAGCAAGAGCGACGAACACTCGTTTGAGAAGTACTTCAAGAAAGCATCGTCGGGCCCTCTTGCCGACGAGCGCAAGCGTCTCGGCTACAATCTGACAAAACCATACAAGCTGAGCGGCAAGAATCTTGACCCGAAAAGTGCCGAGTTTAAGTACCGAATGGTGGGCGATCTCCCGCTCGACGTCTGCTATGAGGTTTATAATGAGGATCAGCGCCGGGTGAATATCTCCCCGACGGAATCGGGTAATAGCTATCGCGGGACTATCGTCTTTACCGGTCAGCCTGACCAATGGGTCTATCCGCGACCGAAGAATGTGGATAGTCGTGCCGGAAAGTTTTACGAGTTTGTCTTCAAATCGCCCGAGCAGACAGACCGCATTATCCCTATCTCGGACGAGAAGTTTGAAGAGTATCAGACCATCTACAAAGACTCTTCCGACTGGCAGTTCTGGGCAGACAAGCTTTACGAAGGTGGCATCCCCGTCTTCTTTATCGAAGATAAAATCGCTGACAAAGAGGGCCGCTTGAAATGGGGCCTTGCCCGCCTTTTTAAGCTTCCGTACGACAATACGCCGTTCGAATCGCTTCCGGAGGCACATCGCCGTGAAGAGCCCGATATGGCCGACTGCATCTTCGGCTACGCCGCCGAGGGGCCGTCGAAAGAGTCGCTTCGTGGGCGCGTATCGGTGGGGCATGCTTTTTGCGTCGACGGCACGGCCCGAGAGCTTGCCGCGCGCGAACTGGTGCTTGGCAACCCGAAGGCTTCCTACTATCCGCTCTACGTGGCCCAACAAGGACGGAATGGCAAGGATGCCGCCTATCGTACCTACAATGACGGCACTCCGGCCGGATGGAAGCGCTATATGGTCAAGAAGAGCGCATTCGTGTCGAGCGTCGAGTCTGAGAATAAGAATATCGCCACCCAAATCATGCCGCTTGCAGCGGGAGCAGAGTTTGAGTCGGTCGTGCGGTTTCACAACCTGCGCCCCGCCGAATTGGGCGCTTTGCTCTCGGCGCTCACCTTCCACGGCCGTGAGGATTGCTTCTACCAACTCGGGCAAGCCAAGCCCTACGGCTACGGCAAGGTGCGCTTCTCGGTGGCGCTCGAGCCGACCCTCCCTGCCGACGCGCCGACCGCTATCGACCACTACCTGCAAGCTTTCGAGCAACTCCTTTGGCAAAACGACTTCATCGTGGGCGACGCCTACCTGACGGAGATTGCCCGGACGGAGGTCGAAGGCGAAGCGTACGATTATATGAAGATGTCGAATACGCAGGATGATAACGAGTTTAATAAAGCCAAGAAGAATAAGGAGTATCTGCCGCGTTTCCGCGAAGCAAGCGCCGAGCATCGTATTGCCGACGCGCTGAAGCGTCGAGCCAATGACCGAAGCAAACGGGAGGCGGAGCGTCTTCGCCTCGAACGCGAGCAGGAAGCCCAGCTTGCCGCCAAGCGGGCCGAGGCCGAGCAATGCTACGACCGGAAGGAGTATCAGCAGGCATTGACGCTCTTTGAGGAGCTGACGGCGCTTGGCGACAATGCCAACTATACATTGCGTATGGAGGTCTGCCGAGATGAAATCCGGAAAGCGAAAGTCAAGGAAACCCAAGGCGAAGCATTGGCCTCCGTCCCGTTTGACGATTGGCTCGCCGGCCGGAAAGTAAGCTCCATCAAAGCCTTTACCGGCCAATTCAAGAAATGGCATCAGGCGCAAGGCCGCAACCTCTCGGTCGATGAAATGACCATGATGGCCGAGCACTTGCGAAAAGCCTACGCCGGGCAGAAGGCGAGCACCAAAAAGGAGTGGCGCAAAGCAGGCTCGTGGAAAGAGCTCAATGCTTTGGTCGGCTCCGATTTATCAGAACTGTTTAATTAAACCGATATGGCAAGAAAAGTATTCGTCTCGTTTCTCGGGACAAGCAATTACCTTCCCACGCGCTACGAGCTCGGCGGGAAGAAGTCGCCCGTTGTGCGCTTTGTGCAGCAGGCTTTGATAGAGATGCTCTGCGCCGATTGGACGGCCGACGACCGCATCTTGATATTCTACACCGAAGAGTCGCGCCGACGCAACTGGCTCGACAACGGCCACGACCGCATCACCGACGAGAGCCAGCGCATCGGCTTGCGATCGGTGCTCGAAGGGATGGGTTTGCCCATGGCCATTTAGCATTACGAGATTGCCGAGGGATTCTCCGAAAGCGAGATATGGTCGATATTCGACTGCGTCTACGA
>X1_Eurasian_Beaver__coassemble_16_pt1 | contig 26841 bp, 22 predicted proteins | sample X1_Eurasian_Beaver__metabat2_low_PE_008 | metagenome-assembled genome bin X1_Eurasian_Beaver | reverse complement strand
TTCACGCTGGCGCTCGTGTCGTTCTCGTGCACCGGCCCGATCATCGGCACCCTGCTCGTACAGGCCGCCTCGATGGGAGCCACGGCAGGCCCGGCCATCGGGATGTTTGGCTTCGCGCTGGCCTTGTCGATTCCGTTCTCCCTGTTTGCCATCTTCCCGTCGATGCTGCAGTCGATGCCACGCTCAGGCGGCTGGCTCAACTCGGTTAAGGTCGTGCTCGGCTTCCTCGAACTGGCCTTGGCCCTGAAGTTTCTCTCCGTGGCCGACCTGGCCTATGGCTGGCGCCTGCTCGACCGCGAAGTCTTCCTCGTGCTCTGGATCGTCATCTTCGCCCTGCTTGGCCTCTACCTGCTCGGCAAGCTGAAGTTCTCGCACGACAGCGACCTGCCATACATCTCCGTCACCCGCCTCTTCCTGGCCATCATCTCGCTCGCATTTGCGCTCTACATGGTGCCGGGCCTTTGGGGCGCACCGCTTAAGTCAATCAGCGCCTTTGCTCCGCCGCTCTCGACGCAAGACTTCAACCTCTATGCCGACGAAGTGCACGCCTCCTTTACCGACTATGAAGAGGGGATGGCCTACGCCAAAAAGGTAGGCAAGCCGGTCCTCGTCGACTTCTCGGGCTACGGCTGCGTCAACTGCCGCAAGATGGAGGCCGCCGTCTGGACCGACGCTTCCGTCAAGCAGATCATCGAGGGCGACTACGTGCTCATCACGCTCATCGTCGACGACAAGACACCGCTCCCTGCTCCGATTGAGATCGAAGAGTATGGCAAGCAGCGCACGCTCTACACCGTGGGCGACAAATGGAGCTACCTGCAACGCTCGAAGTTTGGGGCCAACGCCCAGCCGTTCTACGTCTTGCTCGATGCCGATGGCCTGCCGATCGGCCCGTCGTACTCTTACAACGAAGATGTGCCGGCCTATATTCAGTTCCTCAACAATGGTCTGAAGGAGTACGAGAAACTGCATTGATAAAAGTCTCTTCTGAGCCCTCGGAGCCCTCTGAAAACTCAGAGTGCTCCGAGAGCTCAGATAACTCCGAGAACTCAGATAACTCCGAGAACTCAGATAACTCCGAGAGCTCAGAGAACTCAGAGAACCCAGAGAGACTCAGAGCCCTCCGAGAACCCGGAAACAAGAAAACGGGGCTGTACCAACATCGGTACAGCCCCGTTTTCTTGTTTTTTTATATCTCACCGTTCCAGCCCCTTGGCCTCATTCCAGAGCGCATCCATCTCCTCGAGCGTCATCTCGTCGAGCTTGCGGCCCGCTTCGAGCGCTTTCTCTTCGAGATAGTTGAAGCGGCGGATGAACTTGCGGTTGGTACGTTCGAGCGCATTGTCGGGGTTGATCTTATAGAGCCTGGCGGCATTGATCAGGCTGAAGAAGAGGTCGCCAAACTCCGCCTCCATCTTGTCGGCGTCCATGTGGTCGATCTCAGCCTGTAGCTCGCCCATCTCCTCGCGTACCTTGTCCCACACCTGCTCGCGCACGTCCCAATCGAAGCCCGCGTTGCGCGCTTTGTCTTGGATGCGATGCGCTTTGACCAGCGAAGGCAGAGCCTCGGGCACCCCCTGAAGGACACGCTTGTTGCCCCCCTTCTCCTTGAGCTTCACCTGCTCCCAGAGGTGTTCCACCTCGCCCGCGCTCGAAGCCTTTTCTTCGCCGAACACGTGCGGATGGCGGAAAATCAGCTTGTTGCAGAGGGCGTCGCAGACGTCGGCGATGCCGAACTTCTGCTGCTCCTCGCCGATTTTGGCGTAGAAGACGATGTGGAGCAAGACGTCGCCCAGCTCCTTTTTGAGCTCCTCATCGTTGCCCGCCATGATAGCGGCACAGAGCTCGTAGGTCTCCTCGATAGTGTTCGTGCGGAGCGATTCATTGGTCTGCTTGCGGTCCCAGGGGCACTTCTCGCGCAGCTCGTCGAGCACGTCGAGCAGCCGTCCGAAGGCCTCCATTTTCTGTTCTTTTGAGTGGTGTTCCATTTTGTGCGGGAGTGATGATATCGTATCAGATTCGGTCGAGCACCTTGACGATAAGGTTGTTGATCGAATCCTTGTAGTTGATGTTCGTGTTGTGAGCCACGCGGTTGGCGATAATCGTGCAGACCGTCATGGCGCGATGGCCGAGCATGAGCGAGAGGCCCGCCAAGGCCGAGCTTTCCATCTCATAGTTCGTCACCTTGCGGCCGTCGTACTCGAACTCTTCGATGCGGCGGTTCAGGTCGGGCGCAGCCAGCGGCAGGCGCAGTTCGCGTCCCTGCGGACCGTAGAAGCCGTTGGCCGAGATGGTGATACCCATCACCATGTCGCCCTGAGCGATGCGGCTCACCAGATCCGGGTCGGCATCCACTACGTAAGGAGCAGCCGCCTGACGCGGATAGCCCGTGAAGTCGACGAATTTCTTCTCGAAGTCGAGGTCGCAATATTTGTCGCGGTTGGCGTAGAAGTTGAGCACCCCGTCGAAGCCGATAGAGCTCTGCGATACGACGTACGTGCCCACCGGAACGAACGGCTGCAGGCCGCCCGATGTGCCGATACGCACCATGTCGAGGCGCGTCAGCTCCGGCTTGACGCGGCGCGTGGCGAAGTCGATGTTGACCAGCGCGTCGAGCTCGTTGATAACGATGTCGATGTTGTCGGTGCCGATGCCGTGCGAGATGGCCGTGATGCGTTTGCCTTTGTAGGTGCCGGTGACGGTGTGGAACTCACGGTTCGTCACGTTGACCTCTTGCGAGTCGAAATGCGAAGCCACCAAGTCGACGCGGGCAGGGTCGCCCACGAGAATCAGTTTGTCGGCAATCTGCCCCGGATGCAGGTGCAGGTGGAAAATCGAACCATCTTCGTTGATAATCAGTTCGGAAGCAGGAATCTCTTTCATCGTCTTAGTATTTTTAATATGGTTAGTCTTGTGATAATATCCTACAACAATTGCTCCCCTTAAAGGGTTGCCCCGATTAGGCTTTATTATGCGCTCAGCGCTTGTGCGAGCGCAGATAGGTAATCTCCGTGTTGCGAGCCGTCTGCTCGAGCTGCTCTATTTGGCTGAGCATATCGGGCAGCTTGCCTTCGAGCGTGAGGATGCGGGCACGAATCTTGCGCTGTACGGCCGCATCGCCCTCGGCCCACTGCCGGCGCAGGTCGGCCAGCTCCGCGCTGTCGGCGTCGTAGAGGCCGCGCTGCTGCGCTGCCCGCTCATACATGCTTCGCGCCTGCGAGCTCTCGAAGTCGTCGAGGTTGTAGTAGATGATCTTGTCGTTGATGACAAAGAAGAAAGCCCCTTTTTGGGCCGAGAAGTCCTCCTCCTCGTTGAAGATGCCGTAGAGCAGCTTCTCGTAGTTGGCGTCGGCAGGCCATGTCGCCTTGATTGAGGCAATGCGGGCCCGGCTGCGCAGCTCGGCAACCGAGAGGTCGCGGCAGTAGGCGCGCTCGCCGAAGTTTGGCAGGAAGAGGTAGATAATCACTTTCCCTTCGGGCTGGAAGCGGTCGGAGGCGAACCACCCCACCTGATTACCCTCGTCGATGGCCATCATATAGTCGTTGTATGGCGAGTTGAACGGCATCGGCAGGTGCTCGGGTGCGAAGTATGAGCCTGTCGAGACGTTGTATTTCGTCACGTAAAGGTCGTAGCCTCCGTAAGAGTCTTCGCTGTCTGAAGCATAGTAGAGCGTGGCTCCGTCGGTCAGCACGAAGGGGAAGTTCTCGTTGGCCGCCGTGTTGATATTATCGGGGAAGGGGGTCGGCTCGCTCCACTTGTCGCCCAAGAGCTTGCTTTGCTCGTAGAGGTCGTAGCCCCCCGAGGCGCTCTGCCGGCCGAAGACGCGGCGGTCGCCCCGCTGCGATTCGAAGGCGGCGTCGCCCTCACTGTGCCCCGTGGCGTCGGCCAGGAGCTTGTAGTCAATCAGGCGGCCCGACTCCTGCCCCAGGCGATAGTATTCGAAGAAGCGCGCCTTGTCGACCACGATGCTGTCGATCACCACCACATTCTCCACCCTTGAGAGCCCCTTCTCGCAGCTCTCGGCTTGCTCGATAAGCGCCTCGATGCGCGCCGTCTCGGCCGCATCTTTCTTGACGGATGGCAGATACTTCTCATACCAGCTCACCGCGTCGGCGAAGCGGTAGTCGAGCAGGCAGAGCTCGCCCAGGAGCGGATAGGCTCCCGTGATCTTGCGCTTGGCCGCGATGGTGAGGTATTTCTCAGCCTCCGTATAGCGCCCCGTCATGAAGAGCGCTTCGCCATACCATTTGTTGACGTCAGCCCGACTGCCATACTGCTTCATGAGCTTGCTGAAGGCGGTGGCCGCCTGTTCGTACTGCTTGTTGCGAATCATGGCGCGTGCCTCATCGAGCGTCTGTGCCCGGGCTGCGAGGGGGGCCATAAGACCCGCGAGCAAGGCAAGAAGCATGGCGGGGAGGAGCGTATTCTTGAAGGATGGGATTGTCATATCTGTAAAGGTCGTTTTGATAAATTTGCTTTCAAGGCAAAGCTACAAATAATTATTTCGTTCAGGGAGAGTTAGCCTGAAAAAAATGGTTCACGGTCGTGCTCCGGCGGCGGTATTTTATGGTACATACGTATATACTACTTGTGGATAAAAAGAGAGTGAGCCAGAATTGGCACACTCTCAATATTTACTTTTATTTCTTCAAAAAGCAGGTCTTGAGCACAATCGAGCTGCCGTCGATTTTGCAATCCACGTGTTCGGAGTCGTCGGTAAGGCGGATGCTCTTCACCTTCGTGCCGCGCTTGATGACCATCGACGAGCCTTTTACCTTCAGGTCTTTGATGACCGTCACGGCATCGCCGTCGAGCAGTTCGGCGCCGTTGCTGTCGCGAGGCACCAAGTCGGCCTCCTCGTCGTGGTTCTCGCCCGGAGTCCATTCATAACCACAGTCGGGACATACGTACATCGTCCCGTCGAAATAAGTGTTTTCGCCCGCGCATTTCGGGCAATCGAGAATTTCGCTCATAATTTAGTGAAGTCAGTTAATTGGTTTTCTGCCACAAAGATACAGCTTTTTTTTCGAAAGAGGGGAAATGACATAACTCTAGTCCGTTATTAGCTAACGCGCTCTAGTCCGCTTTCAATCCAACTTTGATACATTGCTGACATCTAAGGTGATTGTTTTAATGAAAAGAGAAACTCATCCCGACAATATTTGAGAGAGATTTAGTAAGTATATAGAAAAGTAGCAGATAAATTTTTTTAGTTTATTCCCATGTAGTTTTCAAGCTACGGCATCTCCGAAATTTCTTTTTCCATCGAATACTATTGGTAAGCATGTAATCTGATAAATATTGTGTTTTATCGTTATTTTGTGACATGTGTATATGCTGTGGCATTAAATCGCATATTATATTTACAAGCAATCTGAAAAATACATGATACACATGAATATACTATATACACACACCAATTATAGAAAGTGCAAGAAAAGTCTTGTATTGATGTGTCTTATCCTCCTGACATCTACTAGATGTTTTGCCTTCCTTAAAGATAATACTGTTTTTAAAGACTTGGATCATATTCTCTTAGAACGTGCCTATTACGACAGTCTTAAGCTAAGTCGCATCAACGTGTTGCGTCAGGAGCTGGTGCGCGAAGGATCACTGATACAGCAGTATCAGCTTTACAACAAGCTCTATCAGGAGTTTATGAAGTTGCAAGCCGACTCTGCCATAGTCTATGCCCGTCGTTCCTTGAAATGTGCCCGTCAGATAGGCGATCAAGAAATAATAGCCCTATCAAGCCTGAAGTTAGCCCAGGCTTATTCTACACGTGGCGACTATCTTCGAGCCAAGGATATCCTTGATTCTTTCGATGTAGCCGCTCCGGATGTTACCCCTGCTGTTCGGACTGCTTATTACGAAAACCTTATGACGCTCTATTCCCGCTATGGCAGCAGCATTGAGCAGGAGCGTCCATATTATCACCGAAGCCGCGTATATATTGATTCACTCTTGTCCGTGCTCGACCCGCATTCGCTACGCTATGCGATTATGCATGCCGAGCTTGGTGTCAGTAACGACAGCTTACCGGGATTCGTTGCCTATATTTTCGATGAATGGCATGTCGATAGCTACGACCGAGCCTATATAAACTATTTGATGGGTCGACATTACAATTTGTGCCAAGAGCCCGACTCATCTGCTTACTATTTTGCCTTATCGGCTATTGATGATATTCGAAACGGCACGAAAGACTGCTCGTCGCTCTATAACCTTGCCATGATTTGCCTTAACAACGGCAAGCTCGACGATGCCTATCGTTATGCTCAGTGTGTTATCGACGATGCCGATACCTTTAATGCTCATTCGCGCAAACGGATCAGTTCCGTAGCCTATTCGATTATCAATCAGGCCTATATGGATATGCAGGCTCTGCAAAATCGTCGTCTGAAGATGCTTGTAGCTTTTATCTGCTTATTGGTAGTCTGCCTGACAGCGACAGTAATCTATATTTATCGCCAGATGCGCCTGACCGAGCATATCCGAGGCGAGTTGGCACAAGCCAATCAAAGCCTTTCTTCGCTCAACGAAGCTCTTTCGCATAGCAATCATTACTTAAGTGAGGCAAATGCATTGAAAGAGAAGTATATTGCCCATTTCTTCAATACTTGTTCGGCATATATAGACAAACTCGATAGTTACCAGAAGCGACTTGATATCTTGGCTAAACAGCGAGATATGGATGGACTTCTTAAGTTAATTCGTTCCACTTCAATAATAGAACAAGAGATAGAACGTCTTTATCAAAGCTTTGACGAAATATTCCTTCATATCTATCCGACGTTTGTCAATGACTTTAATCAGCTTTTGCCAGAAGAGGATCGCATTGTACCTAAAGAAAAAGAATTGCTCACGACCGAACTGCGCATCTACGCCCTGATCCGATTGGGTATTACCGACAGCGCACGCATCGCTTCCTTTTTGCGCTTTTCGACACGTACGGTTTATAACTATCGTTCGAAGATTCGTGGTAAAGCATTGGTAAGTAATGACGAATTTGACAACTTAGTGGCGCGAATCGGATAGAGAATACAGACAGATTCTTTACAGTGATGTTTACCTGATGTTTACTTTGTTAAAATATTATTTGCCTGAAAATCAGTATATAAATTAGTGGTTTGATTTACTTAGTTATGGCATTGCCCGAAATGATATGTGATTGATGTTACATTTACATATGCTTGAATACCGGAATAATTGAAAAACGATAGCAGAAAAACATTTTTATTTTTATAACGAATATCGATGCCTTTATGAAATCAAAACACTACTCCTTGGTGGCTGCCATTATCTTAATGGCGACCTTACCTGTAACTATGAATGCAAAAGATTGGTTTGTCAAGGCTGATGCTGCAACAGGCGGTGATGGTACAACTTGGCAGACAGCCCTCAACGCCTCGGGGCTTAAATTGGCTTTATCTGATGGCAGCATGGCAAGCGGCGACGTCATTCGTTTGGCCGGTGGCGTTTATTCGCCAGGTTCGGAAATCACGGATGCATTTGTCGTGACTACCGGTGTGAGCCTCATTGGCGGTTATTCCACTAATCTTACCGATACTACTATTCCGGAACTCAACTATCCGACAACAACACCAACCATCATAAGCGGCCAAATTGATGAGTCAACCAATAATCAGCATTTGATGCTGATTAACACGACAGCCGATACGGTCAGCGTGTGTGGCATCACGTTTCGCGATGCCTATAATAGGACGAATGTCGCGGCAAATTCGAGTGCTCTTTATGTTACGAACACACCTTTAAAAATGTCATGGTGCTCGTTTTTGAACAATCAGTCGGTGTATTACGGAGGTGGTGCCATAACGGTATCGAACAATTTTAGTTATCTCAGTGATTGCATCTTTACGGGTAACCGTGCTTATACTCGTGGTGGAGCTATTCGTGTTGATTCAAAAGCTGTTATGGTGGCCGAACGTATTGAAGTAAGTGAGAATAAAGGCTATATAGCAGAAACCATTGGTACCAGTGAAAAGTTTGGCGGAGGAATTCAGGTATCATCAGGTACACTTTGGTTGCTTAACTCGACTGTCTATGGCAATGAAATCTATTCCAATGGCGGAGGCATCGGTTTTAATGGCAGTAATCTCTATCTGATTTCATCGACTATTACGAAGAACGTTTCTCATCGCGCCGTATCGAACTATGCCTACGGTTCGCAAATGTGTAGCGAAAAAGCTGGTACACTGCATATTGTCAATTCGTATGTAGTCGCCGAGCAGGATAACGGTGGCCTGAAGTATTGTCCGTTCTATGCCGATAATCTGACCGGTGAAGTGAGTGATATGCTTATTACCGCAGGTTGGAATGTCGGTGGAACATTTTATTTGGGTAAATCGGGGGTAACGGCAGCAGATGTGCAAACTGCTGTGAAGAGTGTCTTCGCCACTACAGGGACCGACGATGTTTATAACAGCGCCAACACTTATGCCAATATTTTTGGTACTAATGGGCTGGTAAATAACGGAGGTAACTCGCGTACGGTGATACCGATGGCTGAGAATTCGGGATGTAAGGTATCCGATTTACAGGATCTCGTGAAGATTTGGGGTTGTCCGGTCGAAGTTGATGTCACGGTTGACCAGCGAGGCTATAAGCGTGAATCAGTGACCGTAACCGGTGCTATCGACCCGAATGCTACGCAGAACGTAGGTACTTCTATTGCAACTGTTGGCACGATTGCAGGCCGGTTCGAAGTGACGGCATTGGGCGATGGCCGATATGCTGTCAGCGGAATCGATGCGCAGGTCAGTGCTTACGATATCACAGGTCGCCTCGTGACGGTGAGCCATCGCGGTGTTGTCGATTTATCGCGTGCCGGTCGAGGAATCTACGTGCTCGCGGCTCATGGTCAGACGTTGAAGATTATGCGTTAGGCCAAATGCATACATACCAATAGATTAACTCTTATGAATGATACTCTAATACTAATATCATATCTTATGAATTTAAACTATTTAAATCGGATCAAAGGAACGAAGCAGCCCACCCTATGGCTTGTGGCGGCACTCTGGTGCTGTTTGGCCATGGGGGGCTGCTCCGACGATGATGCTGTCAAACAAAATCCTTATCTCCAAGCCAAGACGCGAGCCATGCTGAAGGAGGTAGTTGAAGTACGCTTTAATAATATCGATGCCAAGTCGGAGATAACGATCGACTTTGGCGACGGCACAGTGGAGCACGGCTTGGCTGGCGAAGCCATCTCACATGCTTATCAGGAGGCTGGCGACTATACGATGCTCATCAGTGCCGGTCAATATGAAGTGCAGAAACGCATACGCGTCTACAACTTATTGGCCTTGACCGAAGCTATGGCCAAGTTTAAGGACGACAATTACAAGACCGTTTGGGTGATGGCTCACCGTGGCAATACGACCGACCATACTGTGCCCGAAAACTCCTGTTCGGCTGTTGAGGCTTCAATCGAAAACGGGACGGATATCGTAGAGTGCGATGTGCATCGCACACTCGACGGGGAGCTCGTCGTATGCCATAATCAGACGATTGATGCAACGACTAACGGCTCAGGCGATATCACAGCCATGACCTTGGCTCAGATAAAGTCATATAACCTGAAGGACCGCAACGGTCGTGTGACCGACGAGACGATGCCGACACTTGAAGAGTTCTTGAAAGCCGGTCGCGGCAAAATCTACTTCAATCTCGACTATTCGCCGCGTACAGCTTCCTCGCAGGAGGTATTCGAGGTTGTGCGCAAACTCGATATGCTTGAGCAAGTTTTTTTCTATTGCAATTCATCGACCAAAGCCGAAGAGATCCTCGAACTCTCCCCGAAAGCACAAGTTTACACCTGGACCGGCCAGCACAAGCCCCTTATCGGGCAGTCGGGGACATATTTTGTGCAGTATAGCTATAATACCAATGGGACGAGTACAGCACTTGGTACGTCAATTACCGACGGCATGCTCTGCTCGGTTAACATGCTCACAATGAGCGGCAGTGCTGTGAGTGAGTATGCCCTCAATACGGCTTATCTCGACGACCTTTTCAACGTCTATCCGATGGTGAAGATGATTCAGTGCGACACGGCCGATAAGCTGATACCCGAACTCGAATCGCGTGGCAGACGATAATGGCCGCGCATATTGCTAAACTTAATACCCAATTATCATGGTAAACAATCGTTTGAAAATATATGCCTTGTCGGCCGGCGCACTGCTTGCTTTAATACCGACTCTGCATCTTGGCGCCGAGACGAAGGCCGACATCATGGCCGTCGAGCAGCAACAAACTCAGCGTGTGGCAGGTGTGGTGGTCGACGAAAAAGGGGAGCCGGTCATTGGCGCTACGGTGGCTGTGGTGGGCTCAAAGCAAGGTGTTGTTACGGATATCGACGGGAAGTTTGTCCTCGATGTGCCGCGCGGAGCCACACTCAAAGTTTCGTTTGTGGGGTATGAATCACAAAACATCGTTATCAAGAATCAGTTGTCACTTCGCAGCGTACTCAGAGAAGAAAGTACGGCACTCAACGAAGTGGTTGTTGTTGGCTACGGCACGATGAAAAAGAAAGAGATGACCTCGGCCATCTCGCATATTGGTGCTGCCGACCTGAATCAGATCTCCAGCCTCGATGCTTCGATGCTCTTGCAAGGCAAAGTGTCGAGTGTATCGGTGTCTAATACGGCATTGGCCGACCCGAACAGCCAAGGTAGCATTCAGATACGTGGTGTCTCATCGCGCAACGCAGGCTTGGGTCCGCTCATCGTGATTGATGGTGTGCCGGGAGGCGACATGACCAACGTCAATCCATCCGATATCGAGTCAATCGACGTGCTTAAGGATGGGGCTGCTTCGGCCATCTACGGTACGCGAGGCAGCAATGGTGTAATCCTCGTAAACCTCAAGAAGGGGACGCGCGACGGCAATGTTCATACACAGTATAGCGCATCCGTCACCTTCAACAAAGCCAAGAAAGAGCTCGATATTATGAATGCCGAGCAATATCGCGCCTATCGCACCGTTTCGAATCCGCTTTCCGATTTGGGTGCATCAACCGATTGGTTTGATGCTGTGACACGCCTTGGCGTCACACAGATGCATACGCTCACTTTCTCCGGGGGCAACTCGCGCAGCAACTATCGCGTGACCGCCGATTATCGTAATGCGACAGGTATTGACTTGCGCTCTGATCGTAAAGAGTATGGCGCACGAGCCACGGCCAGCCACACCACCAAGAGCGGACTCTTTACTTTCTCGGCCAACATTACGCCGCGTATCATCGATCGCGACAAGTCGGCCAGCGTCTATGCCAGTGTTCTTAAAAATAATCCGACCATGGCCATCTACGACGAAGACTCGGCCAACGGCTATAACCGATTCCCGTCAGGTAGTGATAGCTACAACATCGTCGAGCAGCTTAACGAAGAGATTAATACCACCGAGATCAAACTCCTTGAATGGAGCGGGACGGCGGCCATCAACCTCTTGCCGCTCTTCAATCCGAAGAACCCCGATATGACGCTCAAGTCGCAGGTGATGGTGTCGCAGTATCAGGTCGATAAGTTTGGTGGTTACTTTACACCATCGACCTATGGACCGAACGTCAATGCCGGAGTAAGTGGCAAGGCAAGTCGTTCGTATGACAAAAGCACGACCAATAACTTCGAGTGGGTCACCAACTTTTCGACTCTGATCAAGAACCATCGCCTGCGTGCTATGGCGGGCTACAGTTATTGCTATGGCACAGCCTCGGGCGTATCGGCCGAGAACTGGGATTTTACATCCGATGGCCTTACCTTCAACGACCTTGGATCAGGCCTTGAGGCTGCCGTAGAGGGCAAGACGATGCTTGATTCGTATAAGAACGACCACAAGCTTATCAGCTTCTTCGGCCGCGTAAACTACGATTGGAAAGAACGCTATCTGATGACGCTTTCATTGCGACATGAAGGTTCATCGCGTTTTGGCAAGAATCATAAGTGGGGTAACTTTCCTGCCGTTTCGGTCGGCTGGCGTATCTCAGACGAAAGCTTCATGCGAAGTCTGACTTGGATTGACGACCTCAAGCTGCGCTACGACTTCGGTATCACGGGCAACCAAGATATTGGCAACTATAATTCGCTTTCAACCTACAAGTCCTATGGATGGTACCAATATGAAGGAGACAGCTTTAAAGTATGGGGGCCAAGCAAGAACGTCAATCCCGATCTGCGTTGGGAAAAAGGGCAGAATCAGAACGTCGGAATCGACTTCTCGATTGTCAAAGGTCTCGTCAGCGGGTCGTTCAACTACTATCACCGCAAGCAGAGTGACCTGCTCGGCAGCTACACCGTCTCGGTACCGCCTAATCTCTTCACGAGCGTATATGCCAATGTCGGTACGTTGCGCAATACCGGCTTTGAATTTGATATCACAGTGACTCCGGTCCGTACGCGTAAGCTCGAATATAGCTTCACGCTCGTCGGAGCCACGAATAACAACAAATTCCTCAGCTTCTCGAACGACGTCTATAAAGGTGCCTCCTACTACTCCGTCTGTACGATGGACAACCCGAACAACCCGGGATCCCTGCAGCGCATTGAAGAAGGAAAACGAATCGGCAACTACTATACCTTCCGCTATGCTGGCGTTGATAACAGCGGCGACTGGCTCATCTATGACAAGAAAGGAAACGTAATCCCCGTAGCGCAAGGCACGGACGACGACAAATGTATCACCGGCAACGGGCTCCCTCGCTTCACCGGCTCCATGACTCACAACCTTCGTTATCGCAACTTTGATCTTACCGTTGCGCTTCGAGGTGCTGCCGGCTTCGACATCTTTAATGTGCACGACTTCTACTTTGGCCTGCAGAGCATGACTACCAACCAGCTTACTTCGGCCTATGCCAAGAATGCGCACATCACGAGCGGTAAGAACGTCTTGACCGACTACTTCATCGAGCCGGGCGACTACCTGAAGATTGACAACGTGACGTTGGGCTACACGCTCAATCTCAACTTCAAGTATGTAGACCGCATACGCCTGTTTGGTACGGCAAGCAACCTCTACACTTTCACCCGCTTTACGGGTGTCGACCCATCAACCTACGAAGTCAATGGCCTGACGCCGGGGACGTTCGGCGGTTCTTATTCGTTTTATCCATCGGCATTCCAGTTTATACTCGGATTGCAAGTTAGCTTCTAAATAGCTTATTACTATGAATATAGCAAGATATATTAAACTGTTGGGCATCGCCTCGGGTATTGCGGCGAGCTTTTCGGCTTGTACGAACCTCGACGAGACGGTCTACGACCAAGTGATGTCGGCCAACTACTATAATACCAAGCAGGATATTATCAATGCCGTCTTCCGTCCGTTCGAGCACATGTATTGCTGCATCTACATTCGTCATTACAGCGAAGAGATGCCTGGCGACCAGATGATTACTCCAACTCGTGGTACCTGGTGGTATGACGGCGGTGCTTGGGAGCAATTTCATCGCCACCAATATGACGACCTTAGCCAGAGCCGATGGACGGGCGAGTGGTCCAACTATTATGTCGGCATCTCGCAGTGTAACCTGGTGCTCGACGATTTGGCCTCGCTCAATCCGGCCGATTTTGGCCTGACTGACGACGAGTTCGACGCATTTAAGGCACAGCTGCGATGCATGCGTGCTTATGGCTACGAACGCTTGTTAAACGCCTATCGCAACTGTATACTGACCACCACTTCCGATCCCTCAGTCAACGAGCTCCCGGAGAACCGAAAGCAGGTCGAACCGCAGGTGATGTTCGACTTCATCGAGAGCGAACTGCGCGACTTCTGTATGGTGGCCTTGCCCGACAAGAAGGGGACTGCCGGCAACGGTACGCAGCAAGGGCAATTTACCAAAGCCGCCGCAGCAGGCTTGCTGGTGCGCCTTTACCTCAATGCCGAGGTTTGGATTGGTAAGCCAATGTGGCAAGAGTGTATCGACCTTTGCGAACGTATTCGTTCGGGCGAATTCGGCTACTATGCTGTAGGTGAAAACTGGTATGAGCCGTTCGATTGGAATAACGAGACCTCCAACGAAGTGGTCTTCGCCTTCCCTGGTTCGTATGGGACAGTGACCTGGCACATGCAAAATACCTATCGCACCATCTATGGCCGCAGCATGCCTTATGGCTGCCAATACTACCTCGGTATCGAGGGCGACGGAGCCCGTAATCCGGAGTATGCGCTTTCTCCGAGCTATGACAACAGTAATCCGCGCCAGCTTTTCGACTATAAGCTTGGCATGGTAACTCAGAAATTTGCCAAGTATCCGGGCGACGTGCGTTATGCGCAGTATGTGAATACGAGCAATAATACGCGTACAGGCATGTTTTTCCTCGAAGGGAAGATACCGAACTCCTCCGTCTCGGGCGGCTATGCCAAGAACCCCGATAACCAGTATGTTATCTATCTGCGCGACCAGGTGGGTCGTTTCGAGGGCAATGCCGAAGCCGGATACATCAGCAATCCGGCCTATAAAGAGTCAATCATGGGCAACGGCGACTTCAACTCCGGACTCTATTGCATGAAGTACCCGTACTACCCCTACTCGGGTGGCTACTTCAACGAGTCGGACTATGCCGAGATACGTCTGCCCGAGATCATCTACTCACAGGCCGAGTGCTTGCTCCGCTTAGGTAAGACAAGTGAAGCCGCTACGCTGCTCAACAGTGTACGTCGTCGCAACTATACCGATTTTAATGCCAACATTGCTTACGAGCCCGAGGGCCTCGTGAAGCTCGACCTCGACGAGATGCTCGATGAGTGGGGACGCGAATTCCTCAACGAAAGCCGTCGTCGTACCGACCTGATTCGCTTCGGCCGATTCCAGGATGCCTGGTGGGACAAGCCTCAAGATGCCGACAAGCATTACGAACTCTTCCCGATTCCACGTACACAGCTCGAGCAAAATCCTTATTTGAAGCAGAACCCGGGCTATCAGGACGTAGACCGTTGAACCGATTAAAATGATTATAGCAAGATGAAAACAAGATTATATACCATATTCAATACGATGCTTCTTGGCTCTGTCCTTTTGTTAGGACAAGCTTGTCAGAAGGAATATGACATGATTGACCCACCAATGATGACCGACGAAGACGACCTCGACAGTGAAGATTACATGCAGAGCGGCCTTGAAAGCTATTTCGTTACGCAGTTTGGCGAAGGCGATCTCACGGGGTCATCATGGGAGAACGCTATGGATGTCACTGCATTTCGCAAGTTGATTACCGGTTCGACCGACCTTTCGAAGAGCACCATCTATATCAGCCAAGGCAAATACGTCATGGCGGAAGAGGAGGGGATGGGCCCCGTCGTACGCAAGAATATCAAAGCCATTCGAGGCGGCTATAGCCCCTTTAGCGAAGGGACCGATGTAAGCTTGCGCGATATTTCCGCTTATCAGACTATCTTTAGCGGAGATGTGAATGGTAATAAAAAAGCGGATGCGGGCGACTGTAGTTTGCTTTATATCCGTAAAGGGAACGTGCTTGTCGAAGGTGTCACATTCCAATACGGTTATGTAGCACAGAAGAGCATCTCTGTTGAAAATTTCAATAGCGGAATCTTCCTTAATGGCTCGATAAGCAATACGGAGTTGGAGTTGCGCGACTGTACGATTCGCGATTGCATCTCTGATGTTACTACGACAACCAAGCACGGCGGTGCGGCCCTCTTTCTGGAGAGCGGCTTGGCCAAGCTGCATAACGTCCGTATGATCGACAATACCTCAAACGGTCGTGGAGGTGCCATTCGAGTCAATACGAACACGGCTGTTGTAATGCTTGATGCCTGTTTGCTCAGTGGAAATGCCCAAACTACCAGCTGGGGCAATGGCATACAACTTTCAAGTGGCTTTATTTGCATTAATAACAGTACATTCGTCAACAATGCCGGTTCGGGAGCTGCGCTTAACGGGGGCGGATCATTCCTTGTGGTTAGCTCTACGCTTGTTGGCAACAGTTCGGATGCTTATGGCGCATTCCGTTGTGAAACATCGGCGGGAGGCGATACCAAATTAATCAATAATGTACTTGTATGTCAAAGCAGTTCCAGCCCGAGCTTTATTCTTAACGGATCAGGGAAAGAGGCATTTACGTTGGGCTATAATGTTTACCAGCACCTGAGCGGTTTTTCAATGGGAAGTCTCGACACGCAGTATACAGGAACACTTTCGGGCAACATCTCCTCCGAGGGTGCTTATACGTGGAGCGTCGGAGAGATTGCTTCGCTCAGCCATTTTGCCACAAGTAGTGTGGTGATTGATGCAGCCAAGAGCTTTAATCCGGCTACATCTCCGATAACTGCACTGGGCGAAAAATTTGTAGAATGGGTCGGTGACGAAGGCTTTGCCGTCGATATGCGAGGCTCATCCCGTAATTCTCAGAAATTACAGCCGGGAGCATACGATGCCGGCCTTTAATCATTCTTTTCAAACTTAGAATAAATGACAAGTATGAAAACTCTAAATTATATAATGGCACTAAGCTTCTGCCTTGCCGGATGTACTGCTTCTTTCGATGATCTTATCGATACGCCTGAGGCTGTTGTCGATGATCAGATTAAGATTGTAGCCTGCGTTGAGGCTCCGCTGACACGTGCAGGAGCCGACAACTCAACGCTCAACTCCTTTGGCCTGATTATAACGAATCCAATCAATGATGCCTACAATTATAATTGCCAGATGAAGTTAGGGGCATCCGGATGGAATCCGACCGATGGCACCTCAATGATGTGGGACACGCAGCGTTCGCCTGTTGTAGTGGTGGGTTTCTCGCCTTATGTCGCCGGCATCTCGGCAACGTCGGTCATGCCTTTTAGCGTAGCTGCCAATCAGAGTAGTGCCGATGCTGTCCTTGCTTCCGATCTTTTGATTACCAAGCAGAAGGTCGATCCTCAGCAAGACCTTGATGCTGACGGTGCGATGCAGCTGACCTTCTCGCATGCTATGAGTAAGTTAAAGGTACGTGTGACGTGCGGGGGATCGACTGATGCCAACATGACGTTGTTGGGCAACATGGTGCTTAACGGGACTATCGCTTCGGGCTATTGCGATTTGGCAGCCGATGCTCCGATGGTGTCGGTCGATAGTAATGTCGCATCGTCGACCATCTCGCTTTATAAAGGCGATACTACACACGAGTGTATTCTCGTACCACAACAAGTTGCGTCGGGATTCTCGGTGAATTTTAGCTATAATGGCAAGCTTTATATTTGGAATGCTCCGTCTGCCATCACATTACAGCCGGGTGTCGAATATGAGCTGGCTATAAATATCGGAAGTGGTGTCAGCGCCTCGATGTATGGCGTAAGCCGTGCCAATGGTGCCGTTGTCATGAATTTAAACTAATGGGAGGAGAACACTAATTATGAGACAGTTATTTTATTATTTAGCCGCAGCCTCCTGTATGTTGTCGCTATTTGCATCTTGCGATGACGAAAAGCCGCAGGCTAATTATGACAGTGATAGTCGGGCCATTCGAATCAATGCCTCGATTAACAGTGCTTATTCAGATGGGGGCTCGGTGCTCAATACCACCTCGTTTGCAGAGGGTGATTGTATCGCGCTGAGCTGTAGCGACGGTGGCCTTACATTCGAGCTGAAGGAGGGCGTTTGGACTCCGACCGATAAGTATTACCTCGTTTGGTATGATGAGCCGACTACGTATAGTGCATATTATCCGGTTGCCGATAATGTGGATGCGCTCAACTTTAGCGTCCCGAGCAATCAGCAAAAAGCCGCGTCGTTGCGTAATGCGGATTATATGACATGTACCGTCACTGATGCACGAAACAATGGTAGCGGAATCTTGTCGTTGCCAATGGAGCGCCGGATGGCTCAAGTGGTACTGACGCTTAACGGCGTAGATTCTGACAGTAAGGTGCAGGGACTTCGAATAGGCACTTATCAGGGTTACATAGGCGGAACCCTTAATGAGGCTACCTCGCTCGTTTCGCCTTACGTTACGGCGCCTGCCGGAGGCAAAGCCGGCCAGAATGGCACCACGTATACGGCTATTGTTGCCCCTGGAGAGGCTAATAGCACGGCGACATTCGTCTCTCTCAACTACAAGGGCGATGATCTGGCGTTTCCCGGCCTGCCGGCTTTAAAGGCAGGTATGACCTATGCCTTCGAGCTGAATATAGCCGGTTCGGTAATCTCACTCAGCACAATCGGGGTGAAGCCATGGATCAATGAGGTTTTGGCCTCGGGCGAAGCTTCAGAGGTGACGATGGATGCCTATTATGTGCGAGTCACTGCTTCGGGAAATGCTACCGGTATGGATTGGGATAATGCGATGGGTGCCGACGCTTTTTGCAGCCTGATTCACACAAGTACCGATGCTGCCACTTCGGCCGCTAATGCCGCCCGACTTGATGGTAAAACCATCTACTTGGCAGGCGGTACTTATGTAATTGCCAAAGACAATACCGGGGTATAGCTGGAATATAGCGGAAATGCAAAGCAGGTCGATATTACCATTCTTGGCGGATACGATCCGACTCTGACAGGTACGGATATTTCGCGAAGAGATCCGTCCAAGTATGCAACATCGTTGGTGCGTCAGAGTAATAGTAACGCTTCAGCTACGAGCTCCTCCATGTTTGTACTTGGTAATCAGGTCAACCTGATGATTGATGGCGTTACGTTCGACGGTCAGTACAGCCTTGGCGATAAAGGTGATACGCGTTGTTTCTATCTTGCAGCCGGAGGTAGTGGTGATGCCACGCTTCGTCTCTCAGAGTGCCTTGTCCGTAACTTCAATCGTTGTTCGGATGGTGGTACTGATGCGGGCGCTGCCTTTAAGATCGCCAAAGGGAAGTTGCTTCTCACTGATTGTGAAGTGTCGGACAATGCAGCCACGGCGCGTGGTGCCGCTTTTTTCTCGAATAATGCAGCCAGCTATGTTGTGCTTAATCGATGCTTGCTTCGCGAGAACTATGCTTCGTCGGCATGGGGTACGGCGGTTCATGCCGCTAATGGCTATTTCTGCTTGCTTAATACTACGGTGGCTGGTACGGCAGCCTCTGCCTCAACGAGTGTGACGGTGAATGGTGATGCTTATTTCTTCGTGGCAAATTCCACCCTGATAGGTGCTTCAGGTAATACAAACGGGGTCTTTCGTGCCGGGAAAAATGCTTCGGTAGTAGTCAACTCACTTTTCGTGCGAGGCGCAGGTTCGCGTACTATCTATGCCGGTAATATTACGTCGAAGGGCTATAATGTCTATCAGTCGGCCGATAATGCCTGGGGTGCAACCTCGCTCGATACTGATTTGAGTTCCGAATCATTGCCATCCGCGCTTTCAGGTACTGCCTACCAATGGACTGTGCCCGCTTCTATTTCGAGTTTTGCAACCACTCAGACCATTAGCAGTGCGCTCGACAGCTTCAATGCGACCGGTGCTTCTGTCATTCGAGCATTGATAGATGAGGCTGATTTTGCAGTCGATGGTCGTGGTGCTTTGCGTAATCCTCAGAAATTGCAACCCGGAGCTTATGATGCCGGATTGTAAGTGTGTCATATAGCTAAAGCATCGTTTTAAATCAGCGTTATAGGTTTCAGAAAAGACATCAACTTGCGCATCTCGGGGCTGTGTCAAAATGAACTGCACCCCAAAAGTTAGACAAAAAACTTTTGGGGTGCTTTTTTATGAAGTACAGTTATGAACAGCGACTCGTTATAGTACAACGAGTAAAACAAGGAGAAGCCATCGCGCATCTCTCAAAAGAGTATCATATTAATGAGACTCAAATACTGGCATGGGTAAGAATGTGGGATAAGTATGGTCCAATGGGACTGGAAAAGCAGCCTCACTGTTGTCCTACTCCATTAAAAAAGAGGATGTGTCGGTTTGACACACCCTCTTTCCTATGCTGTATAATCAATTTTCAGCGAATAATATTGACGTCGCTCCGGCAAAACAGCGTCCTGCCGGACAAACAAGAATTACTTGTTGTTCTGACGTTCAACAGCCGAGTAGTTGATCTTAAGAGCCTGAGCGTCGCGAAGCGCCTGCTTGATGTCGGACACGATACCCATCTGAGTTTCTTTGTCGACCTTCAAAGACACCTGCATGTAGCCCTGGTCTTCTTCTTTCATGTTCGAACGTTCCTGTGAGATATAGTCGCGAACTTCCGATACTTCGATAAACTTGTCGTTCATCTGAATACGGCTTTCAGTACCCAATTTCTTACGGTATTGCTCGGTCGGGCGACCAACGTAGAGATACGTTACCAACGATTTCTTTTCGAGTTTCGTCAGTTCGGTTGCCTGCGGAGCGCGGAACTCTACCTTCAATTCAGTCTCACGCATCGTCGTGGTGATCATGAAGAAGAAGAGCAATGTAAAAATAAGGTCGGGGAGCGACGATGTATTCAATTCGGGCATCTCACGGCTGCCACTGCTACCAAATTTTCCCATTATTTCTTTCCTCCGTATGTCTTAGGTTCTGCTTCGGAAATCTTCTGCGGATAGATGGCCTGTACAGCTTTCTGCTGGTCTTCAGCCAATTCGTCAAAAGACTTATTAAATTTCGCTTTCGCCAATTCGTTACGCAACTCGTTGTAAGCAGCTACGAGTTCGTTCTGCACTTCGATATACGCCTGGTATTCGGTAGAGCGGTCGTTCTGCAACGAGATTACGTGGTATTTTGTCACCGGGTACGTGCCGAAGAATTCCACTTCAGTAGGAACGAGTTCCGGCAGGTTCGGCAAGTTTTCTTTATTGGCGATAAATTCTTTTGCTTTATTTCTCAGCTGTGAAACGTCAATCGGTTCACCACCCACGAGCAACTGGTTGTTGCTGTTGATGAGCACCTGGAGTACGTTACGCATCTTGACATCCAAGTCTTTCTGTTGCTGCTGATCAGGTGGAATTGGAGGCGGGAGTCGACGAAGGAGACCTTTATCCGTGTCCATTGAGGTAGTGATCAGGAAGAAGATGAGGAGCAAGAATGCGATATCCGCACTTGAACTTGAGTTCACTTGAGGCACTTTCTTTTTCTTTCTTGCCATGATATTCTTTATTTAGGAAGCAGAGGCCGGAGTGCCGGTCTCCGCTTCCGTTAAGAAATTTATTTTCTGATTACTTTGATCAAGCTGAAGATGATGATAGCAGCGATAGAAGCACCAAGCAGGAAGTAACCTGTATAGAGCCACATATCGGTGAGCTTCAGCCAGAAGTATACATTGTCTGTACCGTCGTAAGCAGGCAAGTTGAGCGGTTCGCCGCTACCGATGCACCAAGAAACAACGAAAATAAGCGCGAATACAACCAAGTATGCGATGCTTTCCATCGCTTTCTTAGGATGGTCTTTCAGCTGGCAGCCGAACTGGTAGATGCTGAAAAGCACTGTAGCAACGATACCGATGATAACTGTTGCATACATCATGTCGAGTACAGCATCCGTGTAGATCGGCTCGAGCATTTCAGCATTGGCGTCCACGTAGCCACCGAAGTAGAACAGGGCGAAAATCACCACTGTAATCAACATCAGCGCGTAGAGCACCCATGAGGTATATTTACTAATGTTTTGCATAGTCTCTGTCGGGGGAAATTATTTTTTGTATTTGAGGTCGTATTTGATAACAGCGTCGAGCAATGAGATAGAAGAGTCTTCCATTTCGTTGAGGATGCTTTCAACCTTAGCGAGGAGGTAGTTGTAGAACAACTGGAGGATAAGGGCTACGATCAAACCACCTACGGTTGTAATCAAGGCCACTTTCATACCACCTGCAACGACTGTCGGGCTGATATCACCTACCTGCTGGATTTTGTCGAACGCCTGGATCATACCGATTACCGTTCCCAAGAACCCGAGTGACGGAGCCATCGCGATGAAGAGAGTGATCCAAGAGAGACCTTTTTCGAGGAGACCGGCCTGTACACCACCGTATGATACTACTGATTTTTCAACAACGTCGATACCCTGATCGATACGCGTCAAACCCTGGAAGAAGATAGAAGCAATCGGACCACGTGTATTGCGGCAGATTTCTTTTGCACCTTCAACGTCACCTTTTTCAAGTGAATCTTCAACTGCGATAATCAACTTTTTAGGATTGATTTCAGCGAGGTTCAAGTAGATGATACGTTCGATGATGAACGCCATACCGAGGATGAGGGCCAATGCCACGAACGACATGAAGAAGGCGTCACCTTCGATGAATTTGATCTTGAGTTCTTTGTGGAGACCAACTTCTTCTTCCACAACGTTCTCGTCTACAGCTTCAGTCGTAGCAGAAGCTTCTTCCTGAGCGTTCACAACAGGTGTCATTCCGAGTGTAAGGAAACCAAGGAATGCGAAAATTGCGAATAACTTTTTCATTCTGATTGTAATTTTAAGATTAAGTGTTTGTTGTTTGTAATTTAATTCAATCAGCGGAGTGAGGGGGATTCGAACCCCCGATACACTTTTGGCGTATACACGCTTTCCAGGCGTGCCTCTTCAACCACTCGAGCATCACTCCAATACATAATAATAAATAGATATTATATTTTGTATTGGTTCTTCAGGCGCAAATGTAATTAAAAATCTGACGTTACATTCAAATATTTAAAAGATTCTGCACCCCGAACCCTTTATTTCTACATATTATTCTTAAAAGTCACCCATAAAATCAGATGCCGAACAACTTTCGGGCGTTTTGCGTGGTTATACTTCTTAAATGCTCGGCTTCCAGACCAAGCGCTTCGGCCGTTGAGCGAAGCGTATCGGCTACGTAGGCGGGCTCATTGCGCCGCCCGCGATGGGGCACGGGGGCCAGATACGGCGCATCTGTCTCGACCACCAAGCGGTCGGCACCGATGGCACGCACCACGTCGGGCAGCGTGCTTTTCTTGAACGTTACGATTCCGTTTATTCCGATGTAGAAGTCGCCGTAGTCGAAGATGCGGCGGGCATCGTCGGCCGTGCCGGAGAAGCTATGGATGATGCCGCTAAGGCCGAGGCTTCGGCGTGCGGCAAGCGCCGTATGGAGCTCTTCGAAGGCATCACGCACGTGGATAATGACTGGAAGGCCGCGGTCGTGCGCCCAGAGCAGTTGCTCGTCGAAGGCACGAAGCTGCTCTTTCACGTAAGTCTTGTCCCAATAAAGATCGAGCCCGATTTCGCCGATGGCCCGGAAAGGGTATTCGGCTTCACGACTGCGCAGGCGCGTCAACGCTGCGTCCCAGTCGTCGCGCACTTCTGTAGGGTGGAGCCCGATAGTGCCGACGCAGAGGTCGGGATAATCCAGGCACGTCTGAATCAGGGGCGAGAGCGACGCTTCGTCGACATTCGCCAACACAATTCGCTCTACGCCTGCCTGACGGGCACGGCTCATCACTTCATCGCGGTCGGCATCAAACTCCTCGGCGTACACATGGGCATGAGTATCAATCATCTTCTCTTATTATTCCGTTTGAATTGTTATGTTCTTTCTGCGACTCATCGCCCGGCACTTGTTCGCCCGTGCGATAGTAGTAGATTAGTCCGAACTCCCGACAGCGCTCCACGCGTTGCTCCAACGGCAACCGGGAGAAGGCCGCTTCGACCTGATTCCACGCTTCAAGCAACAGTGCATCCACATCGCCTCGCATCGACGCCACTTGTTCGAGGGCGCGAGCCGTATTCTGACGATACTGTTGCTGCATCCGGGCCGATTCGACGTATTGATTGTAGTAGACGCTCACCTTGGCGATGGCCGGATTATAGATCGGCGCTCCTCCTTGGCGAAGTCGGGCCTGCTCGCCTTCGATGACGAGGTGCCCCCAGCGGGTCAGAGCGGCGTCGGTCGACAGGTCGGGCAACGTATGCGATGCGGGGGTCAGCCCGTAGAGCTTCTTCAGCTCCGGCTTGATTTCGCGCCTGACGGTGGCCATATCGAGCACATGAATAAAGTGCGAGACGTAGAGCCGCGCCATATAGGCATGGTGTTGGCATCGCTTGCCCTCGCGCGCTTGCACCTGATAGTGTTGCAGGTAGAGCTGATGGGCTCGCTTCATGCGCACGAGCAAACTGCGAGCTTCGTCGACTACTTTGTAGCCGACCACAAGCACGCCCTCATGGCGCGCATCATCTTTGGCAACGAGCGCTTCGAGCGAACGGATTCGCGTCACGTCTGTTTTCGGTAGTCGTCGATAAGGCATAGCTGTGAAGATTGGGTTCAGACTGTGTGTAAAGCTAAATACGACAGATGTTCACCTATATAAATACGCCATACGCATACTTACATCCGATGCACACCTATATATGATAAGGTGTCAGAGCTCGCGATACATCAGCTCGTCGGCCAGATGAGCGAGCGACGCCTTGGCTTCGTCACTAACCGACACCTTCTGAAGCGCCTCGATTCCGACGCGATAATATTGCTTCATCTTCAGCTCGCAGAGGGCACGTGCTCCGGTCTCGGTAAAGAGCTCGGTGAAGCGGGCAATTTTCTCAGCCGGATCGTAGTCAGTGCGGGCAAGCCAAGCCTCAATCTCTTCGCGCTGTTCGGGCGAGGCATTGTCGAGCGCCGAGATCAGGAGGAAGGTCTTCTTATTATTCAGAATGTCGCCACCGATATTCTTGCCGAAGACAGCCGGATCGCCGTAGACGTCGAGCAAGTCGTCTTTCAGCTGGAAGGCCATGCCGATGTTGACGCCAAACTCGTAGAGCCGCTCGGCATTCGCCTTCGACGCACCGCCAATGATGGCACCGCTCTTGAGCGCACAGCCCAGCAACACCGCCGTCTTCAGGCGAATCATCTCGAGGTATTCCTCCTGCCGCACGTCAGTGCGCGATTCGAACTCCATGTCGTACTGCTGCCCTTCGCAGATTTCGAGCGCCGTGGCCGAGAAAAGTTCGAGCACTTGGGCCATATAGCGCGACGGCGTCTTGGCAATGAGCTGATAGGCCATGATCTGCATGGCATCGCCCGAGAGGATTGCCGCGTTGTCGCCCCAGCGTACGTGGACCGTAGGCTGGCCGCGACGGCGGTCGGCCTTGTCCATCAGGTCGTCGTGGAGTAGCGTGAAGTTGTGAAACACCTCGATGCCGAGCGCAGCCGGAAGTGCATCCTCCCATTTGGCCGAAAAGAGGCGTGCCGCCATCAGCGCCAATACGGGGCGGATACGCTTGCCGCCAAGATCGAGCGTGTAGCGAATCGGCGCAAAGAGCTCGCGCGCCGCCGTAGGGTATTCGAAGTCGTGAATCGCCTGGTTAATGCAGTCGATGAGTTGCTTTTGTTCTTTCATATCGGGCAATATAAAAAATGAATGCGGGACACGCTTGTTTGATTAAGCACGTCCCGCATTGTTAGTCTTTTTTGTTAGCGTGTAATAGGGATTACTGCAAGCGGAAGGTCACAGGCAATGTGTATTTCACACGTACCGGTTTACCACGCTGCTTACCCGGCGTCCACTTCGGCATGGATTTCACCACGCGGAGAGCTTCCTTGTCGAGTGAAGGGTCGATACCACGCACTACAACAGCATCAGCTACGCTACCGTCGCGTTCAATCACGAACGATACGATTACACGACCCTGAATACCGTTTTCCTGAGCGATAACCGGATACTTCAGGTTGCTACCGATGAACTTGAGCAATGCAGCGTCGCCACCCGGGAATGCAGGCATATCTTCCACCACGGTAAAGATTTCGTTGGTCACCTCTTCTTCTTCAACCGGAGCCGGCATAGAGACGATTTGGGTAGCAACTTTCTGGTCATCTTCCGAAGAGTGGATTTCCACCTGTTCTACCACCTTATCGTTTTCCACGATATTGATGATTTCTTCCACAACCGGTGCTGGTGGTGGTGGAGGCGGAGGTGTTGACTCTTGGGTTGTAGGAGGAATGATTTCTTCCTCAAACAAGCCTTCGCTGATGCCCGAGGCATCGTGCTTGATTACATCGCTGGTTGTCCACTCGAAAGCGACAAACAGAGCAGCCAAGATTGCTGTGAGGCCAATCAGGAAGAACATCGTTTTTCTGCCTTCCAAATCGGCGGATGGATTTTTCTTTATTTCCATATGTTGAATCTTTGTTATGTGTCCTATGGTCAGGGCAAAAGTACGTATTTTTTTTATTCACAGTTTAACACAATTCTTTTTTTTTTGGCCCTAAGTTTATTTTTATCGTTTTTTAAATTACGTTTTCCCTAACGAAAGGTATTGATAAGGCCAAAATCTGCGTTATAAAACGGAAAACGGTGCTTCTGCATCGCAAAAATAAGATTACTTTTGCTTCACGGCAAGGGTAATGCATACAAAAAGACATTCAAACCAAAACCACCCTTGTTTTCAAAGCTAAAGATGAAAAAGAAGATTCCCCTCACAAGCCTGATGACGCTCATCGGCATATCGGTCTTCGGTCAGACCGGGCACTCGCTCTTCGGGTTTCTCGACCTGCCCTACTCCTCGCATGCCAATGCCTTGGGGGGCTCCAATATTTCGCTCGTCTCGACCGACGTCTCGATGGCCTGGCAAAACCCCGCCCTGCTCGGACCGGAGCACAGCGACGAACTCTCCTTGGGCTATATGCGTTATATCAAGGGCATTAACACCGGCAGTGCGCTCTACAGCCGGGCCTTGGGCCAGAGTGGTGCGTGGGCCGCGGGGGTGCAGTTTGCCGACTACGGCGAGTTCGTCCACACCTCAGCCGACAACCAGGTGCTTGGCACCTTCGGCGCCAAAGACGTTGCCCTGAGCGGCATGATCGGCTACGACATCGCCGGCAACTGGCGAGGCGGCGCCACCGCCAAATTCATCTATTCTGCCTACGAAAGCTATACGTCGGTGGCCCTGGCTGTCGACCTGGGGCTCAACTACTACAACCACGACGCCGGCCGCTCGCTGAGCCTTACGG
>X1_Eurasian_Beaver__coassemble_10_pt1 | contig 29746 bp, 34 predicted proteins | sample X1_Eurasian_Beaver__metabat2_low_PE_008 | metagenome-assembled genome bin X1_Eurasian_Beaver | reverse complement strand
ATACTATGAAGTCATTTACTTACTCCTTACTTAAATGGGTCTGGCTATCGGCGCTATTCCTGATACCGCCGTCTGCCCATGCGTGGACTTTCAGAAACGGCGACATGTACTACACCATCATCGATGGTAAAGCGTATTTTGACAAGGGCGACAAGGCTTATTCCGGCGGACTCTTGATTCCGCGCAGATTTGAAGACAGCGTCAATGATAGAATAGTCTACGTCTACGGTATTATGCCCGGGGCACTTGAAGGGAGCTCGATTGAGCGAATCACGATTGAAACGTCTGTCGACGACTATACGATTCCTGAAGGGACCTTTAAGGATCAGACCAAGCTGACCGAAATCAACATCAATTCGACGTTAACAGTCGTCCCGTCGACCAATATCACCATCGGCGACAATGCCTTTAGCGGATGTAGTGCTGTAACCAAGGCTTATCTTTATGGCAACATAACGCTTGGCAACAACGTTTTCGCCAATTGCTCGCAGCTGCAAACCTTCATAATGAATAGATGTAGCGACGGGACGGTCATTTCAAACCAATTTACGGGTTGTACGGCCCTTAAATCCATCACTATCCGGGGTAATCTGACGCTTGGCACAGGCGCTTTTGCCGACTGTACGAGCATCAGTTCACTCACGCTTACCGATGCAAACGTCAGGACTGAGGCGGGCGCTTTCGGAAGCCTCGCAACACTCACATACGCGTATCTGACAAACTGCGCTATCACCGGCAGCGGGTTTCAGGGCACTACAGGGCCGCTAAGTCTCTACCTTTACGGTGCGACAACGCTGGGCGAAAGCGTATTCGAAGGCTGTACGGGGCTGAAATACATCTACATTAAGCAGGAAGGCGGCAACACAATAGGCAAGCGCTGCTTCGCCAATTGTACGGCCTTGACGAGAGCCGATCTCACCAGTAGCGGCGATTTGAGCATCGGCGAAGAGGCTTTTGCCGGCTGCACGGCGCTCACGGCTTGCTCGCGAACGGGCGACGCGACGATTGGCGCCAACGCCTACGACGGTTGTACGGCGCTCAAATCGATTACGCTCAAATCGGGCGACGTGACGATTGGCGCCAATGCCTACAACGGCTGTACGGCGCTCACATCGATCAAGCTCACATCGGTCACGCTCACATCGAGCAAGGCCGAAGTGGCCGAAGGGGCTTTCACGGGATGTACGAAGTTGACAACCGTAAGCATCGACTCCGTACAGCTTGTTGGCGCCGGTGAATTCCGGGGAGTCAGCTCACTGACAACACTCACGATAAAAGACAACTCAACGATCGGCGAGGGGGCTTTTGCGGATTGCGCGGCACTCAACAAAATCACCCTCAACAGCGGGACACCGGTTATTCCGGCAACCGCCTTTAGCGGCTGTACGGCCTCAACCTCGCTGTACATTCAGGATGTCTCGACCGAGCAGGCATCTTTCGACGAGCTTACCAACCTTACGAAGGTAGAAATCTCGGGGACATCGACCATCGCCGCTAACGCATTTAAAGACCATACGAAGCTGACATCCCTGTCGATGACCGGCAACCTTACGTTCGGCGAACGTGCTTTTGCAGGCTGTACGGGGCTGACGTCGCTCTCGTTCTCGACCAGTCTCAATTCGTCGCCTAAGTTGAAGCAGGTGGGCGACTATGCTTTTGCCGGCTGTACGGGGGTCAAGACAATCAGCGCCACCGGGCCAATGACAATCGGAGCATACGCCTTCGACGGCTGTACGGCAGTGACGACGGCGACGCTCAGCAGCGGCGACTTCAGCATCGGCACCAATGCCTTTGCCTCGCCTAAAAGCTTCCAGCTGACACTGAAGGATATCACTTCGCTCAACGAAAACGCCTTCGCCAACAGCACGGGGCTGACAAGCCTCACCATCAGCGGCTCAACGATTGGCGAGCGCACGTTTGCCAACTTCGCTCCGCTGACCCAGCTCACCATCAACGGCGCCAGCACCCTGGGAGCTTCGGCTTTCGCAGGCTGTACGGGGCTGACAAGCCTCACCATCAGCGGTACGGTCGACTTGGGCGCTTCGGCTTTCGAAGGTTGTACGAATCTCACCCAAATCAGCGCCACCGGTGGTAGCGGCGCTCTGACCATAGGCAGCCGTGCTTTTGCAGGCTGCACGGCGCTGAAATCGCTTACGCTGAATAAGTATTATACGGCGAATCCGGCCACGGTGGCCGACGCCGCCTTCGAGGGCGACACGGCACTCGAAAGCCTGACTCTGGGCGGAAAGCTCGTCTGCTTCGGCAAACCATTTGCCACGGCCAAAGGGCTGAAGCAGATTATTCACTCCGGCAACGTAAGCGACGAAAAAGAGGAAAGCACCTCAAGCGAGAGCTTCGACTTTCCGTATGAGGCGTTTGACGCGCACAGCTACGAACCGGCCGCCATCACGCCGATCGACGACGTCATCTTCAACCGGGCAATGCTCCAGATGGCTTCCGGCAAAACACTCGACGATTATCTCAACTCGAACACCAACTGGCGCTACTTCACCAATATCCGCAACGACGGGTTGACGAGCTATATGGGTAGCTTCGTCAACAGTTGGGGCGACGTCGTGCGCTTCGTCTCCGGGCCGCCGATGGGCGTCAACTCGAAAGAGGCATTCTACGACATCGACGGCGACGGCACGCTCAACTACTTCCGAATCACGAACGGCACCAACAGCAGCAACTCGGCCCAGCCGTATGCCATGCTGCGCGCTACGGCCGATGAGCCGCTGGCTATCGACAACTTCCTGGACGGCTACCGAAACAATCCGTGGATTATCCGCGCCGATCAGGCTGACCGCTACGTAATCAGCATGCCGGGATCCGGCAATGTCCACACCGGCGAACTCGCCTCGCTATCGCCCGATGCGAACTACACCACAACGACCGGCCGCCTCATTGCCGACATCAACGGCGACGGCACGCTCGACCTGCTCCGCACGGAGAGTCTGGAGCACACCATTTGGCACGGCAACTACGACGGGACGCGTCGCGAAAGCCGCCTCACAACCACCTCCGACACAACGCAGGTTTATCTGGAGCAGACCAATCAGTCACGGTACATGACGAGTATACCGTCGTTGCGCGACGGTTGGATGATAAAAGATAGCTCGGCCCCAAAAGCCTTCGAAAACCTCAGTAGCACCGTCGACCTGAACAACGACGGCATACTCGACCTGATCGACAACACCGCCGGCGGCATCCTCTACTCGATGGGAGGCAACTCCTACTTCGAGGCGAGCGACAACTTCGTGCTCTACCCGTGCGACCTGAACGGCGACGGCGAGCAAGACTTCGTCTACAACAACGACGGCGTCATCTCGGTGATGCTCTACCAGACGGCCGACAACTCGTATAAGACCGTGAAGCTCTACGAGAACACCGGCATCACGGACGTCATCTGTCGCGACTTCGACAACGACGGCGACATCGACATCCTCCTTCAGTTTGGCTACGACTCGAAGACGACTCAGTACACCTACCTCGTCTTTATGCGCAACGAAGGCAACAACAGCTTTAAGCGACGCGAATCGACGTTCGGGCAAAAGGTGAGCTTCCTCGATTGCCTCGACTTCAACAACGACGGGCTCTACGAGATACTCTGCTACGATGCTTCGACTCAGACCTACGGGCTCATCAACATCGACAGCAAGCTCAACGCCACGCTGAGCGACTGGAGCTACTCGGGCTATACGACCGACGACCTCTTTAAGACCGGCACCGGCGCAACAAAAAAGATCGCTTACGAGACAGTCATTGCGGGCGACCTGAACAACGACGGCTATATGGAGATTTTTGCCCACGACAACTACTTCACCGATCGTTACGTCGGAATCACCAACTACCCGTCGGTGCTCTACACCTTCTCGGGCCGGGCAAACAGTGCTCCGGCCAAGATGAAGGCTCCGATCGTCTCGCAAGACAAGGCGAGCAACCGCATTAAGATAACGTGGGAGGCGGGGAGCGACGTAGAATCGCCTACGGCCGACCTCACCTACGCCCTACGCATCGGCACGAAGCCGGGGGCTAACGACATTCTCAACGGGCAGGCCAACGCCGACGGCTCGCGCCGCACGCTCGCCGAAGGGAATATGGGGCGTACGCGCCGCTGCCTCTTCAACACCGCCTCGCTGCCAAGCGGCGAATACTACATCGCCGTGCAGGCAATCGACGTCAACGGTTTGGGCGGTGCTTGGAGTGCCGAGACGCAATACAGCCATACGGCGGTAGCTCCGATTCTGGAAGCTGCGTTTGCCAACGCTTCGACGGCCGACACGCTGACGCTCACCGTGATCAACGCCGTGGCGGGTGCAACCTACGATTGGGACCTCGACGGCGGCAAGCTCGTCGGCTCGAACGGCGGCACGGCTCGCATAAGCTTCGACCGCGCCGGCAGCTATACGCTGAGCGCGTCGCTCGACGGCACACCGTCGAACGAAGTGGAAGTGAGCATCGCACCGTATAAGACAACCAAAGTATACCTGGGCTCTTCAGACTACTACTTCGACGCCAATCAAGACGGACGCTACGACCGCCTCTCCGGCAGCTACCTGCAAGCCAACAACGGCGACGGCACCTTCACGCAGGTGGGCAAGAGCTTCAACTCGTCGCTCTCGGGCACGCTCACCGTCTTCGACTACGACCGCGACGGCTATCCGGATATGTACTTGGACAAATGCTCGAAGGGGAACATCTTTACGAATCTTGGCGAGGGCGACTACGACTTCGATTACGACAAGGTAGACTTTACGTTTAACCTGACCGGCTCGACCTCGTCAGCTCCTACCACCCTGCCGACCACTATCTGCGACTTCCTCCACAACGGCCTTGCCAGCGGCTACAGCTCAAGCTACCTCTATCATGCCCGCACGGCAAACGACTTTGACGTAGCCGCTAAATCGGTCTACGTACGCAATCAATTCACTACGACCACATACACATATCTGCCGTACGACGTAGACCGCGACGGTTTTGCCGACCTGATTTGCAACACGACCGGCGAAGTGCTCATCAATGAAGGCGATGGGACGGCAACCTACAGCGACCCGCAGCGGATGTTCGACCTCTCGGCCTTCGAGTTCTCAATAATCGGCACGGTAGGCTCGACAGACGATATCGCCTACGCCGACCTGAACAACGACGGGCTGCTCGACGTCATCGTCAAGCCGGTGGGTACCAATACGCTCTACGTCACGCTCGGCGTGAAGCGCGAACAGTGGCCGGCGAAAGAGGTAGTGAAGATTCCGCTCTACGGCACGGAGACCTATTCGCTCACCAACGGTATTCAGACGCTCGACTTCGACAACAACGGCTACGTAGACCTCCGGCTCGGCAACGAATATCTGCTGCTTATGGAGGCCGGGCTGAAAGGGGAAGTCAAAGAGCTCCGCTCGGGCGACTATCCGTTTGTCAGCCTGAGCGAAGGCAGCTATCCGGAAATGAATCTGGGCTACTACAACTACGTAGCAAGCGGCAACATTCGCAACGAAGCGCCGCAGACGCCGACCGGCCTTGCCGCCACGCAGACAGCCAAAGGCTTGCTCATCACTTGGGGCGATGCTGAAGACGACTTTACGCCGGCTGCCCAGATGCGCTACAACGTCAGCGTGAAACGCAAGGGGGCCAACGGCGCCGGCAGCTACCTGATTTCGCCGATGAACGGCATGGACGACCGCGCCGGCATCGTGCCGAACGTACTCTACACAAAAGCCACGCGCTACCTCGTGCCATCGTCGGTAATCACGGCGGGCGAGACCTACGAAGTGAGCGTGCAGGCCATCGACCTTTGGAACGAGCACTCGGCCATGGCCACCCCGGTGAGCATCACGGTCAGCGCAGCGGGCACCATCAGTGTGCCTGAACGCGTGGGTGTCGACGACCAGGTGACGGTGAAGTTTGAAGGGACTGCCGCCACAAGCCTCGAATGGAGCTTTGGCGACGACGCCACTATCGTCTCGAAGCCCGACGCTGCGAGCGTAGTGGTGAGCTGGAGCAAGGCGGGCGTTCAGCAGATTGGTTGCACGGTCGACGGCACGGCCGTCAAAGGCTCGACAACCGTCGTAGACCACGCCGACCTCACGACCGCCATCCCGACCACGCTGTTTGGCGGCGCCGACTATACCTGTACGTTGCCGGCAGCAATGCGCGACGCGCGCTATGAGCGGAGTGTCGAAGCTTCGTCGACGGCGCTGAAGGTGACCTTCTCTCCTACCGACTCGCTCCTGACCGTCAACGCTTCGAAGACGGGCGACTATACGCTCACCCTCAAGGTGAACGACGGCTTGATCAGCACCGAAAAGAGCTATCCGATCAGCGTCAGCGCGATGATGCCGACGCCGGCTGTTACGTCGGTCAGCGCCGAGGGCGACAACTACCGCATCGGCTGGAGCGAACAGTCGTTGCCGAGCGGCATCAGCAAGGCGGTGATTCTGCGCGAAGGGGAAACGACCGATGCGTTCCGCACGATTGCCTCGACAGACGCTTCGGCTCAGAGCTATCTCGACCGCACCTCGTCGGCTCGCATGAAAGCGGAACGATATGCCGTGCGCTACGTGGCCGACAACGGCCAAGTGAGCGTCAACTCGGCATCGCACACCGGCCTGCACATCATGCTCAACACGGCATCGGCAGGCGGATTCAACATCATCTGGAACGGCTATGAAGGGCGCGACGTGGCAAGCTACCGCATCTTGCGCGGCACGTCGGCCGACAACCTCACGACGCTCACGACCGTCTCCGGCTCGAACCGCAACTATACCGACCTCACGGCTACGGGTAGCGGCGAATACTTCTACTCGGTAGTTCCGGTGTTTGCCGATGTTCAGACCAAGGCATCGCATACGACAAGAGCCGGTCAGGGCACGGAAGAAGGGCAGTCGAACGTGCTTGGCACGAGCCATGCGCTGAACGCCGTCTACGGTACGTCGATGAATATCTTCGTGCTCGAATCGAGCAACGAAATCAACGCGACCACGCCGAGCCTCCACCTCTATGCGGCTATCTTCCCGCTCAGCACCACGTTTACGACGGTACGATGGGAAGTGGTCAGCGGCGCAGACCTTGCCTCGGTCGATCAGAACGGCGTCGTAACTCCGACGGGTAAAGACGTGGGCAACGCGACGGTTAAGGCCACGACGGTCGACGGCTCGGGCCTCTCGGCTACCATCACCGTCGCCATCACCGACCTGAGCGGTTTGGGCATCGAGGGCGTTAAGGCCGACTCGCAGCAGGGCGTCAAGCTTACGGCTATTGCCAACCGCGCGAACCGCACGCTCCGCGTCGGCGGTTGGGACGACGAGCAGGGCCGAGTGACCGTACACGTCATCAGCATCTCAGGTATGCTCGCCGGCATGACTTCGACCGAACAGGAGGAAGCCGTATTCGACACATCGGCTCTCACTCCGGGCGTCTACATCGTCAAGGCAATGGGCAAGACGATGCAAGCAACGACTAAAGTGGTGATTAGATAAAGTCATCTTTGTCCTAATAATCTTGCGATTAGCATTGGCAATTCTTAAATTTGCTAATGCTAATCGCTTTTTTATACACACATCTATGACCAGAATCATCTTTGCAACTCTTGCAATAATCCTATCGTTTACTACGCTTCGAGCACAATCGCCCACCGCCGACAAAGCGGAAGAACTTCATCGCCAAGCGGAAGCCGTTATGGAGGAATCGCCTTACGCGGCTCGCGCATTGGCGGCCGATGCGTTGGCTAACGTCAAGGAGGCGACGTCGCCGCTGGCGGCCGATATCCGCTCTACGCTGGGCAACGCGCTGCTGATGACCGACGATGTCGACGGGGCTATCCGGGAGTTTGGCGAGGCGGCGCGCATTGCCCGCATCTGCAACGACGAGAAGCGGCTCGGCTCGGCACTGACCGATGCAGGGGTGGCCTACCGCCTGAGCGGACAGCTCGACTCGGCCTTGTCGTGCTACACGCAGGCGCTGGCTATTTGCGAGCGCCACGAAGCGGATAATCCGGGCGACTTGGCGCACGTACTGACAAGCTTGGCAATCTTCTACTACAACCAAGGACGGTTCGACGACGCGGTGCCCTACATCGAGCGGGCCGTCGGGATGGCCGACCGCTCGGCCGACAGCGACGAGATTATCTACGCCCGAAGCTCGGCGGGGCTGATGCTCTTCAATACCGGCCGACGCGACGAGGGGCTGGCGATGGTGCGCGGCATCATCGACTATGCTGTCAAAGTTGGAAAGCCGCGCTATACGCTCAAGACGTTGCCGACGATTATCAACATGCACCAAGCGTTGGGGCAGGCCGACTCGGTCGACTACTATATGGCGATGGGCGAAAAGCTACTGACGGAGGTGCCGGCGGAGTCGGTCGAGGCGTGCGGATTTATGGAGGAGAAGATGATTGTCTTGAACCGACGGGGCGACTTCGCGGCGAGCAACGAGGTGGCGGATCGAATCCTTCGAATCAAGGCCTCCCCCACTCCGACCCATAACCTTTACCTTTGGAAGGCGCGCAACTTGGAGGCGCTCCACCGTTCGACAGATGCGGTGGCGGCCTACGAGCGGAGCATCGCGTTGCTCGACAGCATGCGACGAAGTGAGATCGATACGCGGATGAGCGAGTTTGCCGTGCAGTATGACTCGGCGAGCAAGGAGGCGGCGATTGCCCGGCTCGAAGCGGACCGCAGGCTGACGTGGCTGGTAATCGTAGCGTTGGTGTTGGCTTTGACGCTCTTGGTCGGTGCTATCGTATGGACGCGGCGACGGGCGGCTCTTCGCACACTGCAAGCCAAACTCGACGGGATCGACGAGGAGCGACGCCGCCTGGCCAAGGAGCTTCACGACGGTGTGTGCAACGATTTGCTCGGCATCGGGCTGATGCTCCAGACGCAGAAGGCCGACAAGGAGAGCGTCGTCGACATGATTGAGAAGACACGGTCGGGGGTGCGCCACATCACGCATCTGCTGATGCCGCCGCAGGTTGGCGAGCTCCGTTTCGAGACGCTGATTGGTTCGCTACTGCAACAGTTCGCACAGGTGACACCGGAGATTGACTATCAATTGGCAAATGACGACAATGCGGCGGCCGAGCTTCCGGCGATGATGAGCCACGCGCTTTATCGCGTCGTACAGGAGTATATTTCGAATCTGATTCAGCATGAGAAGGGGCTGACGTTTGTTCGAGTCGAGATTGCCGACAAGCAGATTAGCATTACACACGACGGCGAGGCGATTGCCGCCGAAGGTAACAATCGGACTGAGAAGGCAGCCGGAATCGGTCGCCGCACGATTGCCGAACGACTGGAGTCGGTTGGGGCTACATCAGAAAGCGAAGCAAATCGCTTTATTATTAAGTTATAGGGAGGTAAAATCACGGTTTTCCGTGAGAGAAGTCTGCGACAATGATAAGATATTTGTAGAAGGACCGAGAAAGGAGACTTTTCGTTATGCCAAGCAAGCAGCAGCGACGCGCAACCTCGATGATGCTGTGGCGAGAAAAGGTCTGTAAAAACAAACTATTATGACACCATCATCACGTACCTTCAGAATACTTATCGTCGACGACCACGACGTCGTCCTAAAGGGCTTGTCGCTGATTATTGCCGAAACCTTCCCGGAGATGGAGCGAATCGACTGTGAAACCTCGGGATTGGAAGCGCTGAAACAACTGAAAAACAGGCAGTACGACCTTATTATAGCTGATATAGAGCTGCCTGATGTCGATGGCCTCGAACTGATAAATCAGATTCGGGAAGAATATCCGAACACACGAATATTGGTCAATACGATGCATGAAGAGGTCTGGTATTTCAAGGATATCAAGGATAGAATCGACGGATTGCTGTTTAAGTCGGTCAGATGCGATGAGATTGCTCGAGCCATACGAGCCATCCTTTACGATGGCAAACGCTATTTTTGTCATCGGGCTAGCCGCGTGTTGGCCATTATTGGCAAGCGTGAGAGTACGGAGACTGAGGTCGAACAGCTCACCTTTCGCCAGCTGGACGTTCTGAAACTTCTAACCGAAGGATATAATACGGCCGAAATTGCCCTGAAGCTGAATATCAGCACCAATACCGTCGAGACACATCGTCGCCACCTGCTCGAAAAGTTTGGAGCGCGCAACGTGGCCGAGCTGACGCGAATAGCTATTTTAAGCAAGCTGGTGTAAAAGAAAACAAAAAGAGGGAACCCCGCGTCCGGAGTTCCCTCTCTTTATATGGCTAATAATATAATTATTCAGCTGCAGGAGCCTGAGCTTCTGCTTCAGCAGCAGGAGCATCAGCTTTCTTCTTAGAACGGCGAGTTCTGGTGGCTTTCTTGTCAGCCTTAGCAGCCAACATGTTTTCGTTGTAGTCAACCAGCTCGATCATACACATCTGAGCGTTGTCACCAAGACGGTTGCCGGTCTTGAGGATACGAGTGTAGCCACCCGGACGGTCAGCAATCTTAGTTGCCACTTCCTGGAAGAGTTCGGTGATAACCTTCTTGTCCTGGAGGTAGCTGAACACTACGCGACGTGAGTGAGTTGAGTCGTCTTTTGCTTTGTTGATAAGCGGCTCAACATACACGCGCAACGCCTTAGCCTTAGCCAAAGTCGTGAAAATTCTCTTGTGCGTAATCAAAGAGTTAGCCATGTTGGCAAGCATTGCCTCACGGTGCGACTTTGTACGTCCCAAATGATTGAATTTCTTATTATGTCTCATCGTTTATTTACTCTTTATCTAATTTATACTTCGAAATATCCATTCCGAATGAAAGATTGAGGCTCGCGAGAAGCTCATCAAGCTCGGTGAGAGATTTCTTACCGAAGTTGCGGAACTTGAGGAGGTCAGTCTTGTTGAAGACAACCAATTCACCCAAAGTCTCAACGTCAGCCGACTTGAGGCAGTTGAGGGCGCGGACTGAAAGGTCCATGTCCACAAGTTTGGTTTTGAGGAGCTGTCGCATGTGAAGTACTTCTTCATCGAATTCTTCATTGCCGTCAACGTCAGACGTTTCGAGCGTGATCTTTTCGTCAGAGAAAAGCATGAAGTGATAAATCAGAATCTTCGCAGCTTCTTTCATTGCGTCCTTAGGATGAATGGATCCATCGGTCGTAATTTCAAGTATTAATTTTTCGTAGTCTGTTTTCTGCTCAACGCGGAAGTTTTCGACCGTATACTTGACGTTGCGAATCGGCGTATAGATGGAGTCAATCGGAATAACGTTGACGCCGTCAGCCGGGTTGCGGTTTTCATCAGCAGGGACGTAGCCACGGCCCTTGTTGATAGTCAAGTCAATCTGGAAACTTGCGCTTGAGTCCATACGGCAAATAACGAGATCCGGATTCAACACTTCAAACCCGGTCAAATACTTACCGATGTCGCCAGCTTTAAACACTTCAGTGCCCGACACGTTGATGCTTACTTTTTCGCTCTCGATTTCCTCTACAATCTGTTTGAAACGTACTTGCTTGAGGTTGAGAATGATATTCGTAACATCTTCGATTACCCCAGGGATAGTCGAAAATTCGTGTTCTACACCATCAATGCGAATGGAAGTGATTGCAAAGCCTTCCAGTGAAGAAAGGAGAATACGGCGTAAAGCATTACCAATTGTAATACCGTACCCGGGCTCCAACGGACGAAACTCGAATTTACCGAAGAACTGGTCCGCCTCCAACATTAATACTTTATCGGGTTTTTGAAATGCTAAAATCGCCATGGACTCAATTATTATTTAGAATACAACTCTACGATCAATTGTTCTTTGATATTTTCCGGGATGTCCGCTCTTTCCGGCAAGTGAAGGAACTTACCGCTCATTGAAGTCTGATCCCACTCAATCCAAGGATATTTGCTGTGGTTGAAACCAGAGAGTGCATCAACGATGACTTCAAGAGATTTTGATTTTTCGCGAACACCAACCACTTGACCCGGTTTTACAGAGTAAGATGGGATGTTAACTACTTTACCATCAACAACGATATGTTTGTGAGATACGAGCTGACGCGCTGCTGCACGAGTAGGAGCGATACCCATACGGAAAACTACGTTGTCAAGACGAGCTTCGAGGAACTGAAGGAGTACTTCACCCTTGATACCTTTCGTACGTGAAGCACGTTCGAAGAGGTTGCGGAACTGCTTTTCGAGTACACCGTAAGTGTATTTCGCTTTTTGTTTTTCGCGGAGCTGGATGCCGTATTCAGAAGTTTTACGTCTTTTGTTTACGCCATGCTGTCCGGGAGGATAATTTTTTTTAGAAAGAACCTTATCTGGTCCGAAAATAGCTTCACCAAATTTACGTGCTATTCTTGTTCTAGGTCCGGTATATCTTGCCATTTCTATAACTTTTAAAACATTAATTTTTAGCGAACCCGGAATCGTGCAGCCGCGATTACAGAGAGGAGATAGTGCAATCTATTCACAATCCAAGATTCAGGATAAAGAGATAAGTATTAAACTCGTCTTCTTTTTGGAGGACGACAACCGTTGTGAGGGATTGGAGTAACGTCGATGATTTCGGTTACTTCAATACCGGCACCGTGGATTGTACGGATAGCAGATTCGCGTCCGTTACCCGGTCCTTTCACATAAGCCTTCACTTTTCTCAAACCAAGGTCGAAAGCGACCTTAGCGCAATCCTGCGCTGCCATCTGAGCTGCATAAGGAGTATTCTTCTTCGAACCTCTGAAACCCATCTTACCAGCAGAAGACCAAGAAATGATCTGACCTTCACCGTTAGCCAGAGAAACGATGATGTTATTGAAAGAAGAATGAATATGAGCCTGTCCGATAGCATCAACTTTTACGTTTCTCTTTTTAGCTGCGACTGTTTTCTTTGCCATATCAACTCTTATTATTTAGTAGCTTTTTTCTTGTTAGCAACTGTTTTCTTTTTACCCTTACGAGTACGTGCATTATTTTTGGTGCTCTGGCCTCTCAGTGGCAAGCCGATACGGTGACGTACACCACGGTAGCAACCGATGTCCATCAGACGCTTGATGTTGAGCTGGATTTCAGAACGAAGATCCCCTTCTACTTTGTATTCAGCACCGATAATCTCACGAATTTTCGCTGCCTGATCATCAGACCAGTCTTTCACTTTGATGTTTTTGTCAACACCGGCCTTCTCCAAAATGGTATTTGCGGCGCTACGACCAATACCGAAGATGTAGGTCAAAGCAATCTCGCCACGCTTGTTCTGCGGCAAGTCGACCCCAACAATTCTTATAGCCATATATTCGAATGATTTATTTGCAAAAATAATAAATTATCCTTGACGTTGTTTATACTTAGGATTTTTCTTGTTAATGATGTACAAGCGGCCTTTTCTTCTAACGATTTTGCAATCCGGTGTACGTTTTTTCAATGATGCTCTTACTTTCATATCTTTCGTTATTATTTATATCTAAAAGCAATTCTTCCTTTGGATAAGTCATATGGAGACATTTCGACTCTCACCTTATCGCCCGGCAGGATTTTGATGTAGTGCATACGCATCTTACCGGAGATATGAGCGGTAATCTCATGTCCATTTTCGAGTTCAACGCGAAACATTGCGTTCGACAATGCTTCGACGATAACGCCATCTTGTTCGATTGCTGCTTGTTTAGCCATATATTAATGTTTTTGTAAATGATTACTTCCCAAGACTTCGTCGATGAAAGCAAAGGAAGAGAGAATTTCGGGCCCTTCGGGGGTGATTGCAATGGTGTGCTCGAAGTGAGCCGACGGTTTCCCGTCGCGGGTCCGCACGGTCCAGCCGTCGCGTTCCATCACTACGTTCTTCGAACCCATATTGATCATCGGCTCGATGGCGATACACATGCCCGGCTTAAGCACCGGCCCTGTGCCGCGTCGACCGTAGTTCGGCACTTCGGGGTCTTCGTGAAGCTTCTTTCCGATACCGTGACCGCAAAGTTCTCGCACGACCGAGTAACCGTTCTTTTCACAATAGGTCTGGATGGCATTGGCAATATCGCCGATACGATGTCCGGCTACGGCCTGCTCAATCCCAAGGTAGAGGCTTTCTTTGGTTGTCCGCAGAAGGCGAAGGACATCTTCGCTTACGTCTCCGACCGGGAAGGTATAGGCTGAGTCGCCGTTGAAACCATTCAAGACCGCACCGCAATCGACTGAGATGATATCTCCGTCGCGAAGTTCGTAGGTTGAAGGGAATCCGTGCACCACGCGGTCGTTGACTGAAATGCATAGTGTCGAAGGGAAACCTCCGTATCCTTTGAAACCCGGGACTCCGTGATGGTCACGGATAAATTGCTCTGCTATCTGATCGAGTTTGATGGTTTGCACTCCGGGTTGGATCCACTTGGCGACTTCGCCAAGTGTCATCCCAACCAGTTGATTGCTTTGTTTCATCAAACCGATTTCTTCATCTGTCTTTAGATAAATCATCGTTTGAATATTAATATGCTGCCACAGCTCCTGAGCGGCCCTTAATCTTACCCGATTTGAGGAGACCGTCGTAATGGCGCATCAGCAAGTGACTTTCTACCTGTTGTAGTGTATCAAGCACTACGCCTACCAAGATGAGCAATGAAGTACCACCGAAGAACTGTGAGAACTCCATGCTGACACCACAGATTCTGGCGATTGCAGGCAGGATAGCCACAACTGCCAAAAAGAAAGAACCCGGCAATGTGATTCGTGACATGATACTGTCGAGGTATTCGGCCGTACGCTTACCCGGTTTGATGCCCGGGATAAAGCCGTTGTTGCGTTTCATGTCGTCTGCCATCTGAGTCGGATTGATTGTGATGGCCGTATAGAAATACGTGAAGACGATGATAAGCACGGCGAATACGAAGTTGTACCAGAAACCGGTGTTGTCCATAAAGGCTGACCAGAAGTTGTGTACTGATTCTGCCTTCGAGAAGCCGATCAATGTCAACGGAATAAACATGATTGCCTGTGCAAAGATGATTGGCATCACACCTGCGGCGTTAACCTTAAGCGGGATGTACTGTCTTGCACCTCCATATTGTTTGTTTCCAATAATTCTTTTGGCATATTGTACAGGGACCTTGCGGGTGCCCTGTACCAAAAGAATACAAGCAGCGATGACCAAAAGAAGAAAGACAATCTCAGCAAGGAAAAGAATCAAACCGCCGGCACCCGTCGTACGAAGAGCGAACTCCTGAAGGAGCGAGTGCGGAAGTCGGGCAATGATACCCACCAAGATGATGAATGAGATACCATTACCGATCCCTTTATCTGTAATTCTTTCTCCCAGCCACATGATAAACATACTGCCTGCAGCAAGAATAATAGTAGAAGAAACTATAAACCAAATTCCTGCCGGGATAGCAGAGCCAGCTTGTCTCATCTGCATATTCAGGTTAATCAGGTACGACGGACCCTGGAACAGCAGGATAGCCACTGTCAGGAAGCGCGTATACTGGTTAATCTTGCGACGACCGCTCTCGCCCTCACGCTGCAACTTCTGGAAATACGGAACGGCAATTGCCAACAGCTGTATTACAATCGAAGCAGAGATGTAGGGCATAATCCCTAAAGCAAAGACAGATGCGTTTGCGAATGCACCGCCGGAAAACATATCCAACAACGCCATCAAACCACCCTTAGTTTGGTCATGCAAGGCCGACAAAGCCTGCGGATCAATACCTGGAAGTACAACATATGTACCGAATCGATAAATCGCTACGAGTAAAATGGTGGTCAGGATTCGAGTTTTCAAATCCTTGATCTTCCAAATATTCTTTATAGTTTCTACTGCTCTCATGTATCTTAGATTTTAACTACTGTTCCACCTGCGGCAATGATAGCGGCCTCTGCAGATTTGGAGAAAGCGTTAGCTTCAACTTCCAATTTTGCAGTGAGGTTACCCTTACCCAAAATTTTAACTAATTGATTTGAAGAAATAAAGCCTGCAGCTTTAAGAGCATTCAAGTCAATCTTAGTGAGATTTTCGGCAGCTGCGAGGGCTTCCAAAGTCTCCAGATTGATAGCTTTATATTCTACGTGGTTGATGTTCTTGAAACCAAACTTAGGCAGACGACGTTGCAAAGGCATTTGACCACCTTCAAAACCGATTTTCTTCGAATAACCTGATCTTGATTTCGCACCTTTATGACCACGAGTAGAAGTACCACCGAGACCAGATCCGGCACCACGGCCAATTCTCTTACGTGTCTTAGTAGACCCTACAGCGGGTTTCAAATTACTCAAGTTCATATTCTAAATATTTTATATGTATTGAACGTTGAATTACTCTACGATAGTAATCAAATGTTTTACTTTGGCTACCATACCCAGGATCTGAGGAGTAGCTTCGTGTTCTACCACTTGGTTGAGTTTTCTCAGGCCAAGCGCGTCAAGTGTGCGTTTCTGAACTGCAGGGCACTTGATTCTACTTTTTACTTGTTTAATCTTGATAGTTGCCATATTGCCTTTCATTAACCTTTAAACACTGTATTCATTGATACGCCACGGTTCTGAGCCACGGTGCGAGCGTCGCGCAATTCGCCAAGAGCTTCGATCGTAGCCTTCACGAGGTTGTGAGGGTTAGACGAGCCTTTAGACTTCGCCAACACGTCGGTTACACCAACGCTTTCGAGCACGGCGCGCATAGCACCACCGGCCTTAACCCCTGTACCGTGAGATGCAGGTTTGATGAAAACTTCAGCGCCGCCGAATTTAGCGAACTGTTCGTGAGGAATCGTGCCCTTGAGGATAGGAACTTTAATCAAGTTCTTCTTGGCAGCTTCAACACCTTTCGCGATGGCAGTTGTTACTTCGCTTGCTTTACCAAGACCCCATCCTACGATGCCGTCTTCGTTACCAACCACAACAATTGCTGAAAAGCTGAAGGTGCGACCACCTTTAGTTACCTTAGTAACGCGGTTGATAGCCACCAATCTGTCTTTGAGTTCGAGATCAGCAGCGTTTTTTACTCTGTTATTTACTCCTGCCATGTTGATTAAAATTTAAGTCCCGCGTTACGGGCAGCGTCTGCCAATGCTTTAACTCTACCATGATACAAGTAGCCGTTACGGTCGAAAACGACAGTAGTGATACCTGCTTCAAGTGCTTTCTTTGCGATTTCTTCACCTACTTTACCGGCAACTTCTACTTTCGGAGCAGCTTCCATCTTTGCAGAAGAAGCAGCTACGATTGTCTTACCAGAGAGGTCGTCAATCACCTGCACATATATTTGTTTGTTGCTTCTGAATACAGTCATGCGCGGACGCTCAGCTGTACCGGCAACTTTGCCACGGATGCGACGTTTAATTTTAAGTCTTCTTTCAATCTTCGTTGTCATGATAATCTCATTTTACGTGAATTACTTAGCACCAGCTGATTTACCTGATTTTCTGCGAATAACCTCACCAACGAACTTGATACCTTTACCTTTGTAAGGTTCAGGCTTGCGGAAAGAGCGGATCTTTGAGCATACCTGGCCGATCAACTGTTTGTCGGCAGATTCAAGAATGATAAGCGGGTTTTTGTTACGCTCAGATTTTGTTTCAACTTTGATTTCCTTAGGCAACTGGAAGAAGATGTTGTGAGAGAAGCCCAAAGAGAGCTCGAGCACCTGGCCGTTGCTGTTGGCACGGTAACCCACACCCACGAGTTCCATTTCCTTCTTGTATCCTTCCGATACACCGATTACCATGTTGTTAATCAAAGCGCGGTACAAACCATGCAACGCACGATGTTCTTTATCATCAGTCGGACGAGACACTTCAACGTGGCCGTTAACGACTTCAACTTTGATATCCGGATTTACTACCTGAGTAAGTTCGCCTTTCGGACCTTTCACGGTCACGACGTTACCGTCTACGGTTACGGTTACACCACTAGGTATAGCGATTGGCAATTTTCCTATTCTTGACATAATATAAAACCTCCTATACGATTAGTAGATATAACAAATTACTTCACCGCCAACTTGCTGTTCGCGAGCTTCTTTGTCTGTCATTACGCCTTTAGAAGTAGAAAGGATAGCGATACCCAAACCGTTCAATACTCGAGGCAAATCTTTGTGGCCTACGTATTTACGCAAGCCCGGAGTAGAAACGCGAATCAATTTCTTGATAGCGTTTACTTTGTTTACCGGGTCGTATTTAAGAGCAATCTTAATTGAACCCTGTGGGCCTTCTTCAACGAACTTGTAGTTGAGGATGTAGCCCTTTTCGAAAAGGATCTTAGTGATCTCTTTCTTCAAATTCGACGCAGGAACTTCAACCACACGGTGGTTAGCTTTGATAGCATTGCGAAGTCTCGTCAGAAAATCTGCAATTGGATCTGTCATATAAATAATTTGTTGAATTGATCCGGACTGCCCGGACAGTATTTAACAATAAAGTGTATTTGCTTACCAGCTTGCTTTCTTAACACCCGGGATCAAACCGGCAGAAGCCATTTCACGGAACTGAATACGTGAGATGCCGAACTGACGGATATAACCTTTCGGACGACCAGTCATTTTGCAACGGTTGTGCAGACGGACAGGAGAAGCATTCTTTGGAAGTGCCTGGAGAGCTTCGTAGTCGCCGGCAGCTTTGAGTTCTGCACGTTTGGCAGCATACTTAGCCACAAGCTTAGCTCTCTTCACTTCGCGGGCTTTCATTGATTCCTTAGCCATATCTTAGTCTTTTTTAGCGTTTTTAAAAGGCAAACCAAATTCTTTCAACAGAGCATACCCTTCTTCGTCAGTATTAGCTGACGTTACAAAGGTAATATTCATACCCAAAATACGGCTAATATTGTCGATATTAATTTCCGGGAACATGATTTGCTCTTCGATACCCAAGGTGTAGTTACCGCGGCCGTCGAGTTTGCTTTCGATACCTTTGAAGTCACGGATACGTGGGAGAGCCACACGGATGAGACGTTCGAGGAATTCGTACATGCGTTCGCGACGCAGAGTTACCATAACCCCAACTGGCATTTTCTTACGCAGTTTGAAGTTCGAGATATCTTTACGAGAAAGAGTGGCAACCGCTTTCTGACCGGTGATGGCAGTCAGTTCGTTGATTGCTGTTTCGATGATCTTCTTATCAGCCGTTGCCATACCAAGACCCTGGTTGATAACGATTTTCTTCAAAACAGGCACCTGCATTACCGTTGAGTAGTTGAACTCCTTCATCAACGCAGGAACGATTCTTTCTTTATATTCGTTTTTAAGACTTGCTGTGTTAGCCATTATTTAATCTCCTCTCCTGATTTTTTAGAGTAACGCACTACAGCACCTTCTTCATTTTTCTTGCGGCCGATGCGGGTCGGTTTGCCAGACTTCGGATCTACCACGTTAAGGTTAGAAATATGAATTGGAGCTTCTTTTTTCACAATACCTCCCTGAGGATTCTGCGCATTAGGCTTAGTGTGCTTAGACACCATGTTGATACCTTCTACGAGTGCGCGCTGTTCCTTCACAAGAACGCTGAGCACGCGGCCGGTTTTACCTTTATCCTCGCCGGCGTTTACGTAAACTGTATCGCCTTTTTTAATATGTAATTTGCTCATTACTTACTTACTTTGGATTAAAGCACTTCTGGTGCAAGTGAAACAATCTTCATGTTTGCATTACGAAGCTCACGAGCTACAGGGCCGAAGATACGAGAACCTCTCATTTCGCCCGCACCGTTGAGCAATACACATGCGTTGTCATCGAAGCGGATGTAAGAGCCGTCGGCACGACGAACTTCTTTTTTCGTACGCACTACGATTGCCTTAGACACAGCGCCTTTTTTCACATCACTTGATGGGATTGTACTTTTGATCGAAACGACGATAATATCTCCAACAGAAGCGTAACGTCTTCCGGTACCACCCAGAACGCGGATACAAAGAGCCTCTTTGGCACCGCTGTTGTCTGCAACTTTAAGTCTTGATTCTTGTTGTATCATAATTATTTCGCTCTTTCGATAATTTCAATCAATCTCCATCTTTTCATTTTGCTCAGCGGACGAGTTTCCATCAATCTTACAGTGTCGCCAATGTTACACTCGTTCTTTTCGTCATGAGCATGGTATTTCTTCGTCTTGTTAACGAACTTACCATAGATAGGGTGTTTTTCTTTCCATTTAACAGCTACTGTGATGGTTTTGTCCATCTTGTTGCTGCTAACCACCCCGATTCTTTCTTTTCTTAATTTTCTAGTTTCCATCAGGCTTCTGTGGGATTATTATTGATTAAGTTCTCTACGGCGCAATTCTGTCTTCATGCGCGCAATCGTCCTGCGGTTCTTTTTGATAAGGGCAGGATTATCCAAAGGAGAAATACTGTGATTGATTTCCATCTGGTTGAGAGCAGCTTTTTCAGCAGCGATGCGTTCAACCAGTTCCTCAGTGCTTAATTCTTTGATTTCTGCGATTTTCATAACTTAATTACGCGTTTTGAGTTGCGTCGTAGTCACGACGAACGATAAACTTAGTTGTAACTGGGAGCTTCTGAGCAGCCAAGCGGAGTGCTTCTTTAGCAACTTCGAATGGCACGCCTTCCACTTCGATAAGGATACGTCCCGGAGTAACAGGAGCCACGAAACCTTCTGGCGAACCTTTACCTTTACCCATACGTACTTCAGCAGGCTTCTTGGTGATTGGTTTGTCCGGGAAGATGCGGATCCAGATCTGACCCTGACGCTGCATGTAACGTGTTACCGCGATACGAGCTGCTTCGATCTGACGACCGGTAATCCATTTAGATTGGAGTGTCTTGATACCAAATGAACCGAAAGCGAGCTGATGACCACGCTGAGCTTCGCCCTTCATGCGGCCTTTCTGCTGTCTTCTGAACTTTGTTTTCTTCGGTTGTAACATGTTCTTTAAGTTCTAGTCGTTAAAAGATTACTTTTTGTTCTTACGGAAACCGCCTTTTTTGTTTCCGGAGTTGGTGTTTGCACCGCGAGTTTCCTTCTGCTGTACGAATGACGGAGCGAGGTCTTTCTTACCGTAGATTTCGCCACGGCAGATCCAAACCTTCACACCGAGCAAACCTACCTTCGTAAGAGCTTCGGCCAAAGCATAGTCGATATCTGCGCGGAATGTGTGGAGCGGCGTACGGCCTTCCTTGTACATTTCGCTGCGGGCCATTTCGGCACCGTTCAGACGACCTGACACCATGATTTTGATACCTTCAGCACCTACGCGCATAGTAGACTGGATAGCCATTTTCACAGCGCGGCGATAAGCAATCTTACCTTCGATCTGGCGAGCGATGTTGTTAGCAACGATCACAGCGTCGAGCTCAGGTTTTTTAACTTCGAAGATGTTGATCTGAACATCCTTGTCGGTGATCTTCTTCAACTCTTCTTTCAACTTATCCACTTCCTGACCGCCTTTACCAATGATGATACCCGGGCGAGCCGTACAGATAGTGATAGTCACAAGCTTCAAAGTACGCTCGATAACAATACGAGAGATACTTGCTTTTGCCAGACGGGCGTTCAGGTATTTACGGATCTTGCTATCTTCGAGCAAAACATCTCCGCAATTCTTGCCTGCATACCAGTTAGAATCCCATCCACGGATGATTCCCAATCGGTTACTTATCGGATTTACTTTCTGTCCCATCTAGCAATTAGTTTTGATTATCGTTTTTAATTGTATCAACAAACAAAGTCACGTGGTTAGAGCGTTTGCGAATGCGGTAAGCTCTACCCTGTGGAGCCGGACGAAGTCTCTTCAGCATAGCTGCAGAGTCAACGTAGATCTGCGAGATTACGAGTTCGCCAGCTTCAGCTTTGCGATCGTTTTTCGCTTCCCAGTTTGCAATAGCTGAGCGGAGAAGCTTTTCAACTTTGGCAGCTGCCTCTTTGTTAGAGAATTTCAACACGCCCAAAGCCTTGAACACTTCCATACCTCTCACCATGTCAGCCACGAGGCGCATTTTGCGAGGAGAAGTCGGTACGTTGTTCAGCTTCGCGAAGTATGTTGATTTGAGGGCTTCTTTTCTTTTATCAGCTGATATTTTCTTTCTTGCACCCATTTTTATATATTCTTTTTATAGACCCTTATTATTTTTTCTTGTTACCGCCGTGACCACGGAAGTTACGAGTCGGTGCGAATTCACCGAGTTTGTGACCTACCATGTTTTCAGTAACGTAAACAGGAATAAATTTGTTACCGTTGTGAACTGCAATCGTATGACCTACGAAATCAGGAGAAATCATTGAAGCTCTAGACCATGTTTTGATTACGGCTTTCTTGCCGGTTTCGTTCATGTCCAAAACTTTCTTCTCGAGTTTCACACAAATATATGGGCCTTTTTTTAAGGAACGACTCATAGTTACTTCAATTAATCAGATTATTTCTTTCTTCTTTCAATAATATACTTCGAAGAGTGTTTCTTCGGTGCTCTTGTCTTCAAGCCCTTAGCATACAAGCCCTTGCGTGAACGTGGGTGACCACCTGAAGAACGGCCTTCACCACCACCCATTGGGTGATCAACCGGGTTCATAGCGACACCGCGAACGCGTGGACGACGACCGAGCCAGCGTGAGCGACCTGCCTTACCTGATTTTTCGAGTGAGTGTTCTGAGTTACCAACGCTTCCGACAGTTGCTTTGCAAGCAGCAAGAATCTTGCGAGTCTCACCTGAAGGCAATTTCACAATTGCATATTTACCTTCTTTTGAAGTAAGCTGAGCGAAAGTACCAGCTGAGCGAACCAGAGCAGCGCCCTGACCCGGCTTCAGTTCGATGTTGTGAATCACAGTACCAACAGGGATGTTGGCGAGCGGAAGGCTGTTACCAACTTCCGGAGCTGCGTTTTCACCTGACATCAGCTGAGCACCTACTTCCAAGCCGTTTGGTGCAATGATGTAGCGTTTTTCACCGTCTGCGTAGAAGAGCAACGCGATACGTGCCGAGCGGTTCGGATCGTATTCGATTGTTTTTACGATAGCCGGTACACCGTCTTTATTTCTCTTGAAGTCGATGAAACGGAATTTTCTCTTGTGACCGCCGCCGATATAACGCATAGTCATTTTACCGACGTTGTTGCGACCACCTGTTTTTCCTTTACCTGTTACAAGAGACTTCTCTGGTGCGGTAGCAGTTATCTCTTTGAATGCACCAATAACTTTGTGTCTCTGCCCCGGTGTTGTGGGCTTAAATTTACGTACTGCCATTTCTTAATTAGATATTGCTATAAAAATCAATAGTATCTCCCTCTTTCAATGTCACGACAGCTTTCTTGAAAGCAGCAGTCTTACCGGCGATGAGGCCAGTCTTCGTGTAGCGGCTTTTCTTTTTGCCGTCGTAGTTAGCAGTATTAACGTCTGTAACTGTTACATTGTACATATCTTCTACTGCTTTCTTGATCTGCAGTTTGTTAGCATCCGGATTAACCTTGAAACCGTAACGGTTAAGTTTGTCGGTCAACGAGGTCATCTTCTCAGTAACAATCGGTTTAATAATAACTTTCATTATTGAGCCTCCTTACTTTAAATGTTATTGATAGCTGCTACAGAACCTTCGGTCAATACCAGTGATGCAGTGTTCATCACACGATAAGTGTTTAATTCTGAAACGGTTACAACGTTTGCCTTTTCAATGTTTCGAGCCGACAAATATACGTTTTTATTTTGTTCCGGCAAAACCAAAACTACCTTTTTATCAGACACTTGCAAGCTTTTAGTGATGTTCACGAAAGCTGCTGTCTTAGGTGCTTCGAAAGTGAAATCTTCAACAACGATGATCGCATTTTCCTGAGCCTTTAAAGTCAATGCCGATTTACGTGCGAGGTTTTTCACCTTTTTGTTCAGCTTGAAGCTGTAGTTGCGCGGACGCGGACCGAATACACGGCCACCACCAACCATTACAGGTGAGTTGATATCACCCGAACGTGCGCCGCCGGTACCTTTCTGACGTTTCAGTTTTCTTGTTGAGCCGGAGATTTCGCTTCTTTCTTTCGACTTGTGAGTACCCTGACGAAGGTTAGCCAAATACTGCTTAACATCCAAATAGATGGCGTGAGTGTTCGGCTCAATTCCGAATACAGAATCGTTCAAGGTAATCTTTCTTCCGGTATCTTCACCTTTGATATTATATACGCTCAGTTCCATTATTTATTGATTGTTACGATTGAACCTTTTGCTCCCGGCACAGAACCCTTCACGAGAAGGAGGTTGTGTTCAGGAATAACTTTTAAAATCTGCAGGTTTTCTACAGTCACACGTGCGTTACCTGTCTGACCGGCCATACGCGTACCTTTGAACACGCGTGCAGGGTAAGAACATGCACCTACCGAACCTGGAGCACGGAGGCGGTTGTGCTGACCGTGAGTAGACTGACCTACACCACCGAAACCGTGGCGCTTAACAACCCCTTGGAAACCTTTACCCTTAGAAGTACCGACGATGTCGACATACTCAACACCTTCGAAGAAGTCTACAGTGATAACATCTCCCAGCTTATAAGCTGTTTCGAACCCTTTGAACTCGGCCAAGTGTCTCTTTGGAGTTACTCCCGCTTTCTGGAAATGACCTGCTTCCGGCTTGTTGGTGTGCTTCTCTTTCTTATCCTGGAAGCCGAGCTGGATAGCTTCATAACCGTCAGTTTCTACGGTTTTAACCTGAGTAACTACACAAGGACCTACTTCGATAACAGTGCATGGACAATTTTTACCATCGGCACTGAAAACGGATGTCATTCCGATTTTTTTTCCTAATAATCCTGGCATTTCTTTTTACTTTTAATAAATCACACTTTAATTTCTACTTCAACACCACTTGGCAGCTCCAATTTCATCAGAGCATCAACCGTCTTAGCTGTAGAGCTGTAGATGTCGATCAATCTTTTGAAAGAACTCAATTCGAACTGTTCGCGAGACTTTTTGTTAACGAAAGTCGAACGGTTTACTGTGAAAATGCGCTTGTGCGTCGGAAGTGGAATTGGACCGCTTACAACAGCACCGGTAGCCTTCACCGTCTTAACAATCTTCTCAGCAGACTTATCAACCAAGTTGTGATCGTAAGATTTTAATTTGATTCTAATTTTTTGGCTCATATTGTTTCTATAAACTAAGAATATACTTTTTAGATAAGATCCACGCGACCCTGAGCTTCTTCGAGGACTGCCTTGGCAATCTGCTTAGAAACTTCAGCGTAGTGTGAGAACGTCATAGTAGACGTTGCACGACCTGAAGTGATTGTACGCAATGAAGTTACGTAACCGAACATTTCTGCAAGCGGAGCTTTGGCTTTCACGATGCGTGCGCCTGAGCGGCTTGATTCCATGCCTTCAACCTGACCGCGACGTTTGTTCAAGTCAGAGATTACATCACCCATTGATTCTTCCGGAGTAACAACTTCCACTTTGAAGATTGGCTCGCGAAGTGCCGGACCCGCCTTAGCACAAGCGTTCTTGAACGCCATGTTGGCAGCGATTTCGAACGACAACTGGTCAGAGTCAACCGGGTGGAACGAACCGTCGAGGAGCGTAACCTTGAGGCTGTCGAGTGGATAACCGGCCAATACACCGTTCTTCATTGCATTCTTGAAGCCTTTTTCAACTGCAGGGATGAATTCGCGAGGTACGTTACCGCCCTTCACTTCATCAACGAACTGCAAGCCTTCAACGCCTTCGTCAGCCGGCTCAACGCGTACGATGATATCGGCGAACTTACCGCGACCACCTGACTGCTTCTTGTAAACTTCGCGAAGCTCAACCGGCTTCGTGATAGCTTCTTTGTAAGATACCTGCGGACGACCCTGGTTACATTCTACCTTGAACTCACGACGCAGACGGTCGATGATGATTTCGAGGTGGAGCTCACCCATACCCGAGATAACTGTCTGGCCCGTATCTTCGTTCGTTTTAACGGTGAAGGTTGGGTCTTCTTCAGCCAGCTTCGAGAGGCCGATGCCGAGTTTGTCCATATCTTTCTGAGTCTTCGGCTCAACCGCGATACCGATTACCGGTTCTGGGAAGTCCATAGCTTCGAGTACGATTGGAGCGTCTTCAGCGCAGAGCGTGTCGCCTGTGCGGATATCTTTGAAACCTACACCTGCACCGATGTCACCACAGCCGATAACCTCTTTCGGGTTCTGCTTGTTAGAGTGCATCTGGAAGAGGCGAGAGATACGTTCTTTCTTGCCTGAGCGAGAGTTGTAAACGTAAGAGCCTGCAGGGATTTCGCCAGAGTAAACGCGGAAGAAGCAGAGACGACCTACGTAAGGGTCGGTAGCGATCTTGAACGCGAGAGCTGACATTGGTTCAGAAGATGACGGATGACGTACGATTTCCTTTTCAGGATCGTTAGGGTCATGACCAACGATAGCCGGAGTATCTACCGGAGACGGCAGGAAGAGTGCAACGGCGTCGAGGAGTGTCTGTACACCTTTGTTCTTGAACGACGAACCGCAGAGCATCGGGAAGATGTGCATTTCGAGCGTTGCTTTACGAACAGCAGCGTAGATTTCTTCTTCGGTGATAGTTGAAGGATCGTCGAAGTATTTTTCCATCAAGTGGTCGTCAACTTCAGCTACCTTTTCGAGCATCTGGTCGCGGAGCTCTTCAGCTTCTGCGAGGAGGCTTGCAGGGATCTCTTCAACATCGTACTGAGCACCCATCGTTTCGTCGTGCCAGAGGATAGCTTTCATTTTGATAAGGTCGATTACGCCTTTGAAAGTTTCTTCAGCACCGATAGGCATCTGAATCGGACAAGCATTTGCACCGAGGATTTCTTTCATCTGACGGCAAACATCGAGGAAGTTTGCGCCCGAGCGGTCCATCTTGTTTACGTAGCAAATACGTGGCACCATGTACTTGTCAGCCTGACGCCATACGGTTTCAGACTGTGGTTCAACACCACCTACCGCACAGAAAGTGGCAACAGCGCCGTCCAACACGCGGAGTGAACGTTCTACTTCTACGGTGAAGTCAACGTGTCCCGGGGTGTCGATGAGGTTGATCTTGTAAGTTTCGCCGTTATATTTCCACTGAGCTGTCGTAGCGGCAGAGGTAATCGTAATACCACGCTCCTGTTCCTGCTCCATCCAGTCCATTGTAGCACCACCCTCATGCACCTCACCGATCTTGTGTGTCAAGCCGGTGTAGAAAAGAATACGTTCAGAAGTCGTAGTCTTCCCAGCGTCGATGTGAGCCATGATACCAATGTTTCTGGTATATTTCAGCATATCATCTTTAGCCATTGTAAATATCGATTTGTATAGATTGTTGAAAGGGAATTATTAGAATCGGAAGTGAGCGAATGCGCGGTTAGCTTCTGCCATCTTGTGCATATCTTCCTTACGCTTGAACGCACCACCCTGCTCGTTGAACGCATCTACGATTTCAGCAGCGAGTTTGTCTGCCATCGTCTTACCACCGCGCTTGCGAGAGTAGATAATGAGATTCTTCATACTGATAGATTCCTTGCGATCCGGACGGATTTCTGTTGGAACCTGGAAAGTTGCCCCACCTACACGGCGTGACTTAACTTCCACCTGAGGAGTAATATTCTCGAGAGCTTTTTTCCAAATTTCGAGAGCAGAACGCTCTTCGTTAGCCAATTTATTCTTTACGATTTCCAAAGCTCCGTAGAAAATTTCGAAAGCCGTGTTCTTCTTACCATCATACATAAGGTGGTTAACGAACTTCGTTACTTTCACATCGCTGAATACGGGATCCGGAAGGATAACCCGTTTCTTTGGTTTTGCTTTTCTCATTGTGTTGCAAAAAATTGTGTTCTTGTTTTTGGTTGCTTTTAAATGTTTTCTTCAACAGGCACCGCTGTGCCTATTTACTCAACCTTGTAAGCCTACCCAACAAACGACGAACTAGCTTTTTAAAACTAATTTCTTAATCTCTTTTTGTTGTGTTGGTTTTAGCGAAGAATCTTATTTCTTCTTACCTTTTGCTGCAGCTGCTGCTTGACCTGGTTTAGGACGCTTAGCACCATACTTCGAGCGACGCTGTGTACGACCGTTTACACCGGCAGTATCCAACGTACCGCGAACGATGTGGTAACGTACACCCGGAAGGTCTTTCACACGACCACCGCGTACCAATACGATTGAGTGTTCCTGCAAGTTGTGACCTTCACCCGGGATATAAGAGTTCACCTCTTTTCCGTTTGTCAAACGTACACGAGCAACTTTACGCATTGCCGAGTTCGGTTTTTTCGGAGTAGTTGTGTACACACGTACGCAAACACCACGTCTCTGCGGACATGACGCCAACGCCGGCGATTTACTTTTGTCCTCCAAAGCTACCCGTCCTTTTCTAACTAATTGCTGAATTGTAGGCATTTCTTAGAACTTTTCTTTTTAGTTTTTAATATATAATTCTCATTACAGTTTCAGCTACAAAAACAGCCGCTATCCACATCAAAACCAAAGGCTTAGTCGGACAGCAACTCTATTATAACGCAAAAACGGTGCAAATATAATATCTCTCAGATTTCTAACCAAATGAAATCCAAATATTTTAGCTTTTTTCATGCGGGATTTGCCTCGAGCAATTATCCCCCGGTCTTCAAGGCCCGATTCGTCGGCCGCTGTCTGTCGGCCCGTTGCCGGGCACCGCGAGATTTCGCCGTTTAGGACGATGGCTCGCCATCTTCGGGGATACCCCTCTCCCCTTTTCTTTTTGCACTGCAAAGGTAGTATGATTTCGGATATAAACTTATGAATATTAGTTAGTTTTGTTTGAAATAGACTTAAAAAAGCGGTTTTTTCGGCCAGAATAGCCCAAATTTAACCGTCTGCCGGCGTCGTTGCAATGATTAACGCCCGATTTGTCGGGGCAAAAGCGCAAAGTCGCTACCTTTGCCCGAGAACCAATAAAACTTTCCAACTTACTATGTATCTGACCGGCAACAAACAAGAATGGGGCAGAATCTATGCCTGGTTTACCCTCCTTACCCGCGGCACCCTTGCCGCAGGCAACCGCCGCCTCGAGCCGCGCGAAGGCTCGGAGCTGACGCTGCGACGCATCACGCGCGCCCTCCCCGACGGCTCGCTGACCCTCACCCCCGCCCCGGGGGATGCCTGGCTGGCCGTGCGCCGTATCGTCGATGCCGAATCGGGCGCCATCTCGGAGCAGCGACTGACGATCCCGAGCGCGCGATTTGCCGAGTGTGCCGCCCTTATCAAAGAGCGCATTGCGGGCGATGAAGAGGAGTTTGAGGTGGATCCTGCCGAGACGCTTCTCGAGGAGATGGGCGTCTACGACTTCCCGTCGGCTTCCGAAGAGGGCGACGACGTGATGGTACTCTTCTACGATGCTCGCCTCGACTGCGAAGTGATGCACCGCGTGCGCTTCCGTTCGTTGCTGAGCCGCCTCTACCTCATCGAGGCCAATCGCGCGTCAAACTTCAAGTTCGACATCACGCAGGTGAAATTTTCGCGTCCGGAAGTGGGTAAAATCAATGCCATCGGCGATGCCGAGACCGGCTCCATCCATCGGCTCGACGAGGTGTTTCGCCTGGGCGGCCGCCTGAAATACTCGGGCGTCGAAGGGGGCTTCTTCTTCAACGCCATGCAGCTGATCGACCTGCAATTGCCCAAACTGGTGAGCGAGATGGTGCGCCTGTTCTACACCGGCGAGAAGCTGACTGTCAGCGATCTGACCGCCGAGCTCAATGCCGTAAACCTCTTCAAGGTCAAAGACGAGGTGATTCAGAAAAGCCGCATCTACGAATACAAAATTCGCCAGCTGCTCTACGCCGCATCGACCGGGCTGAAGCCTACCAAGACGTGGCGCGGCAACGGCAACTCGCACTATCAGATCTACGTCACCCCGGCGGGCGACCTCCTGGGCTACGACCCGACCGAGAAAGAGG
>X1_Eurasian_Beaver__coassemble_8_pt1 | contig 30606 bp, 38 predicted proteins | sample X1_Eurasian_Beaver__metabat2_low_PE_008 | metagenome-assembled genome bin X1_Eurasian_Beaver | reverse complement strand
GTGCCGTTGAACTTGTCGTTCTTCGTGTTGCCGTAGGTCGGGTAAGTGCCCGTCCAGACAATCACGTTATACTGCTCCTTGGCCAGTGCGTAGTTGATAAGGCCGTTCGAGAGGATGTCGTTGGCCTTGCGGAAGGCCACCTTCTCGGCCGAAGTATCGAGCGTGGCCATATAGTCCTGCCGCGTCTGTGCCGACGAAAGGCCGGTCTTGTAGATGCGCATCGAGTAAATGTAGATGTCCGCTCCTTCGCCGCCGATGCGGATGCCCTCACTGGAGAGTGTTCCGTCGACGTATTGCAGGAAGGTGTCGGTTTCGGCGTAGTTGAACTCGCGTTGCGGCACGCCGTCGAGGTAGAGCTTGCAGTAGTTCTGCCCCGAGGCCGAGAGATTGTAGAGCAACTGCGCCGAGAGGCGCGTGCGCTTGCTTTCCTCCCATCCGCAGTTCTGGTCGAGCCGCACCTGCTTGCCCACGGTCATCATGCAGCCCTCCGTGGCGCGCAGTTCCAACCCGAGCGGATTGCCGTTGGCTTGGTACGAGCACATACGCAAGACAGCCTTCTCCTCGTCCGTGATGTTGCAGACTTTATACTCTGTCTCGATGGCGAGCGAGTCGGTATGCTTCGTGCCGGTGAAGGCCGAGAAGGCTTCGTAGTCGATGGTCAGCTGACGCCCGCGCGGCACGTAGAGGCACTTCACGCCCTCGTCGTCCGTCACCCAGCCGTCCGTCACCCAGCCGAAGCCGGAGAAGGTGGCCGCAACGGTCTGCCCCGTGGCGGCGTTGATAACGGTGGCATGGGCCGTCTCGCTGTTCGAGCGCACCTTCGGGTTCAGGATGAAGTCAGCTCCCGAGGTTGGTGCGAAGTCTGCCGAGTTGTCGACAAGGACGGATAGAGCCGTGCCTATCTGCGTCGATTCCGAATAGAAGAGCATCGTGGTGGCGATAGAGGTCGCCGTCGAGTCAATCTCGATGGAGTTGGTCAGTTCACACACCGTTTCCACCGGCACTGCCGCGTCCTCGTAGCGGAAATACTCGGTCTTCTGCGTCTTGGCATCGACGAGCTTGAAGGTGAGCGGCAGCGTCTGGCAGCCCGGAGCGTAGACGGCGTATTGCAGCAGACGCGTCGTAGTCCAGTTCTCGACGTTCGTCACCGCGTTGCATACGAGCAGGTGCGGCGTGGTGTCGGCGGTGTCGGTCACATACATCACCTGCGAGGTGACGCTCTCACTGCGCAACACCTCGTCGCCCGCACCGGCCACCTCCAGATGCGCCTCAACGGTCTTCACGCCGTGCGTCAGGAGCTTAACGGTGTCGCTCTCCGAGTCGGTGATGTCAAACTGCGTGGCCGTCTCGGTCGTCTCGGCTGTGCCCAAGGCGTAGCGCAACGTGCGCGAGTTACCGTCGGCGTTGCTCACGGTCAGGACGAGCGTCTTGCTGACAGCACCTGTGTAGGCGTAGTGCAGCGAGAGCTTGCCCGAGGTCTTGAGCGGGTTCTGCCACTCGGTGCGCAATGCCAGCGAGAGCGAGGTCTTGACGACCTCCTGAAAGAGCACGTAGGTCGTGGTCATACCCGACTGTTGCCCCGTCACGGAGCAGCGCAGTTGGCACGTACCCGAGCCGACCGCCTTGCTGATGTCAATATCGACGTACCCGCCGCCGTCTGCCGCCGAGGAGGCGATGTTATAGGTCGCCACCGTGCTCCACGCCGCCCCCGAAGAGGTGCGGCGTTGCAGGGTGAGCGTCCCGTCTTCGTAGGTGTCGGTGCTCGTACCGGTCACCGGGTTGTACTCCTGCGAGGTGAACTTCATCTTCAACGTGAGTACTCCGTCGATGCTGACGATGCGCGTCTGATTGCTCGCCGTGGTGAGCCCTACGGAGGTGATGACGCCCTGCTCGTCGCTGATAGGGATGGCCACGTCGAAGAGCAGGAGCTCGGCGTTGGTTTCCTTGTCGGAGGCCCATTCGAGCCATGCGGCCTCGTCGGCGAAGCCGCGCAGGTGGTAGTAGCCGTCCACCTTCTCGCTCATCGGAGCGATGAAGCCGGCACGCTTGGTTATCTCCTCGTTCAGCCCCTCGATGCCGTCGGCATGATTGGTGAGCTGCGCGCGTACAAATCGTTGCACCGCATCGCCCGAGTAAGGTAAGAGGTTGGTCTCGTCGGAGGCCGAAGGTGTCGAGTTCGTACTTGCTCCGCCCCAATTCTCGTCGAGCGAGGCGATGTCGTCGGTTCTGTATTTCTTTGCCATGATTGTAATGCGTTATTCGTTACGCCAGGCGTCGGTGTTGCGCCAGGCACTATTGTTTACCCACCGACCACTGCCGAAGCAGGAGTTTGCCAATTGCCACAAGAGGCGACCACCGCGGTAGATCGCCGCCACCACGCGACGACCGTAACGCACTGCGGCCACCTCTTTGCTGTTAATCCGTATCATTCGTCTTCCACAATGAAGTAAAACACATTCGGGTTGAGCTCGTCGAGCTCGTCATACTCCTCTTGCGTCATCACGGCCATCTTGCTGTCGGTCTGCGCGAGGAGCTCTTCCAATTCGTTAGCACGCTGTTCGAGCGCGACGGCGTGTTTTCCCAAATCATCAGCGTCTTTTTCCAATTCGCCGACACGCTGTTCGAGTGCAACGCCTCGACTGCCGGCGAAGGCCGTAGAGGATGTTTCGCCAAGGGCGAGATCCGACCCAATCACCACGAGGCGGGCACCGCCCCAGCGATAGGTCTTACAGTCGGCCGTACAGATGTAAACCTTACCTTCAAGCCCATTGCCCAGATCGTCGGCCCACGTACTCATGCCGCTCCATTCAGAGTACCATTGCGTCGCCGCCCCCGACGAGTCTTCGAGGAAGAGGCCTGCTTCGACTTCGCCATACTCGCCGTCGGTCCATGCACCGAGCTCGATATAGACCACCCGGCAGCCGGCCGAGTCGGCCCGCTTGTCGGTAGCCCCTTCGGGCAGTCGTGTAGCATCGGCCCCGTAGCTCCACGCATAGAGCCGCGCAATCTCCACCACGTCGTCGACATATGCAGGCAGGTATGACGCCGGTACAAGACCGTTGCCATCAAGCGGGGCGATCGTCTTGCCCACCAAGGCCTCCACACGTTCCATCGCAACATCAGGGGCCTGTGAGGCTACCTGCTGAGCGGCATCTGCCGTCAGTTGCGCCTTGTTAGCCGCCTCTTGCGCGATGGCTCCCGCATCGAGGGCGTCATTGGCGGCCTGCTGAGCTGCATCTGCCGTCTGCTGAGCTGCATCAGCTGCATCTTGCGCGGCGACGCCTGCGGCAAGCGCCTTGTCGGCCGTCTCTTGCGCGGCTTGGGCGCGGCCGTTGATTGCCGTAGCACGCGTCTGCAAGGTGCCGATGTCAGTCTGCATTTGTGCGGTGAGAGCAGTGGCAGAGGCTACGCCTGCGTTGAGTTCATCCAATCGCAGGTAGACTGCGTCGAGGTCAGCGATATTGCCTATCAGCATCCACCGTTCCTCGGCATCAGCCCCCTGCCAGGCATAGATATTACCGTTGGCCGCATAGTCGGCGTCGGCCGTATTATAGACGCTCACGAGCTGGCCGAAGCGCAGTTGCTTGTCGTTGGCACCATAAGGTTCGGCGTCGGCCTCCATCTCTTCGACAGTCTGATAAGCCTGTCTGACCCCGAGAGCCGAAGCGTTGAGCTCCACCTGCGCCAAATAGTCGAGTGCACCCGCTTGCAAGCCGAACGTATCTTCGGGCGATATGCTCGCCTCGTCGACCACCTTGCGCAGGCGGTCGGCCTCCTTCTGTAACTCGATAATCGTCCTCATGTTGTCAGTGATTTAAGTCGGTCCGATAGCAGTTGGAGTACGGTCGGGCGCGACTCAATATCGTAGTAGGCCACCGCCCCGGTAATATCTCTCACATAGCGCGCCTCGTAGGTCGTGCGGCAATTGCGGGCCTGCCCGTCGGCAAAGGTGCGGGCATCGCTCTCAGTCTTAAATACGGCAATATAAGGCATGTCGTCCTTCATATTGGTCACGAAGGTCGCCTCTTCGACATATACAATCATCCCGCCGTAGCAGATGTAGTTCTCACAGAAGGTGGCGCGGACGGTGGCTTGGCTCTCGTCAGCCCAGTCCTTATCGGCGATGCTGAACGGTTCGAGCAGAGCTCCGTCCGAGCCGGGGGCAATGACTTGCAAGAGCAAGCGCGTGGTCAGGACCAGATTGTCTTGCAGCAAGGCCAAATCGTCGAGATAGACGGGCTGACCGCCATCACTGAATTTGATGTTATTCATACGTGTAGAGTGTTATGCCGTAGGTTACTCCGGCAGGTTTGTAGGTGTTCAGAATTGTACGTATCTCCTGAAGGTGTTGCCAACCGTAGACGTCAGCCTCGGCCGAGTCGAGCGATGTGCAGACGATAGTAGGCACCATCACCGTAAAGCTCGGCGACTGAAGCGCTTCTCCTTCCTGCCCCATCGTATAGACTACGCCCTCAGCTTGCCGGTAGAGCAACTGAGGGGTGTTCCCCTCGCGGGCGTAGTAGAAGTAGCTGCGCTCGGCATCGTCGGCGCTCACAATATAGATTAGTCCATCGAGATGCACCGCCTCGTTGAGTGCCGCTTCGAGGCTGATGACGTTACCCGTGATGCCAAGCCGGCGGCCAGTCGACTCTTTGAGTGCGGCAAAAAGACCGTAGAGATAGTGCACCGGCGCGAGCATCGCCTTGAGTAGTGCCACCAGCAGAGGCGAGCGCAGCAGCGGAGGCAATAGCTGCAATGCCATCCGCGAGAAGTCGACCTTAGCCCAGCGCATAGCTCAACGTATTGGTAAGCCCTGTAGCAACGTAGCTGCCGCTCGCGCCTATATAGTTATTGCCCGCAACGACGGTCCACACCGTCGCGCCCTCCTGTCGGTAACAGCATTCACCAAGCTCCACGTCAGTCACTCCCTCGACCGCCTGAATGGCATCGACGAGCTTTGTCTTGTTGAAGGCGCCGCCATAGAGGATGTTGGCAAGGTGTGACTGAATGGCCGCCTCCACCGGGCGCGTGCCGTCGGCGAGGCGCACTCCCTTCGCATTGATTACGAGCGGGTCGACCGTGATGGCGGCCGCAATGGTCATCTCTTCGCTCGCCTTGCTCGCCACCGTCAGGATAATACCGGCCGGCTTAACGCGGTTCATATAGCTTTTGAACGCCGTTAGAACGGCATCCGAAAGCGGCTCGGGCGAGCCCGACTTGTCGCCGCTGACCAGCAGCTTCACCGAGGTACCACTGTCGCGCACGGCCGCATATTTCACCACCTGCTTCGTTTCGTCCTCTTCGGCATAGCCGTACTCCCACGTAGTGGTATTGATGACGAGAGCATCGCCATGCTGATATGCCAGTGCCATCTTATGATACCACGGCACCGAGGCTACCACGGCTTTTGCAATCTTAGCGTCGACCGTCGCCACGTGTTTGTCCCACAGTCGCTCCAAGACATAGTGACACGCGGCCACCACGTAGAAGATGATATTCTCGATTGATACCGCCGAGAAGCTGTCGCTCCACTTAGCACCCTCCTTAAGGCCGTAGCGCGTGCGCACCGTGTCGTCGGCAAGGTAGGCATCGGTCATCGTCTTCTTGATTTCGCTCACTGTTCTTGCCATATCTTATTCAAATTCGTCCGTAAATTCTTTGCTAAACACACCAACTGTCACGCCGCTCACTGCGCGAGCCGTAGCCGGGCTGACGCCGTGCTGGCTACACCACAGTTGCATCGTGCGATTGACGCTCAGCCCTTCGGGGAGCATCAGCAATGCTCCTGCGGCAAGCATATCGGTCAGCGAAACGCTGTTCGCCCATGCGATGTCAATGGCCGCTTCCCACGAGCCAAACTCCTGTACGGCCACATCAAACAGTGTCTGACCGTCTTTTACCGTTACTTGTTCCATGCTCTGTGTATGATTAAGGCCGTGCCGGCAAGCGTCATCATTACGAGGATCACCTGCACCCAGCTCGGCCGCGTGGTTGTTTTTGTCGTTCTCTTCTCCGATGCGAGGCAGGCCGAGTCGGCCTGCTGTGCGCGCATTGCTTCTTCGAGTCGCGAAGCCACCGACTGCTCGCTCGCCGTCTGCGTCTGCGACTTCTGCGAGGCCCCCGCGTAGTGCTCGCGCTCATATACCCACTCCTGCCTGACCAAGTTGCCGACCGAGTCAGCTCTCCATACCTCACGCCACCGCTCCACGGTACTGTCTGTTCGGGCCGAAGCCGACAGCAGGTCGGTGCGGTCGGTAAGGGTAGTGTTTTCCGTGCGGAGCGTAGAGGTGTCGACAACCGTCGTCGTGACTTCCGTGAGCCGGTGCGTCGCTTCTGCCCGGCGCTGCGTCTGGCAGCCCGCTGCCAACGCCAGCACGAGTATCAAGACTGTCGACCACCTCATACCTCGCCATATTCCGCCCCGGCGTCGAAGCAGGGGCAATCCTTAATCCATTCACTCCGCGTTATCTTGCCGTCGCCGTTCAGGTCTGGCGAGAAGTCGCGATGCCCCCTCACGACGGCTGTCGGATAGGTCTGCCGCAGGCGTGCGACGAGCGTTGCCAAAGCCGTCTTCTGCTCGGGCGTTCGATTGTCGATCGACTTCCCTTCGGCGTCAATGCCACCAATGTAGGCTACGTTGATGCACGCACTGTTAAAGCCCTTCACGCCGTTGCTGACCTTGTCATCGGTAAGCATCTGCACCACCCGTCCATCGGTCATGACCACGTAGTGATAACCCGGATTTTTCCATCCCTTTGCGGCAAACTCACGCTCAAGGTCGCGAATCGTTGCCCTCTGACTGCTCGCCGTACAGTGTACGGCAATGTACTTAATCGTTCTTGCCATGTTGGTTGATATTATTGAGCGCTTCGTCGACGCTCTTGACGTCAATATTCAGTTTACGAGCTATCTCTCCGAGAAGTACCTTGCGCATCAGCCGAAGGAAGGGCAGGTCGGGATAGCAGATAAGCATGCTGGCGCAGGGACTCCACAATTCTACCAGTACGATGCAGGCGCAGACAATGCCCGTCGTCAGCCCCGAACCCGAGGCTACGAGGTGGTCGACTCCGACAAAGCAGAGTACGGCCGAGCCGTAGACAGTCAGCTTCGAGAGCGTGTTGCGCATCAGTTCGGAGAGGGCGAAGCGGCCCTGCTTGCGCGACGAGGCAATTCCCCACACGGCATCGAGCACCACCGCCATCACCGCCACATTAATCATCGCCTTGTAGCCGCTCAGGTAGTCGGCGGCCACAGCCAGCAGGAGCAGTGCCCAGCCGCCTGCGGTAGAGAGCACATCGCTCAGTTTGGTGAAGAAGTTTTCGATCATATTCATGTCTTGTTTTAGTAAGTTGCCTCAATGGTGATGCCGGTCGTGGTCACTTCGACGGTGCTGACCGTCTGACCGTCAATCTCCAGCTGCTCGCGGATGGCGGTACGCCAATAGATAGGGTCGTTGTCGAGCACCATATCACTCACACCCACGCCCACCGCGGGGCGTTCCTTCAGCTCGCCCGGATGTAGCATCAGGATGAGTGCCTGATTCTGTTCGAGCACGTCGCCCGTAGCGAGATGGCCTTCGCTGAGCACCGGTTCGAGCACCGAGCCGTCGGCCAGCCATTGTATCTGTATTCCTATCATAGCTCAGTGTTTTACTTTCGTGTCTTCGTAGTCCGAGGCGCTGAACTGTGCCGCGCTACTTCCGGGCTTCATCGTGACGAACGTGCCACCCGGATGCACCACCGTCGCCTGATGCGTGTGGTTGTTAAAGGCCTTCACCAGTTCGTTAATCTTGTCGGTCAGCGAGCGGATGTTAATAAGTCCGCCAAGCTTGCCGCCGTTGATAATCACCGTCTCGGCGTGGTCTATCTGGAGCACCACCAAGTCGGCCAGATCTCCCGAGAGCGAGCCTACCGTGACAGCCGAGCCAACTTTTGGGGTTATCAGCATCTGACCCGAGTCGTCGGTCAGCGAGGCACGGAGCCTGACGTCGGGGATAGCTATCGAGCCTATCTGCACCTCGCAGGTGCATCCGCTGACGCTGTTGACAACGCCCTGGTAGATGGCTATCGTGCGTTGCGCTCCGCTCAGTGCGCGAAGCTGTTCATGCAATGTGCGGTACTGGTCCATATCGTCGTAATGTTTTTAGCTCAGTTTGAAGCCGAGGTCAATCTTGCGTCGGCCGCCCTCTTTCGAAAACTCCGTCGTGACGGAGCTGACGAAGTAGGTGCCGTTCTTATACGTATAGTCGGCATCGTGCAGCATCACCGAGTCGGCAGGTCGACACATTGGTATCAGCCAGCCGGTGATACTCCCTTCGTAGCCGTCGAACGAGCGCCGAAGCACCTCTGCTTCACCGCGCATCCGCATCGAGGCTTCGTCGCTTGTGGCACACTTCACCTCAAACTTCTCGCCGCCCGTGGTGCCCACCTCGATCTCTTTCACCTTGCCGTCAGGCAGGAGCGCTTTCACCACCACACGCACCTTCTTGTCTTCGGCTCGCCGATAGGTGAGGTCTTCGCGCTCGACGTTGAGTGCCAAGTCGTAATATCGTTCCTTATCCATCTTCTCGCCCGGCGGATGCACGTGTAGCGTATCGTCAATCAGGTAGATGTCCGCTCCGCACTCCTCCTGCACCTTCTTCAGTACATCGAAGCCCGTAGCATTGTTGATGACGAACTTCTGATACTTCCACGAGTAGGTACACGAGATGGAGACATCGCTCATCCCTACACCGTCAACGACGTGCCGAAGCAGCTTGTCAAGTGTCACCTCCTTGAGCGCTGCGTTGGGCAGTGCCACGCGGAAGAGATACATGCTGTCCTCACAATGAAGCGTCAGGTTGCCTCCGTCAGTTGATATGCGTTGCAGATAGCCGGCGAACTCCTCTTGCAGACCACTTTCTTCGTATCCCAGCCGGATGCGCACCTCGTCGCCTCGACTCAAGCGGTCCTCCACCTGCAAGGCCACGCCGTAGACCGATGCCGGCAGGGTGACGGTAGCAGTATCGGCCAGCAGCTCGACGGAGCGGTGTATCTCCACCTTGTCAAGCATACCGAGACGGTAGTCGCCCACCGTAATATCGTAGATCATCGTGTACATAAGCTTACATCTTGAGGTCGTCGCGCGCCAAAAGCAGTTTGTAAATATCGTCACTCACAGCCTGTATAGAGTAGTTCTGATTGCCTGCTCCGGTCGTGTGCGGGATGTCCCATCGCTCGATGACGAGGCGCGAGATGCCAAACAGTTCCAGCAGAGGCGACAGTGCCGTCACTTGCCCTGCTTCGCACATCTGCCGCAACCGGGCCACGTCGCTGCTCGGATAGCTCCCGTCTGCGGTCATCAAAAGACCTTCAATCTTCACCGAGTAGTCGTCCTGCGTCCATCGCTCTTTGATTGAGCCCTTGAGTGTGCCTTTGCTGACATGCCGCTTTACGACGACATTCTGCCCCGTGATGCTAACCATCGGTTCCAGCGGCAGTAGCCATTCTTCCGCTCCCGCCTCTTCGAGACGTAACGTGAGCGGCATCTGCATCGGCAGGCCCAGCACATTACTTCGCACCACCTCTTCAAGCTCGCCGTCGCTCAGCATGCTCAAATCGTAGCTGCCGTCGGGCAGTTGTTTGCCTCCGAGATAACCTATCTGTCGGCCCAGCAGTGTCGCTTCGCGAAAGATGGCGTACGGCGGTACTTTGGTCAGCCCCAGCAGGCGCTGCGCTACGTTTTCGATAATAAATCTTGAAGTGCTCATCGGTCTGTCGAAGTTGCTATTGCCAAGGCGCGATTCATACTCTGCACCACCACGCGTTCGAGCTCGGCGGTGTCGGCCTTGTCGGCCATAGTCACGTTAATACTGTCGAAGAGCTTGCCGATAGTCATCGTGATGGAGGTGTTGCGCACGCCGCCGGTAGCTGCCGCATTGGCCGCTTTACTGTTGCCGCTCGCGCCCGAGCCTGCGCCAAACGCCACCTTTGTATCGTCGGTAGAGCTTCCTTTCAGCCCCGGAGTCGAGAGAGTCGGAGTAGCTTTCGCCAGCCCCTGTTTCATCTTCTCCTGTGCATAGTTTTCGGTGAAGTTCTGCTGAATGCCCGATGCAAGCTGCTTGGTTGAGCCGGCAACCTTGCTGATGGCGTCGACGCCGCTCAGCTCGCGCACGCCTTCCGATGCAGCCTCCCATGCCCCTTTAAAGTCGCCTTTAAACAACTTCATAAGCGCCTGCCCCACCTTGCCCAGGCCGCTGACGAGCTGCGTCAGCCGGTCGACAATGTAAGTCTTGATTATATCGCCAAAACCCTTAACCGTTTCCCACATCGTTATAAGGAAGGCTCGAAAGCCGGCGAACCGCTGCCAACACACCCACACCGCCGCCACCAGAGCCGCAATGCCCACGATAATCAACCCGATAGGATTGGCGGTCATGGCTGCATTCAGAAGCCACTGGGCCGCCGTCCATGCCTTCGTAGCGGCTCCCACCACGCCTTGCACGGCAGCATACGCCACGAGCGCAATTTTGTGGGCGCTAAAAACCGCGGTAGCGACACCGACGACACCCGTCAGCGCGATAAACTCCGTCTTCCACTCACCAACGAACCCGATTACACTGCCGATACCGGCGACAATCTTCTGCACAGCCGCAAACACCGGAGGAACAAGCTCGTTAAAAAGGTCGAGCAGACTGTTAATGATGGGCCGAATGTTGCCGAAGAGCGTCACGGCGGCCTGCTCGATATTGCCCGTCAGTGTCGACCACTTGCCGCTCACCGTCTCGCTCAGCTTCTCGCTCATGCCGGCAAACATACCGTCGCCTGTCGTGGCATGATTGATAGCTGCCGCTACGGCGTCGAGGCCAATCTGCCCTTTGCTCATCATGTCTTGCAGGTCGGCATAACTCTTGCCTGTCATCTTCTGCAACTCCTTTAACGGGTTGAACCCCGCGTTGATAAACTGCATCAGGTCTTGCCCGCCCATCTTGCCGGCACTGGCCACCTGCCCGAATACGAGCGACAGCCCGCTGAGCTTCTCTTTGTCGCCGGCCGCGATGTCGCCCAGTTGACGCAGATAGCCATTCACCTTGTCAGCCTCTACTCCGAAGTTGAGCATCGTCTTGGCATTGTCGACAAGGTCGAGATTACCGTAAGGCGTCTTAGCTGCGAAGTCATTGATTTGGGCAAGGATGGCAGCTGCCTGCTCTTCGTTGCCTACGAGCGTGGCGAAGGCGGTGCTCGTCTGTTCGGCTTGTGCGCCAAGAGCCGTTACGGTGCCAATGCCCGATGCGAGCATCGTGTAAGGGTTGGTCAGAAACGACATCCCCGGCAACGACATCATCGAGTCACGGAAGGCACCAAAGCTGAAGGCATTGCGGAGCTTGGTTCCTACGGCCTCGGCCTGACGCCCGATTTGATCGAGGCGGTCAATCGCCTCACGCCCGACGCGCGTGACATCCGAGCCGTCGGCTTGCAGTTTGATTAAGAATTTAAGTACGCTGTCCATAGGCAAGGGTTTCTTCTTTACGGATATCTATCAGGTAGCGCAGGCTCCATACCCACTCCTCGTCGCTAAGTGTTGCAGGGTCGACGTGCATGTAGTAGCGCAGCATCGTGTCGAGGAAGAAGATGCCGGCATCCTCCGCTTCGGGTACGTCGGCGTCGATTAGAGCTTTTTTATTTCAGCCTCCTTCAGTGCCATCACCGTGTCCATCTTGTTGACTGCGGCAAAGAAGTAGTCGTCTTGCGTGCGAATCTCCTCGTCGCCGGCCACCCACAGCTGATTAAGCAGCGTCTCACTCAGCTTGATGGGGTCTTTCACCACCGAGGCATAGCTCAGGTCTTGTCGGCGAGGCTTGCGGAGTACGCAGCTCTTATCCTCGACCGTGATTAGATAGATCTCGCCGTGTGTCTGCTTCCATTTGGCGATTTGTTCGTCTGTATAAGTCATATCTGTCATCTTGTTAATCCTCTCTTCGAAGGCTGTCCGAACGGCGTTCGAATGCCGTCCGAACAGCTATTGAAAAAGAGAGGAGGATATTATGCACTCTTCTTGTCGAGGAAGACAAACGGCAGCGTCTTCTCCTGGAATTTGTCGCCCTGCTTCCACTCGGTGTTATCTTCGGTAAACTCGCAGCCCACCAGCACGTCGGTCGTAATCACGTCGCCGTTGCTCGGATTGCCATACGAGGCGACGATGTCAAACGACGCATCAAGCAGGTCGCCGCCGCACGATTTGCGCAACGCCTCATACTCGCTCTGGAGCAGTACAACCTTGCCTTCATAGGTCTTGTTGCCTCGCTGGATGGCGTGCGGCTTGTTGCCCTTGGCATGTACGAGTTCTTTCTCTTGCTTGGCCGTATAGCTCACGCCGCGCAGCCCGGTCACCGATCGGCCGGCAAGCACTACATTGACGTCGGCCCATTCATATTCTCTTGTATTCACCATGATTGTCGGAGTTAGGCGGTTTCTACATTAAAGCCCAAGCTGACGTTAACATAGCGGGCATAGCCGTATGGTGCCACCTTGAGCGTGACGTTGATTGTGGACGTGGCGACGACATCTTGCGTCTCGTCGATATAGCACGTGCAGCCTTCGCCGTCGGTAGCGCTGAGCTCGCCGTTGGCGGTCATCTGCCGGTTGATAGCGTTCTCTACCGTCTGTTGCCAATACTTGACGACGCCTATCTGGAGCGTGCCATCGGCGTTGACCTCAAGCTCGTCGAGGAGCATATCGAGCAGCGTGTCGTAGGCTATACGATAGGCCTTGTCGATAATGCGGCGAGCCGTGAGGTGGGCGTAATCGTCGGTCGGGTCGCAGGCCATCACGTCGTCGGCCCAATAGTAGCCCGAGCGGCCCACATACTTGCGCGGTACGACATAGCCCTTCTCGTAGATGGTGGCCACTTCGCTGTTGCTCTCGTCAACCTTCTTCGAGCCGATATACATAGCCGTCGGTGTGAGAGCCCCGGTCCGCACACGCCCGATGTTGCGCTGTACGGCCGTCGAGGCGATACGCCCGAGCAGCAAGCCCATGGCGGCCCCCGTGCTGGATGCCAACGTGTCGCCTACAAGCACCATACAGCGGTTGTAGGTCTGCACCGTCAGGTCGGTCAGGTCTTTCGATGAGTCGTATTGACGGCCTTCGAAGGCTATGAAGAGCGGAGCGTAGAGCTCCGTCGTAGCCCACTCGGCCAGCTGCTGCGCCTTAGGCAGCGCCGTGTAGACATCCGAGGCGATTGCCGTTGTCGAGGAGGACGACGTCGAACCCACACCTGCGATGCCAATGCCGCGGAGCGCGCCGTTCTGCCCGGTGACGAGCGGACGCAGTGCGCTGCCCGACGTCTTCGTATAGTCGCAGAGGTCGGCGAGCGACGTGGTGGTCGCCACGGGGAAGACCACCAGCTTCACGCCGCTGCCCGCTTCGTCGTAAAATTCCGACACGTGTCGGTAGAGGGTGGCGTTATTGGCTGAGGTCACCCCGAGGGCGGCCAGGTCATCCATGCAGGTCAGCGTGTAGGCGGTCCCAAGCGCGAGCGTACTGCCGACGGCAGCCGCACCGCACACAAGTGCCAGCAGGCCGTCGGCGCTCTCGCCGACGGTGCCAAGCTGGCCGTTGAGGAATTGAATCTTTACGCGTGGTAATTGCATAGAGGGTTTATTTTAATCGTTTGCTTGTTGGGTTGGTCAGGCAGCTGTGTCTTCAATCAGGAGCACAACGCCCTTCTTGTCATAGCGACGAATCGAACCGCCGGTGCGCATCAGGAAGGAGTAGATATCGCCGTAGTAGGTCGGATCGCCCATATTCTGGAACATATTCACCTCACCCATGGCGCGGCTCACACACGACTGCTGCCATGCCAATGCGGCGGCGAGCTCGGTGGCAACGGCCGTTTCGCTCCACTTCAGCACCTTGCCTGCAGCGGTAGTGCGAAGCACCTGCGAGCGAAGCATAATATCGAAACCGAAGAGTCGGCCGAGCACACCCTGCTGGGCATTAGCCGAGGCGAGGAAGGCCGAGAGCTCTTTATCTGTCAAGTCTTCCAGAAGGTCATTATACATGGCCGCATCAAGAAGCACGTAGCGGCCCTCCATCGGAAGGTCTTGCGAGTTGAAGAGGGTTGAGATAGCCAGAATGTCGGCCTTCACGAGCTTCTTGCGGTTGCCTGTTGCGGTCGACGTGGTGTGGGCGGCGCGTGCCGAGCCCGAGGTCTTGACGGTCGTAATGCCATCGGCGGCCCATCCGTAGAGCAGGCTTTGGGCAGCAGCCGTCTGAAGCTGGTTGCGGTCGTTGAAGATGATGCTCTGACGCTTGTCGTACGAGAGTTCCACCGTGTCGATATGTGGGATATAGATCGGATTGGTGGTCAGCTCGTCCATGTTGTAGGTCAAGTCGTAGTCGGTGCGCGTGGTGATGCTTGCCGGCTTGGTCTTGCGGTTAATCTCCACGCCCGACGGTGTGCCTGCATTCGGAATGTGAACAGTCTTGTAGTTCACAAAGCCCGAGTCGTCGACGCTCTTGGCGGCAAACGAGTTATCCGGATAGAAGTTCTCCTGAATCGTGTTGAGCCAGATTTCTTTGTTCAGTGCCATTTGCTTTCTGAGTTAAGTGTTAATGAATTATGCTTTGTATGCGACGCCGAATTTGGTCTCATACTTGGAGGCGAACAGTGTCGGGTTGGCGTTCTTGAGCTCGGCAAGCTGGCCGGCGCGGTCGAGCTCGTCCCACGACTTGGCTTCGAGCGATGCCCCCTGCTGCCCCGGGTTGATATAGTCGGTGGCTCGCGGAGTGGGCTTCTGCGGCTTCATCGAGCCCAACAGCTCGAGTGTGGCGGCTTTGTCGGCGGCAATCAGACGCGTGAAGCCCGGCACCTGTTCTTGTGTAATCTTGCCGTCGGCCACAGCCTGAGCAAGAATGTTGTCAATCTCTTTCTTTTCGAGCTCGTCGATGCGCGCCTTCAGCGACGCATTGGCTTGTTCGAGTGCATCAGCCTTGACGGCTTTGTTGTCTAATTCTTTAATGCGCTCAAGGATGGCGCTTTCGTCCGCTTTGCCCGTGAAGGAAGGCAACGCCTGGATGGAATCAATCAATGCCATGTTCTCATTGTGTTGTGCCTCCGGCCGGAGGCGGTTATTAAAGTATTGATAAATGTCTTGGTTCGGAGCAGGGACGTCGTCGCCCTCCATCGTGTAGATGCCGTCGATGAGCTTCATGCCCAATGCCTCCTTTGCGCTGAGCCAGTGGTCGGATCCGTCGAAGTAACGCTTGCCAACCTCGTCGGCCGTCAGTCCGCACCGGCCGGCAATCATCTGCGCCAAGCTGTCTTGCAGGTCTTCAATCAGTGTGGCCGTCTGCCGCATCTGCGCAGCCCCGCCATATACGCCGCCACTCACGCAGTGCAACATCAGCTTGGCATAGGGGCTCATGTAGAGAGGCTTGCCACACAGCGCGATGATAGCCGCCATCGAGGCTGCCACACCGTCGACATGGATGGTCACGTCGAGCCGCGTCTTGCGCAGGGCATTGTAGATGGCGATACCGCTAAACACGTCGCCACCCTGCGAGTTGATACGGACGTCGATCTTGCGGCACTGCGCTTCGAGCGCAAGCAGCTCGCTGACCACGCGCGCCGAGTCGGCACGCTCGCTTCCGATATCGCCATAGAGCAGCAGGGTGGCACTGTCGCCGGACACTTGGATGTTCAGAATCTTTGTCATTGTTGTAGTTCGGGTAGGTTGTGACATGAGCAAAGGTCAGCTGTTTGCGCGACGCGTGCAAACGCCTTTTCTATCATAGCATCAGCCGATTGCATGATAGCGTCGACCGATGCTATAATAGAATTAGCGATTGCGTGCGCGAGCATTATTGCTGACCTTTGTTTACAAATCACAGCTCCATTATGGCACGAAACGACATTGACAAGAAGACCATTGCCAAGACCCTCTACATCAACGGAGGCGGCATGACGCAAGAAGAGATTGCAGAGAAGGTGGGCGTAACACGCCAGACCGTGGCTCGATGGCTCAAGGCCGAGCGGTGGGACGAGCTGAAAGCCTCCTACACCATCACGCCCGAGCAAATCCTTGCCGGGTTCAATCGGCAGATCATCGAGATTAACAACAAGATTGACGGCCGCGAGCAAGGCGAACGCTTCGCCACACCGAGCGAGAGCGATACGCTGGTCAAGCTCGCTTCCGCAGCACGCAAGATTGTCGACGATGCCGGTATCTCCGATGTGGTCAACGTCGGCATTAAGTTTACTAACTGGCTGCGCCCGGTCAACCTCGACCACGCCAAGCTCTTCAACAACTACTTCGACGTATTTATTAAAGACCTGATGAAATGACCGCAGACGATAAGAAGGCCCTGCAACGGTGGGCCGAACACCACAAATCGCTCGCCGCCGACACGCCTGTCGAAGACTGGCTCTCACCTCGCGAGATTGAGAAGAAGCGCGCCGAGCTGGAGCGCGACCCCATTGCGTGGATTAAGTACTTCTTCCCGAAGTATGCCAAATACGAGTTCGCTCCCTTCCATGTGAAGGCCATCAAGCGAGTCATTGCACACGACGAGTGGTATGAAGTCTTGTCGTGGAGTCGCGAGCTGGCCAAGTCTACCGTGGCCATGTTCATCAATATGTATCTCGCACTGACCGGCCGGAAACGCTTTTTCGTCCTGGCGTCGGCCACCGAGACGTCGGCCATACGCCTGCTCACCCCTTACCGGCTCAACTTCGAGAGCAACCCGCGCCTGCGACAATTCTACGGTCGGCAGGAGACGCTCGGAGCATGGACCGACCGCGACTTCACCGCTCGGTGCGGGGCCAAATTCGTCGCCCTCGGCGCAGGCTCGGCTCCCCGCGGTGCTCGCAACGAGGAGGTGCGCCCAGACGTTATCTACCTCGACGACTACGACACAGACGAAGACTGCCGCAACCCCGAGACACTCAAGAAGAAGTGGGACTGGTTCGAAGGTGCGCTCTATCCGACACGCTCCATCTCCGAGCCTACGCTGATTCTCTGGTGCGGCAACATCATCGCCAAAGACTGCTGTATCAAGCGAGCCGGCGAGCGGGCCAAGTCGTGGGACATTGTCAACATACGCGACAAGCAGGGACGCTCCACGTGGCCCGCCAAGAACACCGAAGAGCAGATTGATACGGTCCTCTCCAACATCTCCGCACGTAACGCGCAGGCCGAGTACTTCAACAACCCGGTCAGCGAAGGCAGCATATTCAAGAATATCCCGTTCGGCAAGGTGCCTCCGCTCAAGAAGTTCAGCTTCCTGATTGCCTACGGCGACCCCGCCTACTCCGATTCGAAGAAGAAGGCCTCGTCGACCAAGGCGCTCTGGCTCATCGGCAAATTCAAAGGGGTCTATTACGTCATCAAGGGGTTCTTGGCGCGCGAGACCAACGCCAACTTCATCTCATGGTATTTCGACATCAACGACTACGTCGGCGGCCGTACCAACGTCTACTTCTACATGGAGAACAACAAGCTCCAAGACCCTTTCTTCAATCAGGTCTTCAAGCCGTTGTTACGCTCCGAGGTCGAGAAGCGCAATCAGGAGCTCTACATCAAGGGCGACGAGCGCAAGAAGACCGACAAAGCCACGCGCATCGAAGCCAACTTGGAGCCAATAGACCGCAACGGTGGCTGGATATTCAACGAGGAGGAGCGCGTCAACCCCCACATGCAGGAGCTTGTCAATCAGCTACGCCTCTTCGAGATGCACTTGCCCTACTGTGCCGACGGTCCCGACTGCCTCGAAGGCGGCATCACACTCATCGCCGCCAAGACCGGCGAGATGCAACCAACGCTCACCATATCCTACCAGGAGCTCAACGCCAACAACCCTTATCGCATGTAATATATGTCACAGTTTATCACCACCTCCGACTACGATGCCACCATCCATCGCGAGATACTCGACAGCCTTCTGCGTACGGGCTCGCCGACCTACGACCCGCAAATCATCGAGATCTGCGAAGACCGCGCCGTCAGCGAGATGCGCAGCTATCTCAACAAGACTTACGACTGCGCGGCCATCTTCTCGGCAGCGGGGGAAGACCGCCACCCGCTTATCCTGATGTTCGCAATCGACATCACCGTCTATCATATCTTCTGTCAGCACAACCCCTACAAGATGTCACCCGTGCGCAAAGATCGCTACAAGCGCGCTATCGAATGGCTGCGCAGCGTCATGGCCGGCGACATCACCATCGACGGTGCGCCGCTCCTTCCCGATGAAACGGTTGCCGACAACTCCCGCTGGCAAATCATCGCCGACCCCGTTCGGCCAACATTCCGCTAACATCCAATTTGCGTTATGAAGAAATCAAAACGACCTTCCACTCCCGCCACCTCCCGCCAGATTGTGCAGGGCGGACTGGCCTCTGCCCGGCAAGGGCGCACCCCCGACGTAGTGCTCCAGATGCCACAAATCTTCATGTTCGACATGAACGCCTATATGTCGAGCATCATGGCAGCCAAGAGTATCGACTATACCCACCGCGTGCGACTCTATGATATGTACGAATCAGCACTGCTCGACATTCACCTCTCGGCGGTGCTCGAAAAGCGGCTCAACGCCGTCACCCTGCTTCCCATCGAGTTTCAGCGCGACGGCGAGCCCGACGAGGCCATCAACGAGCAACTCTGTAGCCCGTGGTTCAAGTCGCTGCGCAAAGACATCATCCTCTCGGCCTTCTGGGGCTTCTCGCTCATGCAGCTGTGGCTCGACGAGGAGGGCGACATTCGCTACGACCTGATCGACCGCAAGCACTACGACCCCGTGCGCCGGCAGCTCCTGCGCTACCAGGGCGACCAGTCGGGTATCGACATCGACGCCTTCGACAATATGCTCTTCGTCGGTTCCGAGCGCGGGCTTGGCATCTTCGCCGAGCTCCTCCCGGCTGTGCTTTACAAGCGGGGCGACATCAGCGACTGGGCGCAGTTCTGCAACATCTTCGGCATCCCCATCCGCGAGTACACCTACGATGCGGGCGACGAGACGGCGCGCCGACAAATCCTCTCCGATGCTCGTCAGCAGGGCACCGGGGCCGTCTATATCCGCCCGACGGGTAGCACGCTCAGCCTGATCGAGAGTGGCAACAAGACCGGCTCGTCCGACCTCTACCACACCTTTGCCACCTACTGGGATAACGAGATGAGCATTCGTGTGCTTGGCAACACGCTCACCACCGATGCCAAGGCCACCGGCACGCAGGCGCTCGGCACAATTCATAAGGAGGAAGAGGAGGATATGAATGCGGTCGACCGCGACTTCATACTCGACGTGCTCAACTACGAGATGCGCCCTATCTTCGCCAATCTGGGCTTCAATGTCGAAGGCGGGAAGTTTGTCTACGCCAAGAAGGCGAAGGTCGACCTCAATCAGCAGCTCGTTATCGTGCAGGGGCTCAAATCGCTCGGCTTGCCGATGGACGACGATTGGCTCTACGAAACCTTCGGCGTGGCTAAGCCGGCCGACTACGATGCACAGAAAGCCGAAGAAACAGCTCGGCGCGAGGCGCTCTCTGCCGCACTCACCGAACCCGACAAACCCGACGACAACACTCCCGAGCCTGCCGTCCCGCCGAAGAACTCCGTCAAGAATCGCCTGCGCGGTTTTTTCGGCCTCGCCCCGCATATCGGGGCGGACACCGACTTCTGATTGACAGCCTCTACTACGGCGAGCCTTGCACCTGCGGCGGCAACCACCATCACCACCACTTCGACGCTTCCGCATCGACAGCCGTCCGCTTCGATGCCAAAGTGCTCGAAGCGTTTCTGCGCAAGCTCTACGCAGGCTTCGACACCGATACATCTATCGAGGCGGGTGTATGGCGCGAGTTGCTTCGCGTCATCAACGAGGCCACCGTCGAGGGGCTGTCGCGAGCAGCTCTCCCACCCACGCACGCCGACGACTTCCTTCGCAACTTGCGCCACTCCAACGAGGTCTTCGCCGCCTTCAAGACGCACACAATGGGCATCGAGATGGCGGCTAAGCTGATTGATGACAAAGGCAATCTCAAACCGTTCCACGAGTGGAGGCGCGACGTCGAGCCTATAGCCAGCCACCAAGTGGGAGCATGGCTTCAGACGGAGTACGACACCGCCGTCATCCGTGCCCATGCGGCGGCCGATTGGCAGGAGTTCGAACGCAATAAGGACGTCATGCCCAACCTGCGATGGATGCGCACTACCTCACCCAATCCCGAGGCGGGCCATCGCGTCTATTGGGAGATGGGCCTCTGCCTGCCTGTCGACGACCCCTTCTGGGACGACAACCATCCCGGCAATCGTTGGAACTGCAAATGTTCGCTCGAAGCGTGCGACGACCCCGTTGTGCGTCCGGTCGACCCATTCCAAGCCGAACCGCCACAGCGTGGCCTCGAAAACAACCCCGGCAAGGACGCCCACCTGTTCAACCAGACACACCCCTACTTCCCGAAGAGCTGCTCTTCGTGCAGCTTCAACCAGAATTTAAAAAATAATTGGCTTGGGTTTTTTAGTAAAAAAAATAGAGAAAAGGAATGCTATATGTGCGGCAATATAGATGCTATTTTACAAACAATAAGGCCTACAAAGCGAACCGAATTTGAAAGCGGTGGCGTTCTTGAAGAAGCAGGAGAGCAAGGGAAAGAAGAGGCGAGAAAGAATAGAATTGCATACGAAGAACTTGCTCGTACAAAGGGAGCGCAATATAGACTTCTGCCAAAGCATAACAGACAAGGAGAGGCAAGTCCAGATGCTCTCAACTTAATTACCCGTGAATTATCGGACGTCAAAGTACCGGATTCCAAAGATGGTAAAAATGCAATTCAAAATTCTATTAGTTCCGCGTCAAGCCAGAAAGTAGGAGAGGTCTATATTTATCTGACTAAACCTTACGACAGCAAGAGTATTCATGACGGGCTTCAAGCGGGATTCTACGGAGGAAGAGCCAAGACTATAAAAACTGTAATTATTCGATATTCAAATGGCCATATACAATATTTCGACACTGCCGATATCCGGAAAGGGGATATAAAAATAGAGGGAAGCTAAAATTAGCTTCCCTCGGGGGGGGTACCGTTTCCGGTTCCTCGATCATTATTTCTAACGACTAATACAAACATAGCCATTAATCCTCAAACCACCAAGCAAATGGATGCTAAAAAAATCGGCGATATTGTCGAAAAACTAAAAGCCGATGTTCTAACCGAAGTCAACGACCGCCTGCCGCGCAAAGTGAGCGTCATCGCCGTCAACCACTTCAAGCAGAACTTCCGTGACAGTGGATGGCGCGACGGAGGCTTGCAACCGTGGAAGGAGACGCGCCGACAGCGCGAAGGCGGCACGAGCACCGAGGCCAAATACGGCCCGCTCACCTCCCGACGCAACCACCTCATGTCCTCCATCAGCGCGCAGGCCGAGCCCGGTCAGGTCACTGTGCTCAACCCCGTCCCCTATGCAGCCATCCACAACGAAGGTGGGTCCATAACCTCGCATCCCACCGTCACACCCAAGATGCGCAAGTTTGCCTGGGCGAAGGTCTATGCGCTCAGCGGCGTGAAGCGATCCAAGGGGGCGAAAGGCAAGGGCAAGGGGAAAGGCAAAAGCAAAGGGGTCAAGCTCCCCAAGCAGCTCAGCCCCGAAGCGCAGATATGGAAGGCACTCGCTCTCACCAAGAAGACGAGGCTCACCATCCACGCCAACATCCCCCAACGCCAATTCATGGGCGACAGTCAGGAGCTACGCTCCAAGATAGCCGCCACAATCAACGAATCACTCAAACGCATACAAGATGGAATTACTAATCTCACGAATCGTTAGCCGCATCCGCTCGGAGATGCCCTCCCTGCTGACCGTTGACGAAGACTACGGCCAACTCGACGCGCTGCTCAAAGACGACGTCGACCAATATCCGCTCACCTTCCCTGCCGTGCTCATCGACGGCCCCGAAACAGAATGGAGTCATACCGCATCCGGCACTCAGCGAGGCGTCGGTCGCCTGCGCGTGCGACTCATCATCGACTGCTACGACGACACTCACTACGGCTCCGAACCCGAAGAACGCATAATGGAGCGCGCAGCCATGGCCGACACGCTCCATTATGCCCTGCAACGCTTTCGCCCGCTCGACGACGGCGAACTCATGCGCGAGAAGTCATCCTTCTTTACCTTTTCGCACGGCATCAAGGTCTACGAATCCTTCTATACCGTTGCTCTTACTGACATCCCTCCGCAGGAAACAGTGTCAGTTGCACCGCCTGCGGTGCGTCTTGCCGTGCGACCTGCGGCCGAGGCTTCACGCGAAATCCGCTAAACATCGGCCGCCCCACCTGCTTGCCGTCGACCGTGGCCCCCGCTTGTATCATTGCGCGGATCAACTGCATTACCCGGCTCTCCGAGAGGAAGAACTCCTCCTCGGAGAGTTTTTTTATAACATCGTCGAAGCGCAACCGCTTCACTTCCGTCCAATAGTAATATCGCTCCAGCAGCATCTCGTTGCGCTGCTCTATCAGCTGCTTGTCTCGTCCTTTCCCCATGTGTCTGCGTGTTGGCGTTTTGTTTGTTTCGAACTACTACAACTCAAAGATAGACAATATCTTGCACCGTTTTGCTTTCCGAACTATTAAAACAGCGTTCAAATGCTGTTCGGACACCCTTCGGACGCCGTCCGGCCACGACGCAAAAGAGCCCGAAGGTCTCCCCTCGGGCTCGTGCCAAATTTTTCAGAGTTTTCTTAAGTGTTTAGTTAGGATAGGCGTGGACGTCACTTCGCTTCTTCGGCTTTCATCTTGCCTTCACCTCCTTTCTGCTTTTCCTCTTGGCGCAGGTCGGCATCGGTCATCGAGAGAGCGATGCTCTGCCATGCACCCTGACTATCTTTATACTCGGCGCGAATGTAGCTCTTCGTCATGGTCGGCTGATAAGCCTCCTCAATGATGCGCACACCCTCGATAAACTTCTCATCCTTGCTCTCGTCGGCCATGCGGCGTAGCTGAAGCACGCGCGAGGCCTTAATGGTTCCCTTCTGGTCGCGAGCCAGCAGGCGCATTACCGAGTCAACCAGTAGCTTCGTGGCGTCGTCTTTTCCTTCGGCAAGCCCGGTAATGTAGGCGGTCACCATCGCAATGCCATCTTCCACCGTGTCGCGATAGGCGTCGATGCAGTTCACTCCGAGCACCACGCGCTTGTCGCCGGCCGAGTTCGTGAAGGTGTGCGAGCGCAGCTCGCCAAACTTCATCGTCCCGAGCACCTCGCGTTTCAGGTCAAGAATCGTCTGGAAGTTGTCGTACACCTGCCGCTTTACCGTCGTCAGATACCCCTCCAGCTCTTGCAGGATGGGGATGGTTGAGTCTACTTCGTCATCCACCAGCTGAGCATACGCTTCGCGGTGTTGCTTGCGACGCTCCGCCTCTTCGCGTTTGGCCTTCTCCTGTTTGTAGGCCATAAATTCGGCCATCTCGTCTGCCGATACTGTCATCGGCTGTGTTTGTTCGTTCATAATCTCTAAGTTTGTTTTGAGGTTAATAATTATGTTGGTTGTTTATTCAGTGGCAGCGTTGCTCCGGCCTTGCTTTGTTTGCTGATAGCGGGCGACAGATATAGCATTTATCCGCTCCTTGTTGTTGTAGTAGTATCTGAGAGCAGCGGCGCGCCGAGCTTCCTCTCGTCTCGCCTCTTCCTCCTTACGCTTCCGCTCCATCATCGAGAGCTCATCGCCCCAGCGTAGCGCGTCCACCAGAAGATCTCGTAAAGGAGGCAGCTCCATGATTATCTTCGCCAATACCAGCCTCAAGTCATCGGTCGAGCCGTGTAGCCCCATCCGTATGTCGCTTTTCGCCCCGGCTTGTTCGTGAAGCGTCAGTACCAGCGCCGTTCGTCTGCCATATCCGCCTTGCCATCGGGCCACCTCTTGCATCAGTGCCTCTTGGCTCATAGTCGCCTGTCGCGCCTCTTCTATTACCTTTGTTTTGATTGTCTTTGCCATTTTAATTTTGTTTATCGATTTGGTTCTTCTTGTTGCTTGCGCACCATCGCCCTGAGCTTGCGCTCCAGGCTCCGCAGCTCCTCAATATCGAGCGAGGCAAACTTCTTGCCCGCGATGCGCTTCTGAAGGCAGAAGGCATCCACGGCCCGCCAGTCTTGCGTATTCACGCCGAGCGTCGTCATGAGCCGCAGCGTCATGCTCCGCTTCCGCTTCAGGTCGGCATCGGCGCGCGAAGCTTGGCGCGCGTCGGCCGCATTTGCCAGCCCCACGAGCATCGCCCGATACTCCTCGTCGGTCATCGCCCTGAGCGACGTCGTGCGCCCGCCGGTATATTGCCCGATGACCATCGCCCGCTCGTCGGCGGGAATACCCGCCATACCGAGCAAGACGAAGAAACTGTTGTAGCGACCGGTGCTCATAGCGGCAGGACGTGCTCTGTAGGAAGCTCCGCGCTCAGGTCTTCGTAGCCCATGTCGCGAATATCCTCGTTAATAAGCTCCACATCTCGCTCGAGCGCCTCGATGCGCTCCTGCTGGTAGTGCGTCACCGTGATCACAAAGCCGAGGATTATCATCAGCCCCACCACTATCAGCACCCGGCCCACTCCCGCCAGGAAGCGGTCTATCTCGTCCGTGAGGCGTATCTCCACCTCTACTCCCTCATACGCCTCCAGCGTCGAGAGTTCTTTGCGTACATCCTCGGCAACAGTCGAGGCTAAGCGTTTTTCTTGTTCGGTCATCATAGGTTTATCGTATCGTCAGGTATTTTTCCGTTTATATAGTCGGGGCCCCAATGCACCCGTATCACCGCCTGAAGCGTCCCCGTGCCTTCGCAGAATCGGCACCGCTTCTTCTCGGGGGCAAGGCTCGCCTCGTCGACGCCCCAGTGCCACCCTTCGCCGTGGCAGCGCGGGCAGACGTGCCCGTCGCTCGTTATCACCTCCACGGGCGAGGCGTAGGCCGTCAGGTCGGGCGGCGTCACTTCGATAAAATCGTGCCGCTTACTCATGGCCCTCGCCCTCCCCGGCTACGTTCGTCTTCTTCGCCGACGCAATCAAGTCGTAAGCCCGGCTCGCCAGCATCACTATCCCCGCCAGCTCGTCATTGCAGATCATCGAGCTAAGCAGCAGGCGCATGATGCGCTCGCCGTCGCCATAGAGGAGCGTCGTCGCATCCCCGGCATCGCCCAGCATCGCGATGGCTCCGCGCTCGTCGGCATAGCCGTCGGCCTCGGCCCAATCGCGTAGCGCCTCCAGTTCCACCTCGCGCCACTCCCGCAGCTGCTCTGTCGTTCTCTTTGTGTTTGTGTTTGTGTTCGTGTTCATAATTCTCAATGTGTTTAATGTGTTTAATGTGTTATCAATTTTCCAATTCTTCCTCCTCCGATTCATTATCATCCTCGGCCGGCTCCGACTCTCTCATCGCAGCCACCGCATCGTCGCCACCACCGCCCCAGTAGACCTTCGCGCCCTCCTCCCACACAGTGAAGTATGCTCCCGGCTTGGCGATGTAGCGCCCCTTGCAGAAGGCGCGGAAGCCCTGTACGAGTATCTTCATGTCGGCGTCAAACTGCACCTTTTTCGCCGACCGCCCCTCGGGTAGCTGGCCGTCGGCATGGCTGACGAAGATGATCAGTTTGTCGGGGTGACGCTCCTTCAGGGCCTTGTAGCTGTGGTAGTTCAACCCCGAGTATTGGAACGAGTCGACAATCACGAAGTCGGCCGACCGCTCCCGCTTCATCCGCTCCGAGAGCTCCTCCATCGGCTCGCGGTCGAGCACCACCATCATCCCGTTCACCTCGTGCATCTTGTGGCGCAGGAGCGAGCGTTGGAGCGTGTAGCCCGTGCTCTCTTCGAGGCTGTCGTAGGCCACGCGCCCAAACCGACAGAGATACTTCGCCAGCTGCATCACAAACGAACTCTTGCCGTTGCCGCTTGCCCCCCAGACGATCCACGTCCCCGTGCGCCCCGGTTGCCCGAAGGCCTCGGCCCATGGCCCCTCGAAGGGCAAGCTCTGCGTCTTGATGCGCAGCACGTCGCACGGCGAAAACGCGCGGCGCAGCGTCATTTCCTTGATTTTTCGTCTTCCCATAGTCCTCACGCTCCTCCCATCTTCATCTTCACAATCTCGGTATAGACTCTTCTCAATCCGCCCTGGCTGACGTTGACCAGCTTCATGATGTCGGCCCCCTCCGGAGCGTTCATCTTCGCCACGAGTGCCGACTGCGCCCGAAGGAATCGCTCCCGCTCCTTGCCGTCTTCCGGCGTCACGCGGCTAAACTGCTCGCCGTAGCGGCTGAACATCTCCGTGTAGCCCACCTTCTGGCTCTCTATCGAGCGGTTAATCTTCGCCTTCAGCCCGTCGGCTCCCATCATATACCATGCGCAGCAGCGCTCCGTGGCGTTCCAAAGGGCCTTCAGTTCAAGGAAGGCCTCGTAGCTCAGGTCGCCCGCCTCGTCGAGGATGATAAGCGGATGCGTGATGGAGCGCAGGTAGTAGACGAGGTCGTCGTAGACGTCGCCATAGCGACCCGTCGACTGTACGCCAAACTCGCGCGCTATCTTCCTGATCAGCTTCAGCTTCGATTTCACCTGCGAGCAGTCGATATAGACAGCGTTGGCATGCGTGGCCACGAAGGCGCGCGCCGTGAAGGTCTTGCCGATGTTGGGGATGTCGCAGAGCAGAGCGCTCACGCCCCCCTGCTGGCACATCTCCAGCTGCCCCGTGATGAAGAGGTAGGTCGGCGTCTGTGCCGCCCGCCACTCCATCTCCGGCCTCAGCGCCACGCCCAGCTTGCGCGCAATGCTTATCCAGCTTGCGTCGCTGAAGCTCGCCCCCCCAGGGTCGCGCTTCACCTCGCTATAGCTTGAGGTCGAGATGCCGAGCGATGCGGCGTGCTTGGCGTCGCTCGGGTAGTTGGCTCGTGCGGCAGCCATCGCCGCCGCGATTCGTTTCTTGGTTTCGTTGGTTATCATACTAATGATGTAATGGTGTGTTGTGAATACTTTCTTATGTCATACCGACTCGATAGCCCTGCGGCGTATCGCTTCGGGGTCGCCCCAGTCGAGCAGGGCCGCCAGCTCGTCGTCGGCCTCCGTAGGCTCCGGTCGGGGCGGTGCGGCCACCTCCTTCGGCATCGGCATCGCCTCGATGGCTTCGCGCTCGCTTCGGTCGATGATGGCCACCTTCGTAGGCCGGGCGTCGCGCATCATCTTGTCGAACTGCGCCACATACTTCGCCTGCTCGCGATATGCCTCGCGGTCTGCCTCGGTCTGCTCGGCGGTCGCCTCGTTGTAGCGGCGTATCTCGCGCGCCTCGCAGAGGTAGCGTCCGTCCTGATAGAGGTAGACCGAGCCTATCCTTCCCTCGCTGTCGGCCAGCCAGTAGGCGTCTACGTCGTAGCGCCGTGGTGCCAGCCGGCCGATGATCTCGGGCGATGGCAGGCCGTAGACCAGCCCCTGCACCGTGACGTACATATTTCGCCTGATAGAGGTCTTCGTGTGCTCGCCGATGTAGAGGTAGAGCAGCGCGCGGTCCACCGGCTCCAGCTCGGGGTTCTGCGTCTGGCAGAGCACCTCCCATCGCGTCATCCCCGGGTAGAGGTCTTGCCGCGGGTGCGGCATGCTGTTGTACTCGCGGATGTCGCTCACGTCGTCGGCCACCAGCTCGTCGTAGTCGAAGGTCGGCTCGCGGTAGGTGTTGTTGAGCTCGTCGTAGACCTTCTCTACCTTCGGGCGATTCGCCTCCAGAGCGGCATACCAGCGGCCGATGCCTGCGTGGCGCTTCTTCTCGACGGTATATTTCTTCTGGCGGTTCATGTGCTCGGCTCGCTTCTCCTGCGAGTTGCCGGGGTTACACCAACGTACCAGAGGGAACACCTCGCCGGCCCTGACCAGCCCGTCGGCAAACTTCCTTACCAAGTGGTGCTCCACCTCAATCTCGGCCGGTGTGCTCCATCCCTGCCGCTCGATCGTCTGAAACATCGAGCGCATACAGTCCAGAAAGAGCTCCTCCGTCTTGCGCCGCGAGTAGCTGAAGCCGATGACGGCGGTCGAGGCTACGTCGTAGGCGTAGTAGGCCTTCACGCGCTGGCCGTTGTGCATCTTGCGCGGCAGGTCGCGGTCGTCGAGCGAGATTTTCGAGAAGGCGAAGTGTGGCGAGTGGCGCAGGTGGTGCGGGCGATATTCGTTGTTGAAGTCCCACCCCGTCGAGTGCACCTTGGCGCGCACCGCTTTGTTCTTCGGCTGGCCGAGCACCGTGGCTATCGTCGCCTCGCTCAGCTCCAGCGGTCGCCCGCGCCGGTCGGTAAACTCCTTCCGGTCGTACACCTCGCCCGTCTCTACGTCGACCACGTCAATCCGTCCCTCGCAAAACTGCCGGTACATCTCCGCCACCGTCGTGTTATACGGTCGCACGGGCTGGCGGTCGAGGCTAAGTATCAGTGCCTCGATGCGGTCGGTCACTTTGCGGGCACTCTGGTTGCCAAACTTCTTCGAGACGAGCACCCCATAGCCCAGCCTCTCCATCTCGTTGGCCTTCTGCTTGAAGCGCGAGAGGTTCGTGGGCAGCGTGTGCCCCGGCTCCGTGCGGTAGAACTCGATGGCCGTCCGCGCCTCCTCCCACGTCATCGGCTTCCCCTGCATCGCTCGCCGCAGGGCCGACGTGTCTTTCATCAGCCGTCTTACGGCCTCGATGACCGAGGCGTTGCGCGTATATTCGTCGATGTAGTCGGCAGGCAGGGCCGAGCCGTCGTCGAAGCGGTAGCCGGCGAAGAAGGCCCGCGCCGCAGCGCTCTGCCTGTACTTCTCGCGAAAGCGGTCGCGCAGGCTCTCCGCCCGCTCGTCGCCATACTTCGCGCGCACCCGCTCCTGAAAGCGGGTCGGCAGGCTCTCCACCTCTACCAGAGCGTAGCTGCCAAGCCCCTTGCCGGGGCGAGCGACGGTCAGCTGGCCGCGACGGGAAAGGTTCTTGTAATTTTCGTAACTCATAATCGGAGCGGGGTCGCCGTCCACACAGTTCGGGACGTCAGAGCGGGTCAGGTCGTGCACGGAGATACATAATAGGTTGTTATAGATTTCCATCGTCGGTCCATCTTATCTTTCGCGCCTCCACGACCGCCAGCACCAGGTTGGCCGTCAGCGCGGCCCCTGCCCAGAACGGCACGTGCTCTACCGCCATCACCCCAATCACGCTGCCCGTCAGCCATGCCATCCGGGCTCGGTCTTTCCATGTGTGGCCCAGCAGCTCCAGTGCTTCGGCCACCTCTTTTCTCATCGTCGTCTTCATGCTGTCTCCTGTTCTTGTTGGGTTGTTGCTCCCCGGTCGGGGAAGATTACCTCTACGCCACCGCGCCGGATGGCTTCCTCTCTAATCAACTGCGCCAAGGCCGAGTTGCTTTCGAATATCAACGCGCGCCAGATGGTCGGCAGGGTCGTCTTCATGTCGGCGGCAAGCTTCTGCTTGCTGACGCCGCGCGGCAGGATAATTTCTCTTCTCATCTTTCTGTATTTATTTCGTTTTTCTTACCTTCGGGCGTAATAACATTGTATGACGCAATCTTATTACGATGCAATGATAGACAAGATTTCTCGATTATGAAAGAAAATACGCAAGAAAAATCACAAGTCAAGCAAAAAATCTTGCTTTACCTCCAAGAAAAGGGTGTAACGCCCTACGAATTTTACAAATTATCTGGTGTAACAAGGGGTATTCTGACTCAGAATAATGGTATCAACGAGGATAATATGGCGAGATTTCTCGCGTATGCACAAGACATCAACACAGAATGGTTACTTCGAGGCGAAGGGGAGATGCTCAAGAAGAGTAGGGGAGAAAACTTGCCTATCAATCAAGAGCCGACCGACGACCGTCCGAAGCACTCAGCCTCATACACCGCCATCGACGACTCCGACGGCATCCCGCTTATCCCCATCGAGGCGATGGCCGGCATCTTCCGGGGCGAGGCCGACGCCATCAGCGGAGCGCACTGCGAAAAGCTCATCATCCCCGGCGTCACGGCCGACTACGTCATCATCATCTGCGGCGACTCCATGCAGCCCAACTTCCGCTCGGGCGACATGGTGGCCTGCTCCGATGCGCAGCTCTCCAGCGTCTTCTTCCAGTGGGGCCGCCCTTACATCATCGACACCGCCCAGGGCGTCCTCCTCAAGCGCATCCGCCCCGGCAGCGCGCCCGATCGCGTCACCCTCGTATCCGACAATCCCGACTACGCCCCCTTCGAAGTCGAGTGCTCCGACATCTACCACATCGGCCTCGTCCGTGCCCTCGTTCGTATCTTCTGACTCCTATTATATATATATGTGCAGCGCGTCCGGCCACCGTCCGAATCCCCTCCGGACGGTGGCCGGACGCACTTCGTATCCATCCGTACCCGCTCGCGCACCGCTCCCGCATCGCCCCATGCGCCACACGCGCATTTTTGCAGCGCGTCCGGATGCCTAATCCCCTGATTTCTGCCCCCTTAACCCCCGTTTTTACCCCTTTTTTAACGTTTTTTGGGTGCAAACTCGTGCCGAAAAAGCCCCTTTTTGCCCCTTTTTCGTGCAGTTTCCCCCTCTACTCACCCCTTATTTTGCCCTCCGTTGACCCCCTAAATGACCCCCTAAATGACCCCCTAATGA